>JGI24710J26742_10002073_pt1 | contig 18021 bp, 14 predicted proteins | sample BioPla2DNA2_FD_26742 | JGI IMG/M metagenome (IMG submission 26742) | reverse complement strand
CGAGAAAAAAAGCCAGGTGGTTATTGAAAAAGAACGCGTGCTGACGGCCTATCACGAAGCCGGCCATGCGATCGTGTCGTCTTTATTGCCCGATACGGACCCCGTGCACATGATTACGATTATCCCGCGCGGCGGCGCCGGCGGCTTTACGGCGTATATCCCCGAGGAAGAGCGCAATTACATGACCAAAAGACAGATGGAACACCGTTTGATTACGCTTTTGGGCGGGCGCGCAGCCGAAGCCACCGTGCTGGACGATATTTCCACCGGTGCTTCCAATGATATCGAACGCGCCACAAAGATTGCCCGTTCCATGGTGACACACTACGGCATGAGCGACAAATTAGGTCCCATGACCTATGGCCAGGACGACGAAGAAGTATTCATGGGCCGCGACTTTGGCCGCACAAGAAACTATTCGGAAGAAGTCGCAGCGGAGATCGACAAAGAAATGAAGCGCATTATCAACGATGCCTACGAAACCGCCGTCGGGCTGCTGGAACGCCACAAACCCGCCCTGCATGGCATCGCCAAGGCACTGTTGGAAAAAGAAACGCTGAATGACGACGAATTCCGCGAAGTCTTTGAAAAATACACCCGCGACGGTGTGGAAGTTGTACCCGAGGAGCTGGAAAAAGTACAGGAAATGGAAACAAATATCCAGACCGAACTCGGAAAAGCCGAAACGGAAGGCGAAGAAACCATCGTAGAGGCCGACGAATCGGACGAAGCATCCCAGCATCCCGACCCCGCCCCGGCAGAAGACGAAGACACCAACCCAAACAAATAACCCAAACCAAAAAGCGAAGCGAAAGCCTCGCTTTTTTTATTGAAAATCGCCGAACGAACCGGAACCCAGCCCGTAGTGGCCATTGCCCTCCCCATGTGCGCGCATATGGTAAAATAGGCCTATGAATACTCTTACATTACTGCATTTTGCAGACTTGCATCTGGGGTCGCCTTTGGGGAATCTGCCCACAAAGGTGGCGGAGCGGGTGCGGGAGGAACAAAAGCGTTTTTTGCGTTCGCTACCGGATTTGTGCGAGACACATGGGGCGGCGCTTCTTTTGATTGCAGGCGATGTGTTCGACAATCCGTATCCGGAGCAGGCCCTGGCGGACTTTTTTGCCGATTGTCTGGCGGGACTCAGCGGGGTGGATGTATATATCACGCCGGGCAATCACGATCCTTTGCTGCCGGATTCGGTGTGGGAGACGACGGCGTGGCCTGCGCATGTGCATATTTTTTCGGAAAAGACACAGCGTTTCGTGCATGCTGACAAGCGGGTGCAGATCGACGGCGCGGCTTTTACTTCGTATTACGCGGATGAGCCGCTGTTTACGCTGCCGCAAAACGCGTTCGAGGGCTTTCGGATCCTCATGTGGCACGGCGATCTTACCGCATCGGGTTCTCGCTACAATCCCCTGGATCCAAAGAGCCCCCTTTTATCTTCCTATGACTATCTGGCGTTGGGGCATGTGCATAATCCGCCGGAGAATCAGATCGGCCCTGCGTATCCCGGTTTTGTGATCGGGCGGGGCTTTGATGAAACCGGGGCAGGGGGCATCACACGCGTGCAATTGTCAAAAAACGGGGTGAAGACGCGCCTACTGCCCGTAGGGAAAACCCGTTTTGCGATCGTGGAGGCGGATATCAGCGGTGCAGAAACCGACGAAGAAGCGATGGAGAAAATCAATGAAGCCATAGAGGCATCCATCGGTGCCGCGCCGGATGCGGGTCTGCCCGACACCGCTTTGCGGCTTTATCTGACCGGCGGCCTTTCGGAAGAGGCTGTTATCAATACACATATACTGGAAAGCCGGCTGCTCGCCGGTCGGCCGTTGCAGCTGCAGCTGAAAGACCGCACGCGCATTGCGCCGGATATGGCACAACTGGCAGAAGAATCGGGTTTGCGGGGCATTATGGCCAAAAACATACAGACGCGGCTGCAAAAGGGCGAAGACCGGGAGATTGTATTGCGCGCGATGGATCTTTTACTTCGCACCGAACGAAAGGAGCCCTTGCATTATGAAGATTAAGCGGGTGTATATACAGGGCTTCGGACGTTTGCAAGACTTTGCACTGCCGTTTGATGAACGCTTTACGCTTTTATACGGCTGCAATGAAGCCGGCAAGACGACAGTCTTAGAGTTTATTCTCTCCATGCTGTACGGTTTTCCTTCCACCCGGATTCAGGAGGTACGCCAGAATCACAGAGTACGGTATAAGCCGTGGTCCGGCGGGGCTTTTGGCGGTGTGCTGACGATTGCGCACAAGGGGGTGGAATACGAGATCCGGCGGCATTTCGGTACGAAAAAGTCGGAAGATACAACGAGTCTTTTGCATACTACAAGCGGCGAGGAACTTTCTTTAGGAAAAAAAGAACCCGGCGAGTATCTTTTGCATATGACCCGCGGCGAGTTTGTGAATTCGGTTTTTCTTACACAAAATGAAGCAGCGGTGGCATCGGATGCGGACATTTTGCATAAGCTGATGCGTACCGTATCGGGGACAGACAGCGAGGTGACTGCCAAAGAAATGCAGTCCGCCTTAGAAGCATACAGAAAAGAACTGGACAATGACCGCGCCAGAAAGCCCACGATTCGCTCTATGGCGGTGGATGAAGCAGAAGAAAAGAAAAGACAGTTACAGGAAGCACATGCGCAGGAGCAGATCCGCCTTGAGCGTTTGGCAGAAACCGAAGAAGCGGAAGAGGCGCTTTTTGTGCTGGAAAAACAACGGGCGGATATTAAAAACCGGATGGAAAACAGTGAACGAACCGAAGCCCTCGCCAGGGAAACCCGCCTTTTGCGTTTGTGGGATGAAACGAACAAAAAAGAAGCGGCTTTGGAAAAAGAAGACCCCGCCGCATGGCCGGATGAAGAAAGAAGCGGGCAATTGCATAAGACGCTTCGTATCTGGACCGAAGAAACGCTGCGTTTGGCCTCTCTCTTAGAAGACAATCCGGTAGATACACAGGGAAATCTGGCGGAACAAAACGAGGCGCTGCAAGAAGAGTCCGACGCGCTGGCGGAGCTGGAAAAAAGATGGAATGCGCTGACGGACGAAGGGCGTTATATTGCGGCGGAAACGGCAAAAGAACGCGCCGCACAGGAAGACAGAGTCAAAGAATACACGCGCCTGAAAGCGGAAGAAGAGCGGATGGAAGAAGCACTCGCCTTCGCGGAAAAACGGCTGCAGGCGGCAAAAGTAAAACAGGCAGAAGCGCAGGAGAAGTATGCACAAAATGGCCGGGCAAATACCAACACGGCGCTTTGGATGACAGCCGGTCTTTTGCCGGCGTTAGCCGGGGTATTGCTTTTTGTTTTGCGGACAGAGGCCATCTGGCTTCTTTTGACGGCAGCCGGTGTGCTTTTGTTTGCCTATGCACTTTTACAGAAGAAAAATCCCCGGTCGGACGCATCGGACGCCTTATTGCAGGAGATCGAACAGGATGTTTCGGAATGGCAGCAGGAGCGGGATCAGCGCCATGCGGCCCGGCAAGCCCTGTCCAAAGCGGAAGCACCCGGTGCGTTTTTTCTGTCAGCCGCTTTGGAAGAAAGAAAGGCGGCACAGGATGCACAAATCCGCCAATGGATGGCGGATGCGAATAAACGGCAGATTACCGGGGCAGAGGAAATTCCTGCCTTGCGAAAAGCGGTGGCGTCCCGTATGGGTATTTTGCAGGAAAAAGAAAACCGGCTGCATACCCTGCGCGAACGCATAGAAAAGACAGAAAAAAGCGTACAATGTGCAGCCGATGCGTTTGCAGAACAGAGCAAGCCCTATTTTTCCACGGATGACCCCGATTCCGCCCGGGAGAAACTGCATGCGCTGCAGCAAAAAAGGCAGGCCTATCAGGAAAAACAAAACGAGCTGATCCGGCTTAAGACACAGATTGCGGAAGAAGTGGGAGATCGGGACCGAAAGGATGTGGAACAGGCGGTAAAGGAACTGGCGCATTTTGCCGGTCAAACGATCGTTTCCGCAGAGGAAAAAAAGCGGCTGGAACAAGAGAGGGCGGTTTTGGAAGAAGCCTGCAAACAGGCCCGTGAGCGGCTTATATCCGGACAGACCCGCTTGTCGGAGGCACAGAAAAACCCGATCATTCCGGCGACGGTCGAACAGGAGATCCGGGCGGCAGAAGACAAGCTGCAACGGATTGATGCGGAGATTCGTGCAACAGACACGGCTCTTTCCGTTTTGCAGGAGAGCCTGACCGAAATGCAGGAGAGCTTCGGACCGGAGCTGAACCGGGTCACGGCAAGGCATCTGGCGGACATGACCGAAGAAGAGACGATCGATGTGTCGGTAGACCGGAAATTTGCCATCAAGATAACCGATCCCGAAACCCGTGGCCGGTGGGACCGGGGTTATTTCAGCGCAGGCAAAGTGGATCAGATCTATCTGGCGCTTCGCATGGCGATTGCGGAAGTCGTATACAAAAAAGACGGGGCCGACCCGCTGCCGTTGATTTTAGATGATGCGCTGGATCAGTTTGACGGCGCGCGCGGTCGCCGCACGCTGAAAAAACTGATGCAAAGCGCCGATACGCACGGGCATCAGGTGCTTTTTGCCAGTTGTCACGAACGCATACGGGACTATGTGCAAAAAGCGGGCGGCACGGTGATTGACATGGACCAAAAGGCATAGGGAGGACAGAGCTATGAATCCTTTGATCCGACTGGCATTAAAACTGGCATCTCTGCCGATTTTTGATATGACGCGCGACTATGCGATCGTACGCCGTTTTCAGGAGTGGGCAGCCAAAAGAGAAGAGATTCCACCCGATTTCATCCTGCTGGATGAAGAGATACTCTCCTCGGACGGGTCGCACACAATTCCCGTACGCCTGTTTGCCAACAAAGAGGGAATCAAAAAGAGAACCGTGCTGTTTATCCACGGCGGAGGCTACGCACTCGGGAATGTGGACACCTATACACCGGTCTGCCTGCAGCTGGCCAAAGTGACCGGCTATACCGTGCTTTCGGTGGATTATCGCCTGGCGCCGGAATATCCGTTTCCCGAAGGACTGAACGATTGCCTGGAGGTGCTTCGCTTTTTGTTGCACGAAGACACCGGCCAATACCGCCCCCTGACCATTATGGGCGATTCCGCCGGAGGAAATCTCGCAACGGTTGCCTGCCGGAGGATCAAAGAAGAAGGGTGGCCTTTACCCGATCAGCAGGTGCTCATTTACCCGGCCGTTGGCTGGGACTACAGCGAGGCGTCTGTATATCCGTCGATGCATGAAAAGGCGGACGATTTCGGCCTGACGCGAAAGAAGCTGCAGGAATATTATGATTTGTATATCCCCGAGGGCATGGATCCCAAAAATCCGGATATCGCGCCGGTTATGGCGGAGGATCTTTCCGGCTTGCCGCAGGCGCTTGTGATCACGGCGGAACACGACCCTTTGCGCGACGAAGGCGAGCATTATGCGAAACGGCTGCAGGAAGCCGGTGTACCGGTTACACTGCACCGGTTTCTGGATGTACCGCACGGCTTTTTGACGTATGAGCGGCCGTTTTCTGATGCGGTGGACCGGCTGTATGCTGTCGTGTATGCCTTTTTGCGGGGGAAAAGCCGTGAATAAGAAGCGCACGCCGGATTCCGTTTGGCACAAGCGCCTGGGCCGGCATTGGATCCCCTTGGAAAATGCGGCGAAAATTTTTGTAGCCACCTATAATAGCAGCGACACGAAAGTGTATCGCTATACCGTGGAGCTTTTTCAGCCGGTGGATCCCAATCGCCTGCAAAGCGCTACGGAAAAAGCGCTGGATTCGTTTGATCTGTACCGGGCGACGATCCGGCGCGGTTTCTTCTGGTACTATCTGGAAGAAACGCATTTGCGGCCGATTGTGCAAAAAGAGACCGATGTGCCTTGCGCGCCTATATACACTTACGATTATCGCGGGCTCCTGTTTCGCGTACTGTACAGGGACTGCCGCATCCATCTGGAAGTGTTTCATGCGCTTTCGGACGGAAACGGTTCGCTCCGCTTTTTCCGGGCGATCCTCGCGGCCTACTTCGGCGAACAAACACCGGCGGCCGTTCCGGCGCGGGCGCCCTTTGCCACCGATGATCATATGAGCGATGCGTTTACCGGCAGTCTGGAAAAACACGCGCGGACCACGCTTTCGTCTTTGGTGAAACCGCGCCTGTTTCAAAGAAGAAAAAAAGAAGAACCGGCCTATCGCATTTTAGGCACACCGACTCCCGACGGCCGGATGCGCGTAACGGAAATGCAATGCGATACAAAGTCACTTTTAGCCCTGGCGAAACGGTACGATGCAACGGTGACCGTGTTTCTGACAGCGTTATTTATACAGGCCATACAGGAGACGATGCCGGCTTGGCAGCAAAAAAGAAATCCGCTGCTTTCGGTTGCGCTGTCCGTGGATCTGCGGGCTTTTTATCCGTCAGATACCGCGCGGAACTTTTTTGCCACCGCCCGGGTTTCGCACCATGCGGCCGATGCGGCGGAGCTTTCTTCGGTTTGTGAGAGCCTGAACCGGCAGTTCACCGAAAAGATCACCAAAGAATACATGGAGAAAAAACTGCATCAGCTGCTTGCACTGGAAGAAAGCCTCGCCTTGCGCTGGATCCCCCGGCCGGTCAAGGATCTGATTCTGAAGATTGCCAACTGGGCCAACAATCGCAATATCACAGCGGCCATGACCAATACGGGCAGGCTGCTGCCTATAGGAGAAGAAGACAAGGTGCGGTCGGCCGGTATTCTTACGGCGGCGGCGCGTCCGCAGTTTTCCGTGATGAGCCACCGCGATCGTTTTACCATCACCTTTACTTCGCCGTTTCAGGCGGATGATATCCAGCACGCGTTTCACGATCGCCTGCAGGCGGAAGGGATTGCCATACAAACCTATGGCAATCGCGTATACGGCAGCTATCAGAAGAGCACACTGCCCTATGATCAGTCGCGCTATCCTGCGGTGCCGCTTCGTTACAATGCGAAAACCGCTCTTTTGTGGCTGGTGTCGGTGAGTATTTTCCTGGGGCTGGTATCGGTTACCTTGCGTACGGTCCGGCCGGAGTGGAATCTGTCCTTCCGCTTTTCCCTGTTTCTCATTGCCGGGCTGTGGGTGGTCGTGCTGTCCATTTTACGCAAAAGAAGAAATCCGAACAAAGCGCTTTTGTATCAGACCGGTATTTTTTCCGTGCTCACCATTTTGTGGGACCATTTATCCGGCTGGACGGGCTGGTCGTTAAACTATGCGGTGCCCCTGATCGCCATAACGGCAACGGTGGCCGGCATGATTGCCGCACGCGTGTCCAAACTGCGCAAAGGTGATACGCTTTTGTATATTCAGGGCGTAGCGCTAGCCGGCATGATTCCGTTTGTCATTGCCCTGATAGGATGGGCGGAACCCGTATGGCCCAGCCTGCTTGCGGCATCGGTCAATACACTGGTTTTAGCCGTCACGCTGATCAGAAACTGGACCGAAGTCAAAGAACAGATCGCCAAACGGTTTCATATATAGCAGGTTTTTTTCCGAGGAGTCAAAAAACACGGAGAGAAGATTTGGAGGCGCTCGGGCTTTTGGAGATTGTCCGCACACAATACCGGTAGGAAAAGTTGAAACGGCCCCGCATGCAGATTTGCCTGCGGGGCGTTTTTGTTTGCGGAAGGTGTTTGGCTTCCGTGATTTTTTCTTGCAATTTTTCCCGCTACGCGATAAGATAAAAAAAACACCGATTGCGCCGGATGCGACGCCGCGCAATCGATCAGAGGAACGGCATTTGAAATTGGTTGCACGACCAATTTTTATTTTTTTTGGAATCGGAGGAGAAGATGACCAAGTATATTTTTGTGACAGGCGGGGTGGTTTCCGGTATCGGAAAAGGGATCAGCGGCGCGAGCCTCGGGCGCCTTCTGAAAGACCGCGGCCTGTCTGTGTTTATGCAGAAAATGGACCCGTATATCAATGTGGACCCGGGAACGATCAGCCCGTATCAGCACGGGGAGGTGTTTGTGACAAAAGACGGCGGCGAAACCGACCTCGATCTCGGGCATTATGAACGATTCATCGACGAAGAGCTCACGATCAATTCCAGTATCACATCGGGCAAGGTGTACAACGCTGTGATCCAAAGAGAAAGACGCGGCGAATACGAGGGGGCTACCGTGCAGGTGATTCCCCATATTACCGATGAGATCAAGCAGAAGGTGTATTCGGTGGCCCGGCAGTCGGGTGCGGATGTGATTATTACGGAAATCGGCGGTACGGTGGGCGATATCGAGTCGCTGCCATTTATCGAGGCGATCCGTCAGATCCATGCGGAAAACAGCCGGGAAGATGTACTGTTTGTGCACACGACGCTCATCCCGAAGATTCCCTCGTCCGGTGAACTGAAAACCAAACCCACCCAGCACAGCTATAAAGAACTCATGAGTCTGGGTATCAAACCGAATATTTTCATTATCCGCTGTGAAGATGTCATCACCGACGATATCAAAGAAAAGATCAGTCTGTTCTGCGATGTGCCGGTGGAAGCCATTGTGCAGTCGTACAATGTGGACTTTATTTACGAAGTTCCCCTGTCGTTAAAAGCGCAGGGGTTGGATGATTATGTGCTGCACAAGCTGAATCTGGATCTGCCGGACTCGGATCTGAGCGAATGGAAGAGCGTGGTGAAGCGCTATAAGGAGACCACACAGACCCTGTCGATCGGACTGGTCGGAAAATATGTCGCCTTGCACGATGCGTATCTGTCGGTATCGCAGGCGCTGGAAGATGCGGGCTATGCTTTGGGGCACCGCGTGGAAATCCAGTGGATCGACTCCGAGGAGATCAACGAGAAAAACGCATCCAATATACTGGCAGGGCTGGACGGCATTATTATTCCCAGCGGCTTTGGCCGGCGCGGGATTGACGGGATGATTCTGGCGTCGCGTTTTGCGCGCGAACACCGGGTACCGTATTTCGGCATCGGACTGGGCATGCAAACGGCGATGATCGACCTGGCCCGGCACGAGTTCGGCATGGAAGGGGCGGACTCCACGGAATTCAATCCGGATACGCCGTATCCGATTATCGACCGCATGGTCGGACAGGACGAGGACACCCGTCTGGGCGGCACGCTGCGCCTGGGCAATTACACCTGTGAACTGAAACCCGGCACCATGGCCTATGAAGCATACGGCAAAGACAAAATCGATGAACGGCATCGGCACCGATTTGAATTCAACAATGCATTCAAAGAACGCTTTGAAGAAGAAGGGGTTGTGGTCTCCGGCATGCATTCGCCTTTGGATCTGGTGGAGATTATCGAATGGCCGGCGCATCCGTTTTTTGTCGGCTGTCAGTTCCATCCGGAATTCCGTTCACGCCCCAATAAGATTCATCCCCTGTTCGAGGCGTTTATCCGGGCTTCGATAAACTATAAGGAGTAAATCATGCTGCTTGCCATCGACATCGGCAATACGAATATTGTATCGGGTGTGTACCGGGACGAAACGCTGATTGCGATGTTTCGGATCGGTACCGACAAAACCAAAACACAGGACGAATACGGCATGACTTTTCACATGTGCCTGGCAATGAATGAAATTACGCCCAAAGAGATTACCGACATTGTGATTTCATCCGTTGTGCCGCCTTTGATGCACACGATTCCCGTCATGTGCGAACGCTATTTTAAGGTGACTCCGCTGATTGTGGACTATCAGACGGATATCGGGATCCGAAACTGCTACGGGATTCCGTCGGAAGTCGGCGCCGACCGGCTCGTGAATGCGGCGGCGGGGTATCGCAAATACGGCGGACCTCTGATTCTTGTGGATATCGGTACGGCGGTGACCTTTGATGTGATTACCGAAGACGGCGCGTATCTGGGCGGTGCGATTGCGCCCGGGATCGGCATATCGGCGGAAGCGCTCTTTATGCGGGCGTCCAAGCTGCCGAAGATTGAACTTAGCAAGCCCGACCGGGCCATTGGGCGCACCACGGTGGAGAGCATGCAGTCGGGCATGGTTTTGGGCTATATCGGTCTGATTGACCGCGTGCTGGAAGAGATTCTTGCGGAGTTGGGCACAAACCGGGAGGAGGCGCGTATTGTGTCTACCGGCGGCTATGCGGCGCTCATCGCCAAAGAGAGCCGCTATATTGAAGAAACAGACACGAATCTGACGCTGGAAGGGCTTTACTATATTTATGAACGAAACAAAAAATAGCCGCTCGCGCTTTTTGCTTTCCCTGGCTCCCATGGCCGGCTATACCGACACGGCGTTTCGCGTGCTCTGCCAATATTACGGGGCGGATGAAACCGTCACCGAAATGGTAAGCGCGCGGGCATTGTATCACGGGGACCAAAAGTCTTTGCGCCTGATGCAGACCGATCCGGCGGAAACCGGCGTGACGGTGCAGATTTTCGGTTCAGAGCCGGAGATTCTGGCCGATGTGGTTAAAACGGTATTGAACGACCGAACGGATTTTTCCTGTATTGACATCAATATGGGCTGCCCGGTCCCCAAAATTGTGAAAAATGGGGAAGGGGCAGCCCTTTTACGAGATCCCGATGCAGCCGCCCGGCTGGCGGAGGCCGTCGTACGGGTATCCCGCAAACCGGTGAGCGTGAAGATCCGCACCGGCTGGGATCATCACACAAAAAACTATGTAGAGGTCGGAAAAAAACTGGAAGCCGCAGGGGTCAGCCGCATCACGCTGCACGGCCGCACCCGTTCGCAGTTTTACACCGGTCTTGCTGACTGGGACGCGATCGGGGAGCTGGCCGATGCACTGCGTATACCCGTAATCGGAAACGGGGATATCACCGATGGGGAAACGGCCCTGCGGCGCATCAATGAAACCAAGATACAGGGACTTGCCATCGGGCGGGGCGCTGTCGGAAAACCCTGGCTGTTTTCCGATATAAAAAAGGCCCTGCAGGGCGAGCCGGCAGAACACATGCCGCCGGAGAAACAGATTGCCGTAGCCCTTCGTCATTTGCAACGATGTGTGGAAAACAAAGGGGAGGCGCTCGCCGTGCTGCAAATGCGCAAGCAGCTTTTGTCTTATGTAAAAGGCTGGCACGGAGCGAGCGCATTGAAACAGGCGATTCTGGCAGAGACGGATGTAGCGGGAATTAAACGGGTATTTGCCCGCTATTTGCAGGCAGAGGCGGATAGAGAATAAAATTTTCAAAAAGTATTGACAAGAGTAAAACGCTGGTATATACTAATCCATTTTGATTGACAGGTCCACTTTATTTTGGTATACTTAATACTGACGAAGAATCTGTTTGTAGAATGGGATGGTGGTGCGTTTGCAATCTAAAGTGGATTTGAACGAGATTCGGAAAACAGTCGAAGATAATCTTGGTAAAGAAGTTATACTCAAAGCGAACAAAGGACGTAGGAGAATCGTTACGAAAAAAGGAATCTTAACCGAAGCTTACCCCAGCGTGTTCACCGTGCAGGTCGAAAATGAATTTGATACGATCCGAACGGTCTCCTATTCGTATACGGATGTGCTTACTTCTACCGTCGAATTAAAAATCTGTTAGAGCAAAAAAGCGGTCGGAGGATCGCTTTTTTTGTGGACTTTTTGGAGCTGACATGGAAATCAACCATCGCGGAAAAATAAATTTGAGCCTGCACATAATTAAGAAGCGGCAGGACGGGTATCATTGTATTGACACCTTGATGCAGGAAGTCGACGTGACGGATTGCCTTGTGATAGAAAGGGCAAAGAACACGCGTTTGTTTTGTGATCATCCCGATGTGCCTACCGACGAAAGCAATCTGATCCTGCGGGCGCATCGCGCGCTGGATGCCCGCTACGGGATCGGTGCGGCCGCCTTTACGCTGCAAAAGCGTATCCCCGTCGGGGCGGGCATGGGCGGCGGTTCGGCCAATGCGGCTGCGGCGCTTCGGGGGCTGAACAAGCTGTTTGCCTTGGGGCTGTCCAAAGACGAATTGGCGGAGATCGGGCTTTTGTTGGGCGCGGATGTGCCGTTTTTTCTGACGGGCGGCACCTGCCGTGCACAGGGTATCGGGGAAGAACTGACGCCTCTGCCCGCGTATCGCATGCCGGTTCTTCTTGTAAACGACGGGACGCATGCGCAGACGCGCGCGGTGTATACATACGGACCGGAACACACACCCAGCACGATTCCTGCGCTGATTACGCAACTACAGGCGGGAAAAACCGAGCTGACGGTGCGCAATGATTTGCAAAAAGCCGCCTTTCATTTATATCCGAAAATACGTACAACGATGGAAAAAGTAAAAGAAACGGCACCGGATACCGTGCAATTAAGCGGTACGGGTGCTACAATATACGCAATCTATAAAACGCTTACGGAAGCTAAAAGAGCGCACGATGCGCTCTATGGGAGATTTCCCATGGTGGTATTGACCCAAACCTGCGGGGAGGACGCGAGTGGACAACAGACCGATCGGTATTTTTGATTCAGGCATTGGCGGCCTGACCATATTGACAGAAGTGCGGGCGCGCATGCCCGGCGAAGACATCCTGTATTTGGGCGACACCGCACGCGTGCCGTATGGTTCGCGTTCCAAAAGAATTGTAACAGAATATACAAAAGAGGCTGTCCGCTTTTTATTGCAGGAAGGGGTCAAGGCGATCATCATTGCCTGCAATACCGCATCGGCTCTGGCAATGGATGACCTGGAGTCAGCGGTGAACGGCACGCCGCTGTTCGGCGTGGTGAAACCCGGTGCGCGGGGCGCTGCTGCGCACACGGTCAGCGGCAAAGTCGGCGTGATCGGCACGGAAGCTACCGTGCGTTCCCGTGCGTATCAAACGCATGTGCGCCGGCTGAAAAAGGGCGCCGAGGTGATTGGCATCGGCTGTCCTCTTTTTGTACCAATTATTGAAGAAGGCTGGCAGAATTCGCAAGTGGCCATGCTGACGGCGCAAACGTATCTGTCGGGCTTTTTTCAGCATAATATTGACACACTCATACTGGGCTGTACGCATTATCCTGCCATGTGGTCGACCATACGGCAGGTGATGGGCGATACCGTGTATCTGATCAATCCGGCTTACGAAACGGCAAAAGAAGTGCAGACGAGTCTGCGGGAAAAAGAGCGTTTGTCGGAGCGGGAAGAAGGCGGCAAGGTTCGTTACACGGTGACCGACAGTCCGGAGCGCTTTAAGCGGGTGGGCGGTTTTCTGATTACAGAAACCATCTACGAAGCGGAAAAGGTGGAACTACTTTCAAACCGATAGGAATCACTGCGAGGAGACGGGGCATGTTCTGTAAAAAATCAATCGTATTACTTATACTGCTTGGGCTATTGTCCTTTTCGGGCTGTACGCAGACAACCGTCGTGGGTACGGGCAACGAAAAATACCGCACAGAAACCGAGCCGCCGCAAGAGGTGACAGAGATGACGGAAGAAGCGGTGGAGCATATGATCTATCTGCATCCGCGCAAAGAAGAAATCCCGCCTCATTATTTTAAGGTGCGCATACCCGGGGTCAAGTCGATCCTGTATGTATTCTCTGACGAAAACGGCGATTCGCAGTTTCGCGTTTTCGGCCGGATGTCCGGACAGGACGAGCGGGGTTTTTATCCCGTGACGCTCACACCGGACAATGCCATTTTGTACAAAATGGAACTGGCCGGTCACGAAATGGTAGACCTGAAAGAAGAAAAACCCGGCACGCCCAAGCGCTTGAAAGACAAAACCCCACCGGAAGAAAAAGTGCTGCCGCACTGGCTCCCGGCCGATGACGGCGGACACTTATACCATATCCGCGACAAAAACGGCGAGTATCAGTTCCGTCAGTGGGCCAAACTGGGCGATCACGAAGACTTTTATCCCGCCAATGACCGCGGCATTCTCTTGCGCGGCGGGATCCCCGATGCGGTCAAAGTAGGGGATAAATGGGTGGCTGTACGCATTATGAATCCCATGACCTTTGCCTATGAAGGGGAGGAAACCGAAGAGGACGAACCCGAAGAAGTGATCATATCCGTACCGCGCACGGAAGAACCCGATGTGTACGTTCCGGATCCGGGTACGCCTTCCACCGAGCCGCCGGCCACGGAACCCCCGGCCACCGAGCCGCCGGAGACCGAACCCCCGGTGACCGAACCCCCGGAAACCGAACCCGTAACCGAGCCCCCGGAAACCGAACCCCCGGAGACGGAGCCCCCGGAAACGGAACCGCCGGAGGAGCCGCCCACAGAAGAAGCGCCGGAGGAAGCCGGCGAAGAAGATTTCCATTTGTCCGGGCAGGAAGAAGAACCGACCCAACCGTAAAACCAACGCCGCCTTTTGGCGGCGTTTCAATTTGAAAGCAAAGAAACCGGGTGCAAGGGTCGAAAAACGGATCTCCTTCGCCGGCGCAGATGGTTTAGCGGCTTGAATTCTGCGTTAAATCGGCGTAAAATAGAAACAATCCTTCTTTGCGGAAATGGCTCAACGGTAGAGCATCGCCTTCCCAAGGCGAGGGTTGCGAGTTCGAATCTCGTTTTCCGCTCCAATCGCTATGCGTGAAAAAGCCTCCGAATCCGATTCGGAGGCTTTTTTCTATTCTCACTATTCAGTTTTATCTGTCCCGTATCGATTCATACATCAATACGGTGGCTGCGATCGCGACATTCAGGGAGTCGACCGCGCCGTGCATCGGAATACGCACCGCGCCGGCGCCGATGGTGTACCAGTCTTTATGCAGGCCGTATTTTTCGCTGCCGACGACGAGTGCCGTTTTGTCGGCATAGTGTTTTTTGTGATAGTCGACCGCGCCGTCGGTATCGGCAAGAAGCACTTCTACGTTTTCTTCCCGGCAAAAGGCGGACAGGGTCTGCACATCGGTTTCTATGATGGGCACGGTGAGAGCCGATCCCATCGACGCGCGGAGGAATTTCGGATGATTGAGGCGGATTTTCCGGTTCGTAAAAACGGCGGCGTCAAAGCCGGTTGCATCGGCCGAACGAAGAATTGTGCCGGCATTTCCCTGAATCTCAACCCCGTCCAGTACGATCAGACGCAAACCCGCTTTGTTCTTCAGCGGTTTGAGCGAGCTGTAACAAAAAGGAAACACACATAGGATTCCTGCGGCTGACGGGTCTTCGGATAGGCTGTCGAACACTTTTCCCGATACGGCATAGAATTCTTCTGCCTGCGCCTGCAATCGGTCGACCAGCTGCTGCGCCTGTGCGGTGTAGATGCGTTCGGGGCAGATGATCAGAAGGACCGGGCGTATGCCCGCTTTCAGCAATTGTTCCGCGCCCCAGATGCCTTCGATTGCGCAAAGGCGGTCGGGATTGGCTTTTGTGTTTTTGTATAAATGGCGGACGCGCTGGATGGCGCCGTGGCCTTTCCCGATAAAATGCAGGGCGGGATAGCGTTTTTTATAAACCTGTTGTGCCTCTTCGGTGGACAAAGGCGTGTGATCGACAAATGACATACGGGTTTCCTTTCCGTTTCTTTTTCTTAGCATACCACAGATGGGTATAAACAGTGAGGGGGAACGGAGAGGAGTACAAATGAAACCGGGTATAAAGGAGATTTTTCTGGTCTTTCTCCGTTTAGGACTGATTGCGTTTGGCGGACCGGTGGCGCATATCGGCCTGATGGAAGAAGTCCTGGTGAAAGAGAAAAAGTGGATCGACAGCGAGAGTTTTCTGGATATGCTCAGCGTGTCCAATCTGATTCCGGGACCGAATTCAACCGAGCTGGCGATCGCCATCGGTTATAAGCTGGGTGGAGTGGCGGGGCTGCTGGCGGCGGGTACGGCCTTTATTCTGCCCGCCATGATCCTTGTTATGCTGTTGGGGCTTTTATATGTACAGTACGGATCGTTGCCGCAATTTGCGCATATTCTGACCGGCGTACAGCCGGTGGTGCTGGCGATTATTCTGTCGGCTCTTTTGCGTTTGTTTAAGAAGACGGTAAAAGAGCCGCTATCGGTTCTTTTGGTGGCCATACTTGTAATTTGGCAGCTTGTATTTCGTCCGCAGGAAGTATGGTTGCTTTTAGCGGGGGCCGGTTTGTATTTCGGGGCAAAAAAGATCCGTCCCGATACGACGCTGGCGGTGGGTTTTTTGCCGCTTTCTGTTTTGTTTTTGACTTTTGTTAAAATCGGCGCGCTGCTGTTTGGCAGCGGCTATGTCCTCATCGCGTTTTTGCAAACGGAATTCGTAGACCGCCTGGGGGTTCTTACCAGCACGCAGTTACTGGATGCGGTCGCACTGGGGCAGGTGAAGCCGGGGCCGCTGTTTACAACGGCGACTTTTATCGGCACGATACTGTCGGGGCCTGTCGGGGGCATTGTGGCGACCGTCGGCATTTTCTTACCCTCGTTTTTGCTGGTGGGGATTATCATGCCGTTTGCCCAAAAGCTGCGCGCTTCGGGCCGTTTATCCCTGTTTTTGGACGGGATCAATATCGCATCCCTGGCCTTGTTTCTGGCTGTTACCCTGCGTCTGGTACCGGAGTTTATCCGTTCGCCGCTGTCGGTCGTTCTGTTTCTTGTCAGTGCGTGGCTGGTCATCGGAAAAGAGGTTAAATCGCATTGGATGATTTTGGGCGGTGCGCTTACAGGACTCATCATCGGCTTGTTTTAGCTTGAGTTTATCAAAAAAAACGATACAATGATAAGAGACGGATTGTCAGTTGATAAACGGATGGGAAATCTGATTTAGGAGGTAATACATGAACACATTGTCTGTGCAGATTAATGATCATTTGCATTATATCGGGGTCAATGACAGGGACACCCGGCTGTTTGAAAACCTATGGCCTTTGGAACACGGGGTATCGTACAATTCGTATCTGTTGACCGGTAAGAAAACCGCGTTATTGGATACGGTGAAGATAACCAAAGTGGATACCTTTGTGGAAAAAATCCAGGAAGTGCTGGGGGATCGCCCACTGGATTATCTCGTGGTGCATCATATGGAACCCGACCATTCGGGGTCCGTCCGCACGATCAAGCAATTGTACCCCGATGTGACGATCATCGGAAACAAGCGTACGGCCGATTTTCTGAACAATTTTTATGAAATCACCGACGGGATTCAGATTGTGGAAGACGGCGAAACCCTCGATTTAGGCGATCAGAAGCTGACGTTCTACACAACACCCATGGTACACTGGCCCGAGTCGATGGTGAGTTTTGAAGAAACAACCGGCACGCTGTTCTCGCAGGATGCCTTTGGCGGCTTCGGGGCGCTGAACGGCCCGATTTTTGACGACGAGATCAACTGGGAGTTCTACGCACAGGAAACTGTCCGCTACTATTCGAATATTGTCGGAAAGTTTTCCAAACAGGTGCAGGCGGCTCTGAAGAAACTGGGCGGGCTGGATATCAAGATGATCTGCCCGGTACACGGACCCATCTGGCGCGACAATCCCGGCAAGATCGTCGATCTGTATGATCGCTTAAGCCGCTACGAATCCGAAGAAGGCGTTGTTATCGTATACGGTACGATGTACGGAAACACCGAGGTCATGGCGGAGACGATTGCCCGCACCCTGGCCGAAGAAGGAATCAAAAACATTATTGTACACGATGTATCCAAGACGCATAATTCCTACATTCTGACCGATATCTGGCAGTATCGCGGCCTGATTCTGGGATCGTGCACGTATAACAATTATCTCTTCCCGTATATGCACAATCTTTTGAATGTGATTAAAATGAACCGCCTGCAGAATCATATTCTGGGTATGTTCGGCTCTTTCAGCTGGAGCGGAGGTGCGCTGAAGGCGCTGCAGGAATTTGGCGATACCTGCGAATACGACGTCATTCAGACAACCGCGGAAGCCAAGGGAGCCGCAAAGCAGGAAGATCTGGAAGCCTGCCGGCAGATCGGAAAAGAAATGGCCGCCAAACTGAAAGCCCTGCGAACCGAATAAGACAAAAAACTACGAGGCCGTTGCCTCGTAGTTTTATAGTGAAGACAAACTTACTGCGCGTAAGGGTCGAAAAACGGATCTCCTCCGCCGGCGGCTCCGCTTGCGGGAGCTTGTCCGGGCACGGCGGAAATTACAGCCGCGACAGTGGCGGGTGCATGCCA
>JGI24710J26742_10002066_pt1 | contig 18071 bp, 18 predicted proteins | sample BioPla2DNA2_FD_26742 | JGI IMG/M metagenome (IMG submission 26742) | reverse complement strand
CTGCAATCCCATAGCTTATTTGCCGCTTTGGCAGCGTGTAGGTCAGTTCGGGATTCATGTAGGCTATTTTGGGTCTTATCACATCCGTGTAGAGGCCTTTTTTGTCTTGATCTTCTTCTCTTGTGAGTATCGCGGCTCCGCTTGTTTCGCTCCCGGAAGCCGCTATTGTCAAAATTACCCCGACGGGAAGGGTTTTTTCCAGTTTTTCTTCATAAGAAAAAAACTTCCAAATATCCGTTTCCGGGTTCGCTGCACCGACCGCTATCGACTTTGCGGTATCAATTACACTCCCCCCACCTACTGCAAGAAAGAAGTCGGCCCCGAAATCCGATGCTTTTTTTACGCCTTTAACGACATGTGATAACGTCGGATTCGGCACCACTCCGTCAAAAATCTCGTATTCGATACCATTGTCTTTAAAGTTTTTCTTTATTCGTGTCAGCACCTTGGCTTCTGTGGAATTGTTCGGGTCACCGTAGCAGACTATAAGCACCCTGTTTCCGCCAAATTCCCTGACTCCTTCCGAAACTCTCTGTTCCGCATCTTTTCCGAAGACAATTTTTGTCGGTGAATAATACTCAAAAGAATGCATAAAATCCTCCTAAAATAAATTTCAAATTATCAGGATAAATCTACAGGCCCAGGCCTATCGCCTCATTTACCCGCTTCATCATAACTTCAGAAATTTCCATGGCCTTTTCTTTTCCGGTTTTCAGTACCGAAAAAACATATTTTTTATCTTTCATGAGTTCTTTGTATTTTTCTCTGAGCGGTTCTATCAGAGATATCAGTGCATCTGCAACTTGGTTTTTAAACTCTCCGTAATTCTTTCCTGCAAACTCAGATTCAATACAATCAAGAGATTTATTCGTACATGCAGAATAGATTTCCATCAGATTTTCAATTCCTTCTTTCCCGATTCCGCGCCTGATTTGATTGTCTGAGTCGGTAACTGCGCGCCGGACCTTTTTTCTGATTGCGTCATTCTCATCCGTCATCATAATTCTTGCATTTTTGTTGGGATCGGATTTTGACATTTTAGCTTTAGGATCTGCGAGGGACATGACTCTCGATGCCACCTTCGGATAAACTCCCTCAGGAATCTTGAACACATCCCCGTAGATATTGTTAAACCTGTTTGCAATTACCCTCGTTATTTCAATATGCTGTCTTTGATCATCGCCTACGGGTACAAGGTCGGTATTGTATAGCAGAATATCCGCAGCCATTAAAACAGGGTAGGTAAATAGTCCGGCATTTACATTTTCAGGATTTTTGCTCGATTTGTCCTTGAACTGTGTCATTCTCGAAAGTTCGCCAAACTGAGTATAACAGGAGAGTATCCAGCTAAGCTCTGCATGGCTGGATACTTGGCTTTGAATAAAAAGAATCGATTTTTCGGGACTTACTCCGAGTGCAAGAAGCATTGCCGCCGCTTCAGTTATTTTTAATTTTAGTTCCTCCGGGTCGTTTCTCACGGTTATTGAATGTAAATCGACAATGCTGTATATACAAAAGTTTTCTCGCTGCAAAAGTTCCCAGTTTTTTAAAGCTCCCAGGAGATTTCCCAACTGAAAACCTCCCGTCGGCTGTATTCCGCTGAAAACTATAGGTTTTTTAATATCTGAACTCAATTGCATCACCTCGAACGCTTGTTTTAAGATTTACTGTATGACTTTGCAGTTCTGCACAAAATCTCGGTTCCCACAGTAATTTGCTCTTCCGTAGGACTTGAGAAATTCAGTCTGAAGCTGTTTCTGACAACGGAATCGTCTGCATAAAACGCATTTCCGGGAACTATCGCAACCTTTTCCTTAATCACCTCTTTTGTAAAGTCCATGGCATCGGAGTTATTAGTAAGATTGCACCAGATAAATAACCCTCCCTCCGGTCTCGTATATCTGAATGTTCCTCCCGATTCTTTGTCAAGAATATCGAGCATCAGTTTCGCTTTTTCTCTGTAAATCTTTCGGATTTTGGATATGTGTTCGGTTAAATCGGTTTTTGTGAAAAACATATGGCAAATCATCTGGTTGAACATTGCCGTATGCACATCGGAAACCTGTTTTGCAACTGTCATTTTCGCAATGACATCCGAGGGGCCCGAGGCAAAGCCCACCCTCAACCCGGGAGAAAGCAGTTTGCTCATAGAGCCCGCATAGACAACCCTTCCATCGGTGTCAAAGCTCTTGATTGACGGAACCTCTTCTCCGCTGAACCTCAAATCCGCATAAGCATTGTCTTCCAGCACCATCAGGTCATATTTCTTTGCAACCTCGAGAATTTCCCTTCTCTTTGCGGCACTTGTCGTCAATCCGGTCGGGTTTTGGAAATTCGGAATACAGTAGATGAATCTGGGGTTATTTGAAGTTTCAATCGCCTTCGTCAGCTCATCAATATCCATCCCGTCTTCCTTGACATCTACCTGAACCACATTAGCCCCGTTTGACTTAAAGGAGGTCAGTGCTCCGACAAACGCAGGTCCTTCCGAAATAACGGTATCGCCTTCGTCACAAAGGGTTTTTGTCAACAAATCAAACACCTGTTGTGCACCTGTGGTAACTATCAGCTCATCGTTTTCTCCGAAAGCTCCGTAAATCTCTTTACATCTGTCTTTAAAGACATTCCTCAACGGCAGGTACCCCTCGGTTACACCATATTGCAGAGCAAGCGTCGGTGTGTTTGACAGGATTTCTTCCGAATATCTCTTGAGATCCTCGAAGGGGAAACTGTCACTTGACGGATTTCCCGCCGAAAAAGGTATTACTGAAGGGTCTGACGACAACTTCAGTATTTCTCTTATAGCCGAAGGCCTAATCCCGCTTATTTTTTTAGAAAAATTATAATCCATTTTAACTCCCGATAAGACTGATCATCGTCAAATAACAACTGTACTTAAATAACTAATTAATTATAGGTTTTGTGTCGGCAAAGGTCAATTGACAAAACACCACGGTCAATATATATTTTATATCGGTTACTAATTGTCACATATGTTATTGAGGTATCTATGAAAAATGTTAGAACACGCTTTGCTCCAAGCCCAACCGGATATATGCATGTCGGTAATCTGCGTACGGCGTTATACGCATATCTTGTTGCAAAGAAGAATAACGGCACTTTTGTTTTGAGAATAGAGGATACCGACAAATCCAGGCAGGTTGAAGGAGCTCTTGATGTTATTTACTCCACTCTCAAGGATTCCGGACTCAATTGGGATGAAGGCCCGGACATAGGCGGCAACTACGGTCCATATATCCAAAGCGAACGCAAGGACAACTACCTTGAATATGCGGAAAAACTCGTAAAAGACGGCAAGGCATACTACTGTTTCTGTAAAAAAGAAGATATTGAGAACAGAATTTCCGTCAAATCCGATTATTCACAGGGATATGACGGGTTTTGCAGCGGTCTGTCAGAGGAAACCGTGTCAGAATATCTAAAAGAAGGCAAAGAATATGTAATTCGACAAAAAATGCCGAAGACGGGAAAAACAGTATTTAATGACTTGGTCTATGGAACAATAGAAGTGTCAAATGAAGAGCTGGAGGACCAGATACTTATAAAATCCGATAAAATGCCTACATACAATTTTGCCAACGTAATTGATGATCACTTGATGGGAATCAGTCATGTGATAAGGGGAAACGAATACCTTTCATCGACTCCAAAGTACACTCTTTTATATGATGCTTTCGGATGGGAATCTCCCGAATACATTCATTGTCCGCAGGTTATGAGAGATGCAACACACAAGCTTAGCAAAAGAGACGGCGATGCATCCTATCATGATTTTATAGATAAAGGTTTTTTGCCTCAGGCAATTATTAACTATATCGCACTTCTCGGGTGGTCTCCTAAAAGTGAGCAGGAGATCTTTACACTCCGAGAGCTTGTTGACGAATTCGAGATTTCCGGTATAAGCAAGTCATCTGCAATTCTTGATGTTGAAAAAATGAAATATATAAACTCCGAGCATATCAAAAAACTGTCTTCGGATGAGTTTGAAAGTTTTTCGCTTCCGTATCTCCACTCCTCAATAGAAAATTGTGATGTAAATTTCAAGTTGCTTTCCTCCTTGCTTCACACGAGAATTGAGGTATTTAATGACATTCCTGAATTGGTGAGCTTTATCAATGAACTTCCGGATTACTCCACGGATCTCTTTGTCAACAAAAAGAACAAAACCGACAAGGTAAATTCTATAGAAACACTGACCGAGCTTCATGAAGTTTTAAGCAATGTTCAAAGCTTCAGTTCGGAGGCTGTTCATTCTGCGGTTTTTACATTAATAAAAGACAAGAATGCAAAAACCGGCTACATTATGTGGCCGCTTAGGGTAGCTCTTTCCGGTTTACCATCCACACCGGGAGGAGGAATAGAGCTCGCAGTCGTGCTCGGCAAAGAAGAAAGTTTAAAAAGAATTTCTGCAGCTCTTGAGAAACTCAATCGCTAATATAATCCCCCTCAAATAATTAAATTTGAGGGGGATTATTAATTTGGTTTTATTCGATATTCCGCAGGTTTATTAAAGATTTTACTTTTTCATATAAATCAATATCTGCAGAAATACTCCCTGACTTCGGCTACCGTAAAAAGCGAGCCGACCGATATTGCAATCTCGTCATCCTCCGCCAGGGATATTGTTTTTTCTATTCCGTCTACTATCGTATCGGAAATGTAAACGGGCTTACCCGTTTTTCGCAAAATAACCGCAAGTTCTTCTTTATCGATAGCCCTGTAAGTATCAGCTTCAATAGAAACATAGCATTTTGTTATTTCATCGAATATTTCTATTATTTTCTCAATATCCTTGTTGCTTGATATACCGATCATAGTGACTGTCTGTCTTTCAGGATAGTAGCGTTTTACTGCATCAACCATTGCCCTCGCACCTTGGGGGTTGTGCGAACCGTCTACAATAAACAACGGATCTTTTGAGATTATTTCAAATCTTCCCGGCCAAAAAGACTTTTTAAAGGCGGATTTAACGGCTTCTTCGGGTATGCGGATTCCTGAATTTCTCAGTACATCAACCGACTCCAATACGACAGATGCGTTTTTTAACTGGTGTTCTCCCATAAGTGAAAGGGCATACTTTGTCCCGTTTTTGTAGCTGAAAAACTGAAATTTGTCATCGTGCCCGAAATATCGAATTTCATCGAAGTCTGCAACAATCAGCTTCGATCTTTTTTCTTCCGAAACTCTTTCGAAAACTTCAATAACCTCTTTCTCTTGGTGATATGAAACAACATCGGCGCCCTTAATTATACCTGCCTTTTCTGCAGCAATCTCGGAAAGACTGTTGCCCAGCTGTTGCATATGATCATAATCAATAGTTGTAATCACCGAGAGAACCGGTTTTTTTATTATATTGGTCGCATCCAGTCTGCCTCCCAGACCAACCTCCATAACCACATAATCACATTTGTTTCTATAGAAATATTCAAATGCAATAGCGGTAACAATTTCAAACTCGGAAGGCTGACATTTCATTATATCGGTAAAATTCTTTACATATGTCGCTGTTGATGCAAGTTCTTCGTCGCTTATCAGGCGGTGATTTATCTGCATCCTTTCATTAAACGTTCTTATAAAGGGAGACACAAACAGACCGGTCTTAAACCCAGACTCCTCCAGAGTTCTGGATAACATTTCACAGGTCGACCCCTTGCCGTTTGTTCCTGCAACATGAACTATTTTCAGTTTATCCTGAGGATTTCCCATGAGCAACAGGAGTTCTCTGATTCTCTCGAGTCCAAGTTTCATTCCAAGCCAGCTGGCAGAGTGGATATAATCGATAGCTTCTTGGTAGTTCATACCACGGTTCCCTTCTAATATTTGACTAAAATAATATAATTTGTTAATACTGCCGTTTTTCGGTTATACGGAATGCTCGTTAGAGTTTACCATTATCCCGACTGTTTCTGCAATATCATTTGTATCCGGTTCTCATGTAGCATAAAAATAAAATTATTATGTTTTCTTTAGTTTTTCTTTGATATTAGTTATTAAAAAAGCCTTTACAAAACAAAAACGCCAAAAAGCTGTAAAAAGCTTTTTGGCGTTTCGTTAGTTATTATGCATTTGCCATCCAGAGCCCATGCAGATTGCAATACTCATACGCAGCCAGCAGCTTGTCATCTTCGGTCAGTTTGAATGAAGCAACCGGCTCATCACCAGGGTTGAGTCGCTTTCTCTGTCCGCCTTTCTCGGTAGCAATATAAATCCACTCAATAAAGTGGTTGCTAAGCATCGGATGGACTTCGCTTCCAACCTTTACAGTAAACAAATCGCCGTCGACGGAAATTACCGGAACATGCTTTTCTTGTGATGCATCAACTTTTCCCGGAACAACAAGCTCCATAGGTTCGCCACAGCACATCATTTTGGCACCGCCGTCGTGAATCATACCCACAAAATTTCCACATTTATTACATCTGAAAAACTTTACTTCTTGCATTTTATCTCCTTTATCAATTAATTTCGAATATTCGGATAAAAAACTAATTTAATGAAAACAATTCCTAATAATTATATCAGAATTTTTCTCTTTTTCAATAAAAACAAGTTTTGACAACCTTAATCTTCTTTCATGTTCGGTCAGTAAAATATTACAGTTGCACCCTTATCAATTGACTAAATCGCATTGTTGATACTATAATTCATTTTGATAAACTTTATAGATAAAAAGTATGTAAAAAATCGTTCTTGAAGTAATGAGAAGTCTGGCAAAGTCGGGTTCTACTATGCTCATCGTAACTCATGAAATGGCCTTTGCGAGAGATGTTTCAAATAAGGTCGTCTTTATGGATGAGGGTGTTGTGGCGGAAGAAGATGTCCCCGAGATAATTTTTTCAACACCTAAGAATAAGAGGACTTCAGAATTTCTTACAAGATTTATGAGCACTTTAAACCCGCTTAATAATTAATCCTTCTGAATCCTGATTTGCCCCAATAAACTTACAGTCGTTTCATTCATAGCGGTTGCCGACATAATACCGACAATAACTAAACCCGGACGCTTATAGGCGTCCGGGTTTAGTTATTGTCGTAAATCAGTATGCGGCATAGTTTGAGAAGTAGTTTTGTATTAGCACTACGGGAGTTCCTCTATCTCCGCTACCGCTTACCAAATCTGACAGACTCCCAACCAAATCCGGTATCTGCCTTGGTGTTGTTCCCACCGATTCCTTATTTATATCGCCGGCAGTTTTGTCCTTTTCACGAATTCTCGACTTGATTGCATCTATCAACTCTTCGCCCGACATTTCACCAAATTCATCATCCGCAATATATTTTATCTTAATTTCATTCGGAGTCCCGGCAAGTCCTGATGTATAAGACGGAGATATGACGGGATCGGCGAGTTCCCATATCCCTCCTACAGGATCTTTAAAACCGCCATCTCCATAAACCATGCACTCCATGTGCTTACCTGTCTTTTCTTTAAGTGCAGATTGCAGCTCCAGTACAAACTCATCTGTTTTTATGGGAAAAAGTTTAACTTTATCTTCACCTGCAACATTTGAGCCGAGCAGTCCGTATTTTGGATTATATCCGCTTCCATTAATGCTTTTATTCATTATTTCGTCAAGTCTGTAGGTATTGGCACCCTCATTTTTGAGGATTCTGTGGGTTCTGAATCTCGAGTGTATATCACAGCAGAGTACATTATTTGTATAATTTAAAATATATTTAGGTTCGTTTGACAACAGTATTTCAATATTATCGCCAATGCTTTTGTAGTGCTCGATATAATCAATCCCCGTAAATTTGTGCACCGCTCCCTTACCGAAAACCCCTTTAAACTCACTTTCGTTAAAGTTGTCCAAACAGGGGTTTACGCCTTTTGCATCCATGTCATCTCTATTCAGAAGCTCATTGCCCACCTCATCGGCAGGATAACTCAGTTGTACATATAGTTTCTTTGTGCCCATAGAAATTGCTTTTAGCAGCATGGAAAATCTGTTTCTGGACAGGATAGGAAAGACTATTCCCATATCTTCTCCAAAAAATTTTTCTTTTATTTCCAAGGATATCTGTTCGCATGTTGCGTAATTCCCTTGAGTTCTTCCAACCACCGCCTCCGTGACGGCAACAATATCACCATCGTTTAATGAAAATCCCTCAGCCGAAGACGCTTTTAATATGCTGTTTACAATTTCGTTTACAAGGTCATCACCCTCTTGAAATATCGGAGTCACTATGCCCCTTGCAGTTACACCCGTGTAGCGCATACCGTTTCCTTTCTACAACATAACTGAATAAATGTAACAAATACAATTATAACACATTGTATATTCGGGATTAAAACCGTTATTCAAAAAAGAAAAACAAAAAAGGTCTGCACTCAGAAATCTGACAGACCTTTTTCACAAAAATCTTTACTTCAGTTCGACTGTTGCACCGGCTTCCTTCAACACTTTTTGAATTTCTTCGGCTTCAGATTGAGAAGCGTCTTCCTTTAAAGTCTTGGGCGCGGCATCAACTATTTCTTTAGATTCCTTTAGGCTGAGTCCGGTAATTTCTTTTACAGCCTTAATAACGTTCATCTTGCTCGGGCCTATCTCGGCAAGAACTACGGTATAGGAATCCTTCTCTGCGCCTTCGTCTCCGGCAGCGTCACCGGCGGGTCCTGCAACCGCTACTGCTGTCGCTGCAGCCGAAACTCCGAATTCTTCTTCTATGGCTTTAACCAGTTCATTCAGCTCAAGAACGGTCATGCCTTTAATTTCATCAATTATCTTAGCAATGTCTGCCATTTTTAACTCCTTACTACAATTATTATAAAAGTTTATGCTGATTGTTTATTTGCTACTTCGGAAATTGCTCTTGCCAGGGATGCGATAATACCGTTAAGTGAACCTGCGACCTGTGCAACCAAAACTTCTCTCGACGGCAATTTGGCAATCACTCTTATCTGGTCGGGATCTGCATATTTCCCGTCGATATATCCGATTTTAGATTTAAATATCCCCTTACCCCTTAACTTATCAGTATATTTCTGAATTATTCTCGCGGGTGCAATGGCATCATCTTTTGAGACGGCTATGGATGTCGTTCCTTCCAGGGACGGTATAAATTCTTCCAAACCTATGCTTTCGCATACATACTTCATTATAGAATTCTTTGCTACAAAGTATTCAACACCTGACTCTCTCATTTCAGAACGCAGGGCAGTATCATTTGAGACATTTATTCCTTTATAATCCACCAGGATTATTGCAGCGGCGTCCTTTAATTTCTCGGAAATATCTTCAACCATTCGTTTTTTATTTTCAAGAATTTTTTCGCTGGGCAAATTTCATTCACCTCCTTAGTTATATTTAATAAACCGAAACCCCTCCGAAGAACGGAGGGGCAGAATTCCACCACACTCCTCGGCAGGCGTGTTTTCACACTTACACAGTTGTACCTGCTGTCTTAGGATTGGCATATAAAATGATGAGGTAATTATACTACCGATTCAAAAAAAGTCAAACTATTACTGCGGAGACGGCATGCCGCCTGTCATATATCTCTGTGTCGCTACCTTTATTCCGGGTCCCATCGTTGTAGCAACAACACAGGAACGTATGTACTGTCCCTTTGAAGCCGCCGGTTTTGCCTTAATAACAGCATTCAGCAGTGCTTCAAAGTTCTCTACAAGCTTTTCATGTCCAAAGGAAGCCTTTCCTATCGGGCAGTGAATAATATTGCTCTTATCAAGTCTGTATTCTATCTTTCCGGCTTTCGCTTCCTCAACCGCTCTTGCGACATCGGGGGTCACCGTTCCGGCTTTGGGGCTCGGCATGAGTCCTCTCGGTCCGAGAATTTTTCCCAATCTTCCCACTACCGACATCATATCGGGTGTTGCTATCGCAACATCAAAGTCCATAAAGTTTTCTTTTGTTATCTTCTCCGCCAGGTCTTCAGCTCCGACAACGTCTGCACCGGCTTCTTTTGCCAAGTCTGCCATCGCATCCCTTGCAAAAACCGCAACCCTCACATCTTTACCGGTACCGTTCGGGAGTATGACCGCACCTCTCACCTGCTGATCGGCATGTCTTGAATCAACACCCAATCTAATGTGCATTTCAACTGTTTCGTCAAAATTTGCAGATGCGGTTTCAACACAAAGCTTCAGGGCCTCATCGGTCTCATAAAGCTTTAATCTATCAACCTTTTTTAAGTTCTCTATATATTTCTTTCCGCGTTTCATCAGTTGTCCTCCTCTACAGTTACACCCATGCTGCGAGCGGTGCCTTCTATCATCTTCATCGCCGCTTCAACATCCGCTGCATTGAGGTCAACTTTCTTTATTTCCGCGATTTTTCTTATCGACTCTCTCGAAATCTTTGCAACTTTTGTTTTGTTCGGTACTCCCGACGCCTTATCGATGCCGCATTCCTTCTTAATCAATATGGATGCCGGGGGAGTTTTTGTGACAAATGTGAACGACCGGTCTGCATATACGGTTATAACAACCGGAATAATCATCCCTATGTCATTCTTTGTTCTTTCGTTGAACTCTTTTGTAAAGTTCATAATATTAAGTCCGTGTTGTCCAAGAGCAGGACCAACAGGTGGTGCCGGTGTTGCTTTACCGGCGGGAATTTGAAGTTTGATGTAAGCTTCAATCCTTTGCGCCATTTCTTTACCTCCATATGTGGTTTCACGGTGTGCATCAAAAATTTACACACCTCCCACTGGGAAAACCCGACTGTATTACAGTCTAAAAAGATTTATTTAACATAAAACCGCCAAGGTTACTTATATCGGTGTCACCTCTGCAAGTTCAAGTTCAGCTAATGTTTCTCTTCCGAACATACTCACCTTCACTCTTACTTTTTGTCCTTCAGAGTCAATCTCTTCAACCGTTGCAATAAATCCTGCCAACGGTCCTTCAACTACTTTTACACTATCTCCAACGGAATAATCGACTCTTATCTCTTTTTTCTCAACTCCAAGCGAGTCAACTTCTTCCTGCGTCAGCGGAATCGGTCTTGACGATGTACCTACAAAACCGGTGACGCCCCTGATATTTCTAACTATATACCAGCTTTCATCGGTCATGACCATCTTCACAAGGACATACCCGGGAAATAGTTTTCGTTCCGTTTCTTTTCTCTTGTTGTCTTTAATTTCGACAACCGTTTCGGTGGGAACCCTAATTTCCTCTACTAAATCCTGAATCCGTCTGTTTTCCACCATCTTTTCGAGGTTAGCCGCCACCTTATTCTCATATCCGGAATATGTGTGGACAACATACCACATGGCTTTAGACATTAAGCATTCCTCCTAGAATCCGCCTTGCCGTCCTATCAGACAGCAGGTTTATTAAACAGTCCTACTATCAAATCACGCAAAACCGCCAGTATGTAATCCAGACCCCATACAAGTACGGCGAAGACTGCTACGGTTACCAACACGACCAGAACATTGTTCCAGACCTGTTTTTTTGACGGCCAGGAAATTTTTTTAAATTCTCCTCTTGTATCACGGAAAAACTTTCCGGTATTCTTTGGAGACTTCTTTTTTTTCTCACGGGTTGAAATCGCCTTTTTTCCAGACATAACTTCCGCCTTATCTTGTTTCGCGATGCGCAGTGTGTTTTCTGCAAAATCTGCAGTATCTGCTAAGTTCTATTCGATCAGGTGTGTTCTTTTTATTCTTTTTTGTGTCATAATTGCGTTGTTTGCATTCGTTACACGCTAATGTAATTTTTACTCTCATACGGCACCTCCTTGCCTCCCTCCCGCACATTTGGAATATAATAATCATTGCACAAAAAAATAAACCTGCGTCAAGAGGTTAGATAAATATATATCAAATTATATGCAGTGTCAAGTCCTTAATCTTTTTTATCGAATAAATCGCACCATATTTTCGGCTTCATTTCTTGCCGTGTTCAACACCGTGTGATAGAATATTTTGAAAAGTAAAAAAGCCAGTTGAAATCTCGGAGATTTTTGATGAACAAACTCACAATCGCTGTCATTTTCGGCGGTAATTCAAGCGAACATGAAGTGTCCTGTTTGACCGCAAAGTCAATAATCGATAATTTGAATAAGGAACTCTACAATATACTTCCCATTGGAATATCAAAACAGAATCATTGGTTGCTGTTTAAAGGCGACACCGAAAAAATCGAGACAGGCCAATGGATTAACGATAAGGACAATCTGCGTGTTTCCATCTCTCCAAATTTGGCGCTGGGTAATCTGATAACTATTGACAATTCAAACCATGTCGAGTTCGTCAATTTGGATGTAGTATTTCCCGCCCTTCATGGAAAAAACGGAGAAGATGGTACCGTCCAGGGTTTGCTCGAACTCTCGGGTATTCCATTCGTCGGCAGCGGATGCCTTTCTTCCGCTGTTTGCATGGATAAATCCGTTGCAAATTCCCTTGTCGGATATGCGGGTATTAATCAACCGGACTGGCTCGTTCTTACGTCAAATGATTTATCCGATAAAGCGCTTTTATATGAAAAGCTTGAAAATAAAATCGGATACCCCATGTTTGTCAAGCCCGCCTGCGCAGGTTCATCAGTAGGTATCAGCAAAGTAAAGAATCGGAATTCTCTTTTTGATGCGTTAATGCTTGCATTATCACATGACAGCAAAGTAGTCGTTGAGAGAGGAATTGTCGGAAAAGAATTGGAATGTGCTGTTTTTGGAGAAACCCATTCCCCATTCGCTTCCGTGGTAAGTGAAATTTTCCCCCGAAACGAATTTTACGATTACGAATCCAAATACGACCTGCCGAGTATAACCGAAGTGCCTGCAAACATTTCCGACGAACTCTCATGTCGTGTGCAGGAGAATGCAAAAAAAATTTTTTCAATGCTGGGTTGTCACGGTATGGCCAGAGTTGATTTTCTGTATGAAGTGTCCACAGACACCCTCCACTTCAATGAAGTGAATACAATCCCCGGATTTACATCGATAAGTATGTATCCCAGGATGATGGAGGCTTCCGGGATAAAATACAGTGAACTCTTATCGCAACTAATCGATCTGGCGATTGCCCGAGATAGGGAACGGAATTTATGAGAAATGTTAAGATAGGCGTTTTTGACTCAGGTCTCGGCGGGCTGACCTCCGTAAAAAATCTTATTGAACTTTTGCCCGGTGCGGATTTGATTTATTTCGGCGACACTGCTCGAGTGCCATACGGAAGCAGAAGCAGCAGTACTATTATGAAGTATGCAAAACAGGATATTTCGTTTCTGTTGGAAAAAAATGTGGACCTCGTGCTTGCTGCCTGTGCAACGGCAGGGTCGGTTTTAGAGCCTGCATATACTGCATCTTTACCCGTTCCGTACTTTGATGTTATTCGTCCGGCCGCAAAGGCGGCAACCTCGACAACTCAAAACGGTAAAATAGGTGTGATCTCTACAGAGGCGACACTGGCGAGCGGCTCATTTAAGAGAGAACTGCAATATCTCGGAGATTATGAAGTTTTTCAGGTGGCAACACCGCTTTTCGTGCCCCTTATAGAAAACGGATATATTCGTCGGGGAAACATCGCCACAACCTCAATTGCCGAAGACTATCTCCGGCAACTCAAAAGCTCGGGCATTGACACATTAATACTTGGATGTACCCACTATCCGCTCATATCGGATATTATCGGCTATGTGATGGGTCCCAATGTAAATCTCATAGATTCCGGTGCCGAAGCTGCAAAATCAATTGCAAACCATATCGTTGGCGGATGTTTCGGGAATGGCAGCTTGAGAGTATATACTTCAGACCTCCCCATGAGATTTCATTCGATTGCATCTATGTTTTTAGGAGATGAAAACAACTTTATTTCAGAACAGGTGGATATAGAAGGTTTCCCCCCCTATTCCGCCGAGTAAACCGCAAAGGTTAGGTCTTGATAATGGAAGATAAAAAATTTCTCATCACAATTGACGGGACACAAGTCGGTGAGGATGAAGAAGATAGAGTGTCCCTTTCCACATTCGGAAGCTTCTATAAAAAAGACAATGTTTACTATATTACATATGAAGAATCCGCTGCTACAGGATTTGAAGGAGATGTGACGAGCCTTGTTATCGATTCCGACAGGATGGTCACGGTAAATCGAACCGGTGTAAGCAATACACATATGGTTATAGAAAAAGGAATCCGCCACATGTCATACTATACTACCGATTTCGGTGATATCAGATTAGGCATAAGAGCTGACAAAATAGAAAATCAGCTCAATGACAACGGCGGACAGCTAAAGTTGCGCTATACTCTTGACATAAACTCTATGGATCTTACTACTAACGAGCTCAACATCAATGTTCGTTTAATGTGAATAACTCTATAAGGAGTAAATAATGTTCAATCCCTCAATAGAATTGGAAAATGAGATCAGGACAATAATCTCAAAAGCGATTGAATCCGCAGAAGCGAAAGGTCTTTTGAAAAGGAATTCCGAACTTCCCGAATTTGCTGTGGAAATACCGAAAGACAGCGCAAATGGGGATTTAGCTGTTAATGTTGCCCTTGTAACTGCCAGAGTTTTTTCGAAATCTCCAAAAGTTATTGCCGACATAATAGCGAAAGAAGTCAATTTGAGCGAAAGTTATTTTTGCAAAATTGAAAGCGCAGGGCCGGGATTTTTAAACTTTTTTCTCAATCAAAAGTTTTTCACTTCCGTTCTTTCGGGGATTCTCAACAACGGCGCTGAATACGGAAGATCCGATTTTGGAAAAGGCAAGAAATACATGGTCGAATTTGTTTCCGCCAACCCCACAGGACCGATGCACCTTGGAAACGCTCATGGAGGCGCTGTCGGAGATTGTCTTGCAAGCGTTTTAGACGCGGCAGGCTATGAAGTATCCAGAGAGTTTTATGTCAACGATTCCGGAAATCAGATAATAAAGTTTTCCGAATCTCTTGATGCAAGGTATCTGCAGTTGTTTTGTGATGATGTCGTCTTTCCAGAGGACGGATATAAGGGAGATGACATAATCGAAAGGGCAGCCGAGTTTGCCGAAATTCACGGCGACTCTTACATAAACTTCCCTCCCGAAACCAGAAAAGAGGCTTTGGTTGAGTTTGCATTAGCTAAAAATATTTCGAATTTAAAATCAGATCTTGAAAAATATCGAATCATATATGATCGTTGGTTTTTAGAAAGCTCATTATATCAGGACGGCACGCTCGAAAAGGTCATGAATATATTGAATGAGAACGGCTGTCTTTATGAGAAGGATGGAGCTACATGGTATAGAGCGACCGATTTCGGATGCGAAAAGGATGAAGTTGTCATCAGGGCGAACAATATACCGACATACTTTGCCGTTGATATTGCATACCACTACAACAAATTCGTAGTGAGGGGGTTCGATGTCGTAATAAATGTCTGGGGAGCGGATCATCACGGACATGTTTCAAGACTCAAAGGCGCAATGGATGCTATCGGAGTAGGCGGAGATCGACTCCAGATTCTCTTAACTCAATTGGTTAGGCTTGTGAGAGACGGCGAGCCGGTTCGAATGAGCAAAAGAACCGGAAAGGCGATTACTTTGGCGACACTGCTCGAAGAGATACCTGTTGATGCCGCAAGGTTTTTCTTCAATTTGCGAGACCCGAGAAGTCAATTTGAGTTCGATCTGGATTTGGCTGCAAAACAGAACAGTGACAACCCCGTCTATTATGTACAGTATGCTCACGCCAGGATATGCAGTATATTGAAATCATTTTCACTCGGCGAAGACGAACTTAAAAATATTGTCCTTCAACACGATTTATCGGTCTTGGACGACCCTACTGAAAAAGAACTCATAAAATATATGTCGCGGCTTCCTATGGAAATCGTTACAGCCGCAAGCGGCCAGTCACCATCCGGGCTGACAAAATATGTAATAGAACTCTCTACTCTTTTTCACAGATTCTACACAAATTGTCGTGTCAAGGGAGAACCCGAAGAGATCATGTATCCCAGATTGGCGGTTTGTCTTGCCACCAGACAAGTTTTAAGAAATTGTCTTGATTTATTGAAGATTTCAGCACCGGAGTCGATGTAGTTATTCGTTTTGGAATAGGACACGAAAAAATAAAATGACCTTTTCTCAAGAGAAGGTCATTTTTTATATATAAGTTTCAATTCCTCAAGGACCAATCTTCTATTGTCTTTACTGATTTTCATAAAGAAAATCAGTAAGCGAGTGATATTTTCGATTTTGAAATTATCCACTACTCTACCAACCGGATTCTTTAAACTCAACTCCCCGATAATAGTGTCTGAGTATTGTCTTATAATCCCAACCGTCATATTTGGCATAAAAATTTGCGCCGTACTGGCTCATGCCTACACCGTGTCCGTAACCGCTGGTGATAATTGTGAACATGCCCGTTTCCGCGTTATATTCACAGGTAAATGCCGCTGACCTTATATGCATGCAGTTGGATCTGAATCTGGAACCGGTCGTTTGATATTGACCGTCTATCGACATGTTTCCTACGTATCCTCCCGACGTGTAATCTAAAATCCCTATCCAATTTTCCGGGGTATCCGAAAGCTGAATTTCATAATAATCTTCCAATGTTTTCTTCATTTCTTCTTTTGAATAGGTATATTTCACATTGTAATTGCTTAGTTTGCTGTCATGAACGCTCTCAACCGATACAAGATAGGGTAGACTTTGTGACCAAACCTCTCCGCTTCCATTGCTTCTGCCCGCCATTGATGAGCAATATGGGGAGAATATTACAGAACCGTTATAGTACATAGCCGTATCTATTACCTCGGATACAAGATTTTTTACTGTTGGAGATGCCGAAAGAAGGGGCATTTTCGGAGCGGAATCGGTTCTGTAGGAATATTTGAGATATGTGATTACCGCTACCGCCTGAGCTTTAATCGCTTCCGGATTGAAAGACGGACCCACTTCAGCTTCAACAATCATACTCACAATATCCGTCGGCGTACCGGATATTTTCCTACCTGTGCTATAACTTGTCACGGTAATTTCTTCGCCCGCCGTTGGAGGTGTATCCGGGAGATTGGGGGTGGAGGGAGGTGATGTCCCTCCGGTTTCAGGCGGAGAAGTAGTTGTAGAATTAGATGTCGGTTTTTCAGTCCCGGGAACCGTCTGAGCGCTTCCGTCAATTAAGTTTTCCTCCGATCCCGTCTCACCAATAGCCGGCTTTTCACCGCCGGTCAACTCTCTGACAATATCGTTTAAGCCGTCTAAATCAAGGTTGAAGAGTCTGCTGTTGTTGTCGGTTAGCCAATCATTCCATGCTTTAATTTCAGCTTCAACCTCTGATTTAAGTTTTTTATTTTCATCATACCATGCACCTGTATTTGAAATTCCATCACTTACAATTGCATCATCAAAAGATGCAATTTCATTTCTTCTCAATTCACGGAGGATGATGACCGTCCTATCATTATCTTCATTTTCTCCTTGTGAAATCAAAGTTAAAAACCTGTCTCCGGTCACAATGTCGACATTCGTTTCAAAACGCGACCTGAGTTTCAGATCGATAATAAAATCCCTTAATTCAGTCGTGTCTTCAAATTCCGTTTTATCAAACAGTTCGGGGTATTCGCCATGATACTTGTTTTTTGAGGATTCATATACAGAAACGACAACATACTCTCTTTTTTTAAATAAAATGCTTTCGAACGACAATGTTTTATTATTATTTAAAAACTCAAGTTCAAGATAGCGAGAAAAATCGCTTTGTTCCGTATCAAGGACTTCTTCATAAATAACTATGTTGTAACACTCATCCGATAGGTCTATCCTTTCATCCAACATAAGATTCTGCTTATTCTCGCCGTTCCACCTTACGACAGCATGACCAAAAATTTTCGGCAGTTCGAGCCATCCCACGGTATCAGGGTTCATTGCCAGCAAGTCTCTAAGCGAAGGGTTATCGGACAAAGAGCTGCCGGACCGATCTGACAAGGTCTTTATTTTCATATCGGTATCGTCGGTAAAATCAAAATTATTTCTTTTATAAAAATATGCCGTTGAAAAAGAAGCCAGAACTAAAGTCAGCACAAGAAGAACAAATAATGACTTTTTGTTTGACTTTATCTCCCTGTCTATCTTTTTATTGCTTTTT
>JGI24710J26742_10002062_pt1 | contig 18077 bp, 19 predicted proteins | sample BioPla2DNA2_FD_26742 | JGI IMG/M metagenome (IMG submission 26742) | reverse complement strand
AAAAATCTGCCATAAAATTAACATTATTTATCAAATATTTAGTTTATTGCCAAATATGTGACGTATAACATCGATTTTTATGGTTATTTTGCCTTAAGACCTTGATGTGTAACAGTTTAAACTAAAAATATTAGTAAAAAATTAGAACTACTTAACTTCCTAGAAGATTACGTCCTCTTTAAATGGAGATACAAATTGCTCGAAATGTCCCATCTGACCATTAAAATCAATGACAAGTGAGCATGCAGTATCAAACTGAGGTGGTATTTTAGTCTTTTTACAAAGCTCGTAGGCTAAATTCTCTACAAGCGGTAAATGTGAGACTAATAAAATAACATCAGATTTATCGCAGCAAGCTTCTATAAAAGAAATTAAATAATCTGTATTTCCTGATGGAGTCAGCTCGTTAAGATATTCAATCTCACCTGTAAAGCCTAGCTGATTGCAGACAATCTGTGCTGTCTGCACTGCTCTTGTCTTAGGAGAGCTAAAACACTTCGTTACTTTAACTAATGCTGATAACTTTGTACCTGTTGCTGCAGCCTGTCTCATGCCTGCACTTGATAAGATTCTATCAGAATTGGAAAAAGTAGCCTCTCCGTGTCTTAAAATGATAATCTTCATGATGTTTCCAAATTTCACTATAATATTCGTATAATAACCAAAAATACCCTTTAGGTAATATATATGGATTATAAATATTTAAAAAATGCCAGAAATTTGAAAGCATTTTTCAGAGATGCCACATCATCAGAGTTAGAATCTATTATTGAAAAGTTAACTTCATTACGTGATTGTGTTAAATCTGAAGAAATAAGACGTGAAACCGAACTCAAAGAGAAAACAGCATTTCTTAGCAATCTTTTAAATGATTTAGATGCACATAACTTTACAGTAAGTGATCTNGCAGCTCTTACAGGCGTTAAAAAGGAGCCAAGNAAAAAACTNGATGCCCGCTATCGCTATGTGGGTACTGATGGTGAAACCTATTTATGGTCCGGTCAGGGAAAGATCCCTANAAAGATGCGTGAAGTTATGCTAAGGGATGGAATAACTGATAAGAATTTCTACAGAATAAAAAAAGATTAAAACAAAAGAGNTGAATTGATTGAAGCCTTAACACCTTTNGATGTTAAGGCTTTTTTGATTCTACTTTAANATGCTTGAGTTGATCTCGGTTAAGGTCTTAATCGGATCATCTGATTNAGTAATAGGTCTTCCGATCACAAGATAATCAGAACCNACCTCAATTGCCTGAGCAGGAGTCATAATACGTCTCTGATCGCCTAAATCAGAGCCTGCAGGACGAATNCCAGGTGTTACACACATGAATGGAATACCTAGGTACTGCNTGATTAGGCTTACTTCCTGAGCTGATGATACAACACCATCAAGACCGCACTCTTTAGCNAGCTTTGCAAGTCTTAAAACCTGCGCACGAGGTTCAGCATCAACACCGATTGAACCTAAACCTGCTTTATCCATTGATGTAAGTACAGTAACAGCGATAAGCTTTGGACGATTCTCAAACTTGTCTAAAGCCTCAGCTGCTGCCCTCATCATCTCAGGACCACCGCTTGCATGAACGTTTACAAGCCATACACCAAGACGAGCTGCAGCTTCACATGCTCTTGCAACTGTGTTTGGGATATCGTGATATTTTAAATCAAGGAATACTTTAAAGCCCTTATCAACCAGTTTACTTACAAATGCAGGTCCTACTGTTGTAAATAACTCGTTGCCAACCTTTAACTTGCATAAATCAGGAGTTACTTTAGCAACAAAATCTAAAGCACTTTTTTCATCATTGTAGTCAAGAGCAACAATAACTTTAGGATCTATCATGTTTAATCTCCATCTAAACCAATTTTTGGCTTTAAGCTTTCCCATTTACGGCATGAAGGACATTGCCAGAACAACATCCTGCTTTCAAAACCGCAATTTGGACAGGTGTAACGATTATTCAAAGAAATTTGTGCGTCTAACAAACTTTTAATCTGCAAGAACTGCTCATTTGCCTTAGCATCAGCATTGTGTGAACGCAGTTCAAACAGTTCTGAGAATAGTTTTAAATTAGACTTACTCTTGATAAAGGACAGAAGTAAAGCTTCAGCATCCTCATTGCCAGAAACGACACTGACTGTTCTTACAAGCTCTACCATTACTTCTGCTGAATTGGTTCTATGAACCAGATCCTCAAGTGCGTATCTGTAATTAGGATCGGCACTGTTTGGAAAGCACTTTCTTAATCTCTCAAGACAGACAATGCCAGAGTTAGGCTCAATCATGCTGACTTCTTTAATCAGCTTATAAGCTTCACTGTTTCTGTTCTGCTTGATATAGATATCAGAAAGCTCAAGGCGTGCACGTAAACTGTTCTGATATGAGCTAATTCCCTTCTTTAACAAGGATATGGCCTCATCAGTATCTGATTGCATAAGCTTTGCTTTGGCAAGCTCACAATAGTACTGGCTTACGTGTTTGTTAATAGATTTATCTAAGATCTCTGAATACTTTGATGAAATATCTAAAGCCTTGTCGTAATCCTGCTCTTTTTCATACACAGCTAAAAGCTGCTTTGCAGCTTCCTTACTCTGTCTTGGGATTTCAACAAGTTCTAGCAGGATACCCTCAGCTCTGTCTAAAAGACCTGCGCTGATAAAATCTTTGGCAAGCTCAAGTTTTGAAAGCTCTTTTTCGCTTTCTTCAAGTTCATTTGTTGAAGACATTTTTTCGTGGAGTGAGATTGCTTTATCAACCTCACCACGCTGTCTGAACAGATTACCTAAAGCTAAAGATGAATCAAAGGTAGGATCTTTGGCATTTAAAAAAGCAATAAACTTATCTACTGCTTTTTCCTGCTTGTTGTTTAATAAATAGTCAAAGCCTTTTAAATAAGTGAAATTCTGCTTATTCTTGTTTTCTTGATCTTTCTCACGTGCCGAGCTCTTGCCCATGTAATAACCATAGACAGCTGCTATTGGTAGAAGAAGAAATAAAAGCTCAAACATATCGATTATTCTGTCTTCTCGTTTACTGCAACCTGGTTTTGCTGTTTCTTAAGCTTAGCTAATGAAGATTTAGCGATACGCTCTCTTACCCAGAATTTAAGGCACAGCAGTAGGCTTGCATATAAACCTAATACAAATCCGAATGCTACACCAACAACTAATACGGTAGCAACAGGTACAGATGCTCTTCCAACTAGGAAATCGAACTCGACCATAGAATCGTTGGCACTGCCAACAGTAAGGCCTATAACCGCAAGGCATACAAGGACTATGATGTAAAACCAAAACTTAATCATTATTTTTTCCTAATTGAATTAGTATTTATTATTTTTTCATGATACCACAAGGCAGAAAAAAGCTCTAAAAAAACTAAATAATGCCTTGCAGTTTTATAGGAAATATTAAGACTTGTATGAATTAACGCGCTGACGTAGCCCTACGCCTGGCTTGAAGTGAACAACACGTCTGCGGTCAAGATTAACCTGCTCACCTGTCTTAGGATTGTGAGCAACACGTGGCTCATAAATACGGATTTCAAAGCTACCAAATCCGCGGATCTCAATTCTCTCGCCTGCTGATAAGGTCTCAATCATGATTTCAAAAACCTCACGTACAGCACTGTCAACCTGTAGTGGGTTCTGATAAGGAAACTTCTTTGATAATGATTCAATCAGCTCTGCTCTTGTCATATCTAATTTCTCCCAAACTGATTATTACAATATGATAATAATTCAGATTTGAATTTTTCTCTATGATTTAAAAGAAAATAATATAAATAACCTGCAATTTTTGATAATTTTATGACAGATGACCGATTTTTTCAGATAGAATCTAAGTCATACCATTATCAGTTTATAGTAAACACATTATGCAAGACGATTTTTTTGATAATAATTTCAAACACCTATTAGCATACCATAAGGATCTGGCTCTACGCCTTAAGGTATTTCATGCTGATTCTCAATATCAGATTGAAATTGATCAGGGTAAGGATACAACACTGTGCGTTGATGGCAGACAGCTGACTTCCCATCATGACAGAGCGTCATTTGCAAAATACAAATGTAAAGATCTGGACTTAATGCAAAACATCACCATCTATGGCTATGGTCTTGGAGATGAGATTAACTATATCCTCTCTCAAAACCCTAACGCCAGCATCGATGTCATCATTCTAAATCCAGGTCTTATGTATGAACTGCTTGCTATAGACTCAGAGTTTTACAACAACTTAAAACCTAATATAAATTACATCATCCCTGTTGACGATTACCCTATTTACAAGAACAGCGTTATCGTAACTCCAGAGCTTTATATCGATGTTAAGGTTTTAAACAACCTAAAATGCAAACTCATAAATTATCTTGATGATGATTTTGCAAGGAGCTACTTTAACTGCACCATGGCGCCTCTTGTAGATAAGAACCTTCATGACAACTATCAGCTGTTAAAGACTATACCTGCTCTAGATAAATCCTCATTAAAAACAATCTTTAAAGATACAGCACTGCTTCTAGCTTCAGGTCCTTCCCTTGTAGATAACATCTCTACCATAAAAGAGATTCAAAAGACCTCATGTACTGTAGTTGCTGTAGATACAGCCATATCCACACTAAAAGAATACGGTATCATTCCAAATCTTATAGTATCAACTGATCCTATAGTATTTGATCATATCTCAAAGAACAATGATCTTGTTTACTTTAAAGATGTACCGCTAATCTTTAGTGCTCACTCTCAGAAACAGCTTATTGAGAGTTTTACAGGTCCAAAATACTTTATCTTCAAAAAAGATGAACTAAAGGTTTTAGATTATCTTGATAAGAAAAATGCAGACTTTGTAGAAGCATATGGCTCTGTACTTAATTTAGCTGCAGAAATCGCTGTAAAGGCACAATGTAAGACCATAAAGCTAATTGGTGCCGACTTTGCCTATAAGGGCGATAACAGCCATTCTGGCAGGTTAAACAAACAGATTGCCCCCTCAGTTGAGCAAAAGATTGAAGTGCTATGCAATGATGGACAGGTTCAGAAAACTCTTAGAAATTTCAGTCTCTACAGACAATATCTTGAGAGTACCATTAAATCAAATCCATCAATAAGTTTTGAAAACTACTCAAAAACAGGTGCTGTAATTGTAGGCGCTAAAAAGATGTAGCTAATAGAAACTCTATGAGGAAGGTAAAGCTCAAAAGGCTTTGCCTTTTTTGTTGCCTGAATAAGAAGTGTAATCAAGCGCGTAGAAACAACGAAGGGAGCCTAAGCTCCCCTCGATTTATATCAGTTTACAATTACTGCTTGTTAGCTGCTGCGAAAGCTGCTGCCATAGTAGTAGTTGTTGACTCTTGAGCCTGCTGATTTACTGACTCTAAAGCTTCCTTCTCTTCGTCCTCATCCTTAGCACGAATTGATAGGGTTACCTGACGTGACTTGCGGTCAACGCTTACGAACTTAGCCTCGATGGTATCACCAACGTTAGCAACAGTTGTAGCATCCTCAACACGGTCACGTGATAGGTCTGAAGCCTTGATGTAACCAACGATGCCGTCTGCTAACTCTAGAGTTACGCCACGTGCGTCAACTTCGGTTACCTTGCCAGATACTACTGACCCCTTACGGTTAGCAGCACAGAAATCTGCAAATGGATCCTCAGAGATCTGCTTTAGACCTAGAGAGATACGCTCACGCTCTGGGTCAACCTGTAGAACAACAGCGGTGATTTCGTCACCCTTCTTGAAGTTACGTACAGCTTCTTCGCCAGACTGCTGCCAAGAAATGTCTGATAAGTGAACTAGACCGTCGATGCCGCCATCTAAGCCGATGAAGATACCGAAGTCAGTGATTGACTTGATCTTACCAGTTACTTTCTCGTTTCTCTTGTGAGTCTCTGCAAACTCAACCCATGGGTTAGCCTTGCACTGCTTTAGACCTAGAGAAATACGACGGTGCTCTTCGTCTAACTGTAGAACCTTAACCTGAACCTTGTCACCTACAGATACAATCTTTGATGGGTGAATGTTCTTGTTGGTCCAATCCATCTCTGAAACGTGAACTAAGCCTTCAACGCCGTCAGCGATCTCTACGAAGCAACCATAATCAGTTAAGTTGGTTACCTTGCCTTCGATGATTGAATCAACAGGGAAACGAGCTGCGATATTTACCCATGGATCTTCGCCTAACTGCTTTAAGCCTAAAGATACACGTGAACGCTCGCGGTCAAACTTTAATACCTTAACGGTAACATCTTCACCTACGCTAACGATCTCTGAAGGGTGTTTTACACGATTCCAAGCCATATCGGTGATGTGTAGTAAGCCGTCAACGCCACCTAGGTCAACGAATGCACCGTAGTCTGTTAAGTTCTTAACAACACCAGTTACAGTCTGACCTTCAGCTAGATTTGCAAGTACGCTCTCACGATCTGCTGAGTTTTCAGTCTCGATAACTGCACGACGTGATACAACAACGTTGTTGCGCTTCTGGTCTAGCTTGATAACCTTGAACTGCTGCTCTTTGCCTTCTAGGTGAGCAGTGTCACGAACAGGACGAACGTCAACTAATGAACCAGGTAAGAAAGCACGAATGCCACCTAACTGTACAGTGAAGCCACCCTTTACCTTGCCGTCGATTAGACCAACGACGGTTTCGTTCTTGTTAAATGCGTCTTCTAGCTTGATCCAAGCTTCGTTACGCTTTGCCTTCTCGCGAGATACCTGAGTCTCACCGTCGCCTGATTCTACAGACTCTAAAGCTACGTCTACCTCGTCGCCTACTTTAACTTCAATCTCGCCTTGAGCGTTCTTGAACTGCTCCTCAGGAATTGTAGACTCTGACTTTAAGCCAGTGTCAACAATAACGAAGCCGTTATCGATAGCTACTACAGTACCCTTAACCATTGAGCCAGGACGGGTCTCAACATTTTTTAAGGACTCTTCGAAAAGTTGTGCAAATGATTCCATTAAGGTTTCCCATTTAAGCCCAGAAGCATCATGCTTGTGGGGAGTTATAAAAAAGGTGTTATCTTCCATGACAACACAAAAAAAATATAGGTTTTATCCTACAAATCGATTTTCAGCCCTGTCTTCTTAACGATATAGTCAACAGCAGCTTTGTAAACCTCTTCGATGTTCATATCAGATGAATCTAAAATGAATGCATCATCAGCAGGCTTTAATGGAGCTACAGGACGGTTACGATCACGATCATCACGTTCCTGTATTTCCTTTAAAACTTCTTCATAATTTACAGTCTTGCCTTTAGCTTCTAACTGTAAGCAGCGGCGCTTTGCTCTAACTTCAGCGCTTGCATCTAAGAAGATCTTTACTTGAGCACGTGGAAATACCACTGTACCCATATCTCTACCGTCAGCAACTAAGCCTGGCTCCCTTAGGAACTCACGCTGTCTTTGCAGTAGAGCCTGACGAACAGAAGGATAAGCTGCAACCTTGCTAGCGTTATTTCCTGCTTCTTCAGTTCTAATCTGTGAAGATACATCTTCACCTCCTAGTAATACATGAACACCGTCGTCCATGCACTCAAAGGATAAGTTAAGCAGTTTTGCTTCCTGAACTACTGAATCCTCATCAAATAATGCAAGACCAGCTTTGCGAACTGCATAACCTAATACTCTGTAAATTGCACCAGAATCCAGTAAATCGAAGTCTAAAGCTTCTGCCAGACGATGAGTTAATTCGCCTTTTCCAGCACCACCAGGACCATCAACAGCAATTACAATAGGTTCAGACATTTATATCTTCCTTAAATCCTAAGTGCCAAATTATACTCTAACAGCAAACATAAAAGCTAGCTATTTAGCATTAATTTGGCTTATTTTTCCGCTTTTTTACAGTAAAAATCCACTATCAGCACAAATGACCGATAATGGATTTTCAAAATTTCCTTTATTTGTACAAAATCACTTAATCTTGATGATGTAATAAGTGCCCCATACGCTTTTCTTTAGTATCAAGATAGCCTTCGTTGAAGGTATTTCTACCATACTCAATTGCTCTTCTATCTGTTACTTTAATACCATGTGCTTCAATATCTTTAATCTTATCTGGGTTGTTAGTCATTAACACAACCTCATCAAAGCCCATGTTCTTCATGATCTGAGCACATGCCTCATATCTTCTTGCATCTGCAGGAAAACCAAGCTGTACGTTTGCATCTACTGTATCAGCACCATTATCCTGAAGCTTGTATGCTCTAATCTTATTGAATAAACCGATTCCACGACCTTCCTGACGCATATATAAAAGTGCGCCACGGCCTTCTTTTTGAATTGCTTCTAAGGCTGCTGCTAACTGAAACCCGCAATCACAGCGAAGAGATCCGAATACATCACCAGTTAAACACTCTGAATGAATACGACATAAAACAGGCTTGCCGTCTCTTAGATCACCAATAAAGATAACTGCATGATCTAAACTGTCATTTTCTTCAAAGACAGTAATATTAAATTGACCAAATTTTGTTGGCAGTAAAGCAATAGGACCTTGTATTAGTTTGGTAGTCAATTTCTTTTCCTAATTAAATTATTTATCCAACTTATTTTATCACAACAAACTGTTTGCATGAATATCTTATCTAGAAGATTAAATATCATAAATTCTCGGTTTATGCTTTTATAACAAACCTTCGGCTAATTTGTACCAAGATTAAAAATTAGCCGAACATTGTAACTCATCTCTGCAAAAAACAAGACAACTACATCGTTCCTACCTAGATGATATAAAGTTCAATCCATAAAACACAAAAGCCATCAGAACTTTTCGTAATGATGGCCATCTTCAGGTAACTAATCTTTTATTTTACTAAATCTGATAACTTATTAGGTTTTCCTTCGTTTAAGTCTACTAACTTAGAACAAGCTTCGTATGCATTATCAGATACTGACTCACATACCTTCTTATAATATCTTTTAGCTTCCTGAGGGTCGTAATTGATGTTGTAACCATATAAAGCCTGGTATGAGCCTGGTTTAACACCATTTTCGTAAATCTTACCAGCAACCATGCATGCATCATAATTATTTAACTTACAGCCTATATCTAGATAATATAGAACTTCATACAAAGTAACACGAACCTTGTTCTCAGGCTTGTTGTTGCTCTGCATTGAGAAGAATGTCTGATATGTTAAATAGCAAGAATTGGAGTCTTTAAAACGCTCACATAGAACTGACATATATTTAAATGCCTTTGCGTACTCGTGAGACTGTAAACTTACATCACGAGCAAAAAGACATTTCTGCAGATCACCATCGGTACATGCATTATCAATGGCAGCTGTTTTCTGCACATCAGTGGTATTTTCAAATTTGCGTTCTTCACCCTGGCAAATCACTATGATAAGTGGCACACACAATAAGCTAGCACAAACAAATGTTAATATCGCTTTTAGATAATTCATCTTTAACCTTTAATAAAAAGTGATCAACATCACATATATTTCAAAAGTCATTATATATATTTTTTTTCTAATGTAAACACAATATACGTTACTATAACACTGTGCCTTTTGCAAATTGTTACGCACACAATATAAATCTAACATTTTACTTTTTCAAAATCGTTATAAATCAAATAAATTTATATATAATTATTTTCAAAACAACGTTAACGCTATGCTATTTTTTAATAAAAAAAATTTTTATTAAACTAAAGTGTTCACTAAAGTGAGGTTAAATTATGTCTCTTGAGTTCAATGGAAAGTCGATACAGACTGATGATGAGGGCTATCTTTTGAATATGGAAGACTGGTCTTTAGATCTGATGGAGTATATGGCACAAAATGACGGACTTACCTTAACTGAAGATCATATTCTAATCATTAACGCTGTTCGTGATTATTTCACTGAGTTTGCAACTACTCCCCCAATCAGAGGTCTTATAAAGTATTTAAAGAGTACAGGTCACGAGGATCTCTCAAACTCGATTTCGCTTGCAAAGCTGTTTCCAGATGGTGCTGCAAAATCCGCAGCAAAATATGCTGGCCTTAAAAAGCCTATAAAATGCATTTAGAACGAAGATACAACAAGGCCTCCGAGAGTTAACATCAGAGGCCTTTAATTTATCTTCTGCTACCTGCTATTGTACGCTTAAAAAGTCTTTTACAGACTCTTCAAGAAGCTTCATAGCCTCATCAATCTTATCTTTCTTGATATTTAATGCAGGAGCAAGTCTTAATACGTCACCATGAGCTACAAGAGTCAGAAGCTTATGCTTAAAGCAGCACTTCTGAAGCTTACCTGACATCCCCTTATGAGCATCGTCTAGTACAAGACCAATCAGTAAACCTTCACAACGGATACCATCAAATAATGGGTACTTCTTATTGATTCTGTTTACGCACTCTTTAATGTACTCTGACTTCTCTACTACCTTGTTAAGGAATACAGGTGAAGATACCTTTTCAACCACGTATGAACCAACGGCACAAGCTAGAGCATTACCACCAAAGGTAGTACCGTGTGAACCTGGACCAAAGTGCTTTGCAAATCTGTCATATGTAAGAACGGCTCCAATAGGTAAACCTGAAGCAAGGCCCTTTGCTGAAGTTAAAATATCAGGCTTTACAGGAGTCTGCTCGTAAGCAAAGAAAGTACCTGTTCTGCCAACACCGGTCTGAACCTCATCAAAGATCAGAGCTGCATGGTACTTGTCGCAAAGCTCACGTACTTTGATTAAAAACTCATCATCAGCCTTTAGAATACCGCCTTCACCCTGAATTGGCTCAAGAATAACACCACAGGTATTCTCTGAGATAGTCTTCTCAAAAGTCTTGATATCATTAAACGGAATATGAGTAATAGCTGCAGGTTTTGGACCGAAACCGTCTGAGTAGCAGTCCTGACCACCTACTGTCACAGAGAAGAAGGTTCTGCCATGGAAGCTGTTTGCAAAAGAAATGATCTCATTCTTCTGCTCACCATACTCTTCAAAAGCAACACGACGAGCTAGCTTTAATGCACACTCGTTTGCCTCAGCGCCAGAGTTACAGAAGAAGGCCTTCTCATAACCTGTCTTATGTAAAAGTTTTTTAGCTAAGGTTAATGTGTACTCGTTGCAGAAGATATTACTTACATGAATAAGATTCTTTGAAGCAGTTCTAATTACCTTCTGAACGCCGTCAGGAGTGTGACCTAAGCAATTTACAGCGATACCAGAGGTTAAATCAACGTACTTGTTCCCCTTATTATCGTATACATATACGCCATGCGCTTTTTTAATCACCATGTCCATTGGGGTGTAACAAGGAAACATTACTTCATCAAAAGTCTTTCTTGTGATTTTCATTTTATTTGTGATCCTTCATATTAAAAATGTATGCAACTTCATCGCACTGTTCGCGTTTAGGGCAGTTCTCGCAGTCTTTTAAGATCTTCTCTGGAAGTGCTTCAATAACAGTCTTCTGGAAGCCAACCTTTGAGAAGAACTCTGGACTTCTTGTCAGAACAAAAACTCTTTCGATAAACATCTTGGAGGCTCGCTTTAACAGATAGTTCACGATCGCTCGTCCCTGACCTTGTCTCTGTACTACAGGAGATACGCCTAGTGAACGTATTTCAGCAAGGCCTGAGTCATATACATATAAACAGGCGCAACCTACTACCTGTGAGTCCTTTACACATACGGCAAAGGTCTGAATACCACGGATAATATCGTTACGCTTTCTTGGAAGGTTCTGTCCTTTTTTAGCCCAGTACTCAATCATTTCCATTAGCGAATCAACATCCGCTAAGGTAGCCTGACGCACTATAAAATTTGCTTTTTCCTGCTTTAGAAATACCTGATTTACCATAGTAATGGCATCAGAAAACTTCTTTAGCTCTTCCTTAGAAATTGAATCCTTATCATAAAGATCCATTACCTTGTCATATAGTTCTTCTAAGGTGCTCTGCTTTAATTCATCTAAAAATACAAATGATGATTCTGAGTTAATTGGAGGCATACAACCATTCTCCACGATTAAATAAATTAGTTAAAAACGGATTATTGTATCTGTTAGACGTTAAATACTGTTCCTAACCGCTGCCGTGAAAGAAGATTGTTTACAAGATCTTTGTCTTTGTAAGATGCAATGTAGACAGGTTTCTTAATAAGCTTGGTAGCATCGATTGCACTTTTAACCTTTACAATCATACCGCCGCTTACAGTGCCATCTTCAATAAGGGCTTTTACCTTATTCTCGTCAAGCTCATCAATAAGCTTGCCTTCTTTATCTAGCACACCTGGTACATCTGAAATATAGTAAAGAGGTGCTTTTAAAACTCTTGCAACAGCTAAAGCTGCATCATCAGCATTAACATTGTATAACTCACCGTTATCATCATGTGCTAAAGATGCAATTACCGGAGTAAAGCCATTGTCTAAAAGTAAAGACAGATATTTAGCATCGTTAGGTTCTACTTTACCTACCATGCCTAAATCTTTTGATAACTGCTCTACTTTAATGGTCTTACCATCGCTTGCAAGCATTCCAAGAGCATTTAAACCACAGGAAATTGCAAGAGCCTGAAGAGACTTATTGCACATACCAGCTAATGCAGCACTAATGTAAGGCATCTGCTCTTTTGGACTTACTCTTAAGCCGTCCTTCTTGATAACCTCAAGATCCAATGCCTTAAATAAAGCATCAACCTCAACGCCACCACCATGAACAACAACTAGTTTCTGTCCTTTAGCAGCTTTAAATAAAGCAGACAATTCCTCGACTGCACCTAAAGCCTTGCCACTTAGTTTTACAACAACTGTATTATCTGACATAGTGATTTAAAAATTCTTATTAATTAAATGATGTTAGCTTACCTCAAAACGGTAAGCTGACTTTATTATACATATGCTTTTACGCATAATACAAGCAATTATAAAAGTGATTTGGTCTCATCAAAACCATAATACAGATTTAATACCTGCATTGCCTGTGCTGATGCACCCTTTAACAGGTTATCAATGCATGAGCATACAACGATGTAACCATCCTTTGCAGCAAAGCCGATATCGCAGAATGGTAACTCCTGCACGTCCTGTAATTTAGGCATACCGCTCTTTACTCTTACAAGAGGCTTATTGCCATATACTGAATATGCCTTTGCAATCTGATCATTTGTTACGCCGTCTTTTAGCTTAGCGTTAACTGTTGCATGAATACCGCGCTTAAAATCACCTAAGTGAGGAGTAAAGATAACCTCAGTACCTAAGTGCTCTGCAATCTCAGGCTGATGACGGTGAGTGAATACACCATAAGCGTTTAAGCTTACCTCACAGAATGAATTTGTAAGCTTAGCCTTACGACCTGCACCTGAAACGCCTGAAACAGCGTTAATAGATGGACGGTAATTCAAATCTAAAAGATCATTGTCAATTAAAGGCTTTAAAGCTAACTGAGAAGCTGTAGGATAGCAGCCTGGAAGTGAGATCATCTTAGTTGCACGTAATGCCTTTAGATCAACAAACTCTGCTAAAGCATATACTGCACTCTTTAATAAATCCTTGTGCTCATGAGGGAAACCGTAAGCCTTTTCAAATACATCTGTATCAGAGATTCTAAAAGCGCCAGACAGGTCAAATACAGCAACACCTGCTTCAACTAAAGCAGGAGCCACGTCATGACTTACTTTATGATCAGTTGCCAGAAATACAGCATCAGCAACCTTGATAATATCTTGAGGACCAGTTAAAGGCTGCAGTTCCATATCAACTACACCTGATAAGGTACCGTAAAGATCAGAAATCTTCTTACCCTTATCTAAAGAATTCTCAGATACAAATAAACCGGTAAGTTCAAGATCATCGTGGCGAGAAATCAATTTGCATAACTGAGCACCAGCATAACCACTAGCACCTACAACAGCAACTTTAATCATCATATGCTCCAAAATATTATTTCTGTTATATGGAGCCTAGTTTATATTGTTTTAATAAAATTTGTATAAAACAAAATCACTGCCCTTTTTGCACCAAAAACAATCTTTTTTTTAGGTTTTTCAAAATAAAGAAATTTCCTGTCTTTAAAAATCGTCTCTTAAAGACAGTTCAGGCAGGAAAAATCCTGCCTGTTTGAATTATTGATGAGCCTTGAACAAGGCTACACACTGTGGAGGTAAAACCTTCTTCACTTTTTTCTTAGGTTTTGAATTAGTGCTCTTAGGTGGAGGCGGATTGAGCCAGGAATCAAGCTCTGCTCCACAACCGTCGCCTTGTGGTGCCATAGCCTGCTTAACACACAAAGGACTGCCTAGTGGACAGGAAATACGTACATGCATGTGAGCTCTGTGGCCAAACCATGGACGATACTTTTGAAGCCACTGTCTGTCCTTGTTTTTATAGACATCACAGAGTACCTTTTTAATACCTGGTGCTACAAAGATACGCTCTACACGAGGATCCTGCGCTGCAAGATACAAAAGAGCCACATGATTTTTAGTAAAGTTTCTGGTTATTCTGTTATTTCCATCCACAAGATTTACATCTTTTGGATGAGATAACTCATAAACAGTCTTTCTTGGAGTTGCAAAATCAAAAGATATATCCACATCAAGACCAGACTGATGTGAACCGTGACTTGAAGCCTTGCCAAAAGAGCCACCGTACTTTTGAGACATGTCTCCTATCAGAAGATCAGGTAGCTTGTAGTGATGAGCCTTGGCAACAAGCTTTTCTATATAGTCAATAAGATCAGGATGCCCGAAGTTTCTTCCGTGCCCCCAGATTTGAACCTGATAGTTTGCGCCACTAGTAGGTAGCGGTACAGCACCGTCAATACAGCCATTAGCATACTCGCCGATTACTTGAGTTGCAGCCATTGCGCTAATGGAGGTGGTCATTACGAAAACTGTTAATAAAGCCTTGAATAGTTTTGACATTTAATTAAAACTCAATAATCTGCCTAATAAGCCAACCTTAGGCTGCTTAATAATTACCTCGACAGAAATGCCCTGGAAATTAAAGCATATTGGTGATAACGCAATATCATTGATCTTAACAGCACGAATTGCATCTTCTAAATGATTATGAAGTGCAAGCATGTATTTATATGCAACATTCTCAATGATCTTCTTTAAAGCAAGTCTTACTTCAATCAGATCATGAGGATCGGTTTCTTTAGATTCCCTTGAAAGATCAGTAAAGTCGTGACCTGTAATAAACTGAATCCACAGCTTTAAGTCAGTGGTAAGCCAGATATCTGAGAAAACATTTAAAGCCTCAGAGTACAGCTTGGTCAGATTTCTTACAACAAGCTCAGCCTCAAGCTGTCTATTCTTGCCACGGGATTTTACCTCATAGCATCTGTAAATAGTTTTGCCTTTAGCGTTTCTGATCTCTTTATAGCAGGACTCAGAATCAACTGTTGGAGCATTTTTAGTGTAAAAAGGTCTTGGACCTGTTGATGTCTGCTTGTAATTTTTCTTGATCTTATCGTAGTTGTAATGCTCAAATGGAATTGAGTCATTCTCTTCTAGAGTCTGTTTAACCAGTGAAGCGATAAGTGAGTTCTTCTGTGGAGCTGATAAGAACACATCAAGATTATCAACAATAAAGCTTACAAAACTTTCAACTGCAGATTCATCTTCAACCTGTCTGAAGTCACCACGACTTAAAGCGATATTTAAAGATGTTTCCTTTTTATGGTGATATAACGCATAAAATATCAGTACCCAGATTTGCATGCGGCATGTAAATACCTTACTGAATACAAACTCTGCAAGCTCTCTCTTTCCTGTAAGATCTGATGCACCTGAGCGCTTTGCACGGTGGTAAATCCAGTCAGATGCGTACATATTCATAGAGTACCAGTCAATTCTGTCAGCTAGATGACCGGTAAAGAAATCTTCAATTTCCTTATTTGTCAGATCAGAGAGTTTTTCAGGCTCTTTTTCAAACCACTTATCTTCACTCTTTGGCAATGGCCATACAAGATTAAACTGAATGCCCCCTGAGGTCAGATTTCTGCGAGCCTTAGGATTCTTTTCAATTTCTGACAGTAATGACCATAAAGCAGCCATCTTGTTGAGGCGCTTTAATAATGGTGTGTACTTTGTGTTCTCGTTGTTATCCTGAACAATACCGATGTAGTCGCACATCTCATCTAAAGTTGTGCACTTCAGGGCTTTTTCATCGTCTGAATAGATATCATTCCATAAAGCTACAATTGATACTACATCGTATGCATTTACTGTAAAGTTTGGGAATGGTTCTATGCAGGCATCAAAACAGACAACATGTTTCTTTTCAAGATAATCCTCGGCTATCATGTTATTGAGAGTCGGAAGATTAGGATCACCCTCGATTCTGTCTCTATCGATTTTCATTTCCGACTGAGCATTTGGCCAGCGTACTCTGTTGACTGCAATCTCAGGTCTTAGATAGGTACTTACATATACCTCTGGTCGTTCATCCTGCTCGGCAAACCATCGCAAAATGCCAAACTCTAAAGATAACTCAGGCTCTCCCTCATTAGGAGTATACACATCTACAAAATAAACCGCGGTTGAACTTGGCTGAGGCATAATTTTAACTTGCAACCTTATAAACCTTGAGCTGGAGAACTTGGAGCTAATAAGTTAGAGTCATCCTCTAAATATGCACCGCCGTTGTCTACGTTTCCTGAAGATTCTAAAGCTGAAGATGAGCTGTCNTCAACTAAGCTTGAGCTTGCATTTGTAGCAGCTACACTTGAACTGCCTGATGTTACTGTTACACCATCTGAGGAGTTTGGTGTACCTGATGCATCCATATAATCAAAGATTGGATGGATCTTCTTGATACCATCAAGCTTTCTGGTCTGGTTGATTGCACGCTGAGCCTCGTCTCTTGTTACATATCCTAGAAGATATACCACGCNGTCTTCAGTGTAAACCTTAAATCTGCCNGAGCTAATCTGTGAGCCGAATAATAAGGCAGCCTTTACCTTAGAGGTNATATAAGCATCATNAGTGATTGTCTTTGCTGAAATTGGATCTTTATTTTCAACGCAGTTATAGATACGACGCACGTTCTTTACTTTCTTAATATATCCTAAAGCCCAGTTGAGGTATTCTGTATCTCTTGTTTGACCAACTAACAGTACATTACCGTTAACACTAATGCNGTCAACTCTGAAACGCTTTGAGTCNGACTTCATTCTNTCGTTGGTTAAAATTCTTGAAACCTGGTTTTCAATTCGCTGATCATCTACCTGAATATCAACNGTACGGCTATCNGATCCTATNATTGCACCAGCGCCTGCTGTACCAGCTCCAACTAATGCTGTAATACAGCCGTTTAAAGCTAAAGATGATGTACTAATTGCAATTACAATTGCTAATCTTTTTAGATTGCATTTAAAAGACATGGCAAACTCCAAAGTTGATACCTATTATTTTTTTTATATGAAAACAAACATTGATACGAATAACAACCTCAATCAGTTATTGTAACAAATACAATAAATAATAAGTATGAATGAGCTAAAAAAATTGATGTACAACACACGAAAAATTAGGAAAAAGCATCATACAAACGCAAATGAGAACAATTGATGAACAATAACTCTGGAAGTTTTAAGATTTTAGATGAATTTTGAAATTAAAGAGAATGAGATTTGTAGTTAAAAGACAAAACTACTCTGGCACAAACACAAAAGACACTTATGTCCTGCATTTATACTTTTGAAAATTTTGGAAAAGGATTTTGATTTCAAAGAGTGGTCGGTAATGCAGGATTCGAACCTGCGACCCTCTGGTCCCAAACCAGATGCGCTACCGGACTGCGCTAATTACCGACTTTGAATTTTTAGATGGTCGGTAATGCAGGATTCGAACCTGCGACCCTCTGGTCCCAAACCAGATGCGCTACCGGACTGCGCTAATTACCGAACGGGGCTCATTATAAGGATATGTTAATTTCATGTCAATTATTTTTTTATAAATAAAAGCAATTTTTTTTAATAAAATTAAGATCTAAATTTACAAAAGGCTTTTAAATGCGATTCATTTTTCAGCGTACAAAAAAATAATTTTTAAGTTTTTTTAAGAAACAATAAAAACTCATTGTCAGAGCAGCAATTTAATTTAAATTTTTT
>JGI24710J26742_10002054_pt1 | contig 18087 bp, 15 predicted proteins | sample BioPla2DNA2_FD_26742 | JGI IMG/M metagenome (IMG submission 26742) | reverse complement strand
TATAGGAAATCCAGAGGTGTTAGGGTGTAGTGCAGAAGGCCATGTAAGCCATACGTATTCAGCAAGGATGAGTTCAAGACCAATGGGCTGGAGTCGCCATGGTGCAAATCAGATGTGTAAGCTTAGATGTTATAAAGAGAATGGCGGTAAAATCATAGAATTAATAAAAAAGCAGAGGGAATTAGCTGAACTAGCAAAAACTGGAACAGCTGATGAACGTATATTGGTGCAGGAATATATTATGTCAGCACATAGAAAAAGAGCACTTGATGATTCGTATTACATAGACCGGATACAGGCTTCAATCCCTGGATATACAGCTAAGAAGGTAATCTGGTTTAATGCACACCTAGGAAATATATAAATGATGAAACGCAAAGGGATACTTCTATATTTTTTCAACTTAAAGTATCTTGACGCTATCTCCAATTTTTTGTTGCTTGCATTCATTTTTAAGTTTATAATACAATATATAGAAACTGATCGAAAAAAGTAGGAAAGCTGACTGTTCCTGTAAAATGGTATTTTGTAAAAACGGCTTGACAGAGCGAAAAAACGACTATTACTGACTAATAATTAGCCGGTGTAACCTGTTGTTTGGAGAGGCCGGAATAAGGCAGATACAACAAGGATATTGACATCAATACAAGCTGCTTTAACTGGCTATGGGAGGGGTTATATAGAGTGAACTCATTTTTTGGACGAGCCGATAAAAATGCCCGAGATAACTTGCTTAGAATTCTTCTGCTAATTATTTTGGTTGGCCTGATAATATATCTGGTCTATGTAACAGGTGGAACCAAAAAGGTTTTTGTTCAGCTAATGTATATTCCCATCATTATGGCTGCGCTATTCTGGGGCGCATATGGCGCTCTGGTAGTAGGATTGCTTTGCGGTGTTTTGGCCGGTCCCTTTATTCCTCTTGATGTTTCTCTTGGTATTATGCAGGATCCTGTTAATTGGATCTCCCGTTCTCTAATATTCTCATTGATAGGTTTTTTAACCGGATACATGATTGACAGAATTAATAAATTATATACTGAAAAGCATGAAAGAAATTTGAAAAGTCCTTTTTATAATCTTCCCAACGCCCAAAAGCTTTTTAATGATATAGAAAAAAGAATACGCTCAATGGAGTATTTCAGGCTTATTGCAATAAAGATGACCAATCTTTATGAAATTGAAAAATATATTGATAATAAGCTGGTCTATGACATAGTTGATAATCTGGCCAAAAAGCTCTCGCATAATCGCGGTCAGAATGCGGTTTATTCATATGAAAAGGATGAACTGATTGTTTTGGTGTGTGAACATTGTGCGCATGACTATGAAGAGTATCTAAGGAATGTCCTGGATTATTATTTTACCTTCCCTGTAACTATGAGCGGATATAAAATCAGAGTATCCCTCAAGGTGGGAATTTATGTTTATCAGGGAGAGGAAAAGACACCGATAGAAATATACAATAAAGCCCGTATTGCGTACGAACAGGGTGATGCTAAGGAATCGGGAATTTATTATTACGACGGAAATTTGGAAAGCAAACGAAGAAGGATTCACAATTTAACCGGTGAGCTGCTGGAGTCCATAGAAAAAAATGAACTGTTCGTTATGTATCAGCCAAAGATCAATATTATGAACAACAGAATAACCGGGGTTGAGGCATTGGTCAGATGGAAGAAAAACGGCACTGAAATCATTGAGCCAAACATCTTTATTCCCATTGCAGAAGAGATTGGCTTTATTAACAGAATTGCCAAATTTGTTTTTGACAGTGTAACAACCCAGATTAATATCTGGAAAAGCAAAGGCATTGACATTAATTGTTCCATTAATAGTTCTGTAAATGAGCTGCATGAAGAAATTTATACCCTATGGGCAAAGGACATTATAGATAGAAAAAAGGTGGATAAAACCGGGTTTGAGATAGAAATAACAGAAAGAGCCATAGCTTACAATGATAAAATATTAATTGAAAAAATGTGCCGCCTGAAGGGTGAAGGATATCAGATATCTATTGATGATTTTGGAACCGGCTATAATTCACTGTTAAGTGTAGGGGAAATACCATTTGACAAGCTTAAGATAGATAAATATTTTACTCATCAGATAGACAGAAGAGAAATTGCGGAGCTGGTAAAGCATTTTATAGAATATGCCCATACATTTAACAAGACTGTTGTTGCTGAAGGAGTTGAAACCGAGGAGCAGCTAAATGTATTAAAAAGTCTGGGCTGCGACGAAGTACAGGGCTTTTACTACAGCAAGCCTTTGATGCCTGAAGAACTGGAGGCCTTTTATATCGAGTTTTGCAGGCGTAATGGTTAGGGGCATTGAGTATTATATTATACTTACAAGGCTAAAAAATAAAATGGCATTAAAATAATGCCATTAATTAGCTATTCTTTTTATAGTCCCTGTAGAGATTTTCAATGGATCTGTCGTAGGTCTTTTCACCTGCTTTGGAAAAGAAGCAACCCGGTACCTCCCCGCTTCTGCGGTGATATGCAACACATTCACAGCATTTACCTCGTCGAGAGCATGAGCTGTATGTACAAGTGCAGGGTATTCTGTTGCTGCAAGCCATTTACACCCCTCCTAAACATCATTTTTATCATATTAATTATACTAAAAATCAAGCCTGCTTTCAATAGCAGGCCTTATTGTGGATAGCGTAACTTTACTGTAGGAAATAGATAGACAGAGAGCACCAAAGATGTGTTAATAGAAATCACATCTACACTATAGCTTTTTATTCATACTTTTACAAGCCCCAAATGTGTGTATAAAACCATACGTATTTCTTGGCACCTTCACTTATCCTATGGTTTATGCTCTCAAAGTATTTCCCTATTTCTTTGTGTCTGTTCTTTTCTGCTCGCAGCATTTCTGCACTGCTTATTATATCGTTTTCTTCGGCACCTACAGCCCTTGGTAACTCTTTTCTCTGTTCCCTAACCAGTTCTAACATCCTTCCGCCATTCCAATAATAGGCTCTTAATCGTGCCATTTTATCAGCACCTATTTTGCTCCATCCCATTGGTCTGGAACTCATCCTTGAAGACAACACATGGCTAACATGTCCTTCTGCACTACAACCTATGATACCTTCTTTTTCTGTCAGGCGTACCTTTGCTGCTGACCAGTTAGACAATATATATTCTCTGCTTTCTATAACTCTTTTTTGTGCCGCTTCTCCCTCTGTTACCTTTAATATCTTTCCTATCAGCTCCTCAAAGTTTGCTCTTGTCCCATTCTTTATAGTTTCATATATTTCATTTCGTACATCTTCCGCTGAATCTAGCAAATGGGAGGTTGCTCTTATAATATACTTACTTAAATGAAACTCATCTATAACATAAGTCAGTCCGGCCAGCTTCCTTTTTCCTGCCTTTATCCAACTGCCTCCATCTCCATTAAGATATATTTTCTCAATGCTGTCTATATCATAGTTACAACGAATGTATTCATATACCTCATCCCATAGCTTTTCATTTTCTTCTCCTGGATATGTTCCGCAAAAATAGTGTGGGTTTATAAGCTTATTTCGTTTACTTTTAGGCCCTTCCTTTTCTATACCCTCGTACACATAAACAATCTTCGTTATTATACTGTTGCTCCTTTTCTGTCCATCATTCCTTGACAAATCACCTTTATTCTCCTGATACTGCAAGGATATATGGTCTTCATCAGCGTCTATGTATAAATATTTTACTTTCTTCTTATTAGCTAATTCTTTATATTCATTATTGAACTTTAGACTATGTATCTTGTTCTTTACAGTCTGTTTACTTACGATATCACTTATACTGATTGCCTCTCCCGCTTTACGATAGCAGGTTTCAACTGCCTCTTCCAACATCTGCGCTTCAGCATCTTCAGTTAATCTTTCATGTGATTTTATGCCTAGAATACGGTCTAACAGATATGCTCTTTCTCCTGTTGCTTTGTTCTTAAATAGAGTCTTTTCAAAGCAGACTATTCCTAAAGATGTAATTAGTTTTTTCTCATCTATTTTTACGATTTGCCAGTTCTGCTTTCTCTTTTCACTATTCCTTATAATTTCATCGCAATTTTCAAGGGTTTCTTTTATAATATCCAGGCCTAACTTTATAACAATATCCTTAACACCACATACAAAGGAAGCTATATCCTTAGGATTTTTTAAAAAGCTTTCTACCACATTTTCTAAATTTATAATGCCAAATTTCTCAAAATGTTGTATACTATTAATCATAAGAGAACACCTTCCTTTCTGTTTATTTTATTGTGGTAGACTAATTATAACACAAAGTTGGTGTTCTCTTATTTTTATTCCTATTTGTCCTACAAAAATTTTACGCTAAGCTTATTGTGTAGGATTATTGCGTGGGAAAGGAGGCCTTTTCTATGGATTTTCGGGCTGATTTAGAGAAATTTTGCAAGGATTATCCTGTCCAAAGCGTAAGGATTAACGAACTTACATTTAATTACAGGTTTGGTGGAAACGGTGATAAAGCGCTTGTATTGCTGGTTGGAGGACTGGGAATTTCAGATGCTTTCTTTAATCATTTCAGAGGCTTTGTAAAATCCTTTAAAGTGCTGACCTTTGACTATCCTATGGAGACTAATAGTAATTCTGTGCTGGCGGATGCTATTGCTGAATTAATAAAGAGCCTGAAGCTACATAATGTATTCCTGGTGGGTCAATCATATGGCGGCTTTATTGCCCAGGTAATTGCAAAGAGACATCCGGAAATCGTATCAGGCTTAATTTTATCAAATACCGGTTGCCTGGCTGCGGATATGGATGAGGAAACTAAAGGACCCATGCTGGACATGATAAAGAGGCTGAAAAAGGCTGCCCTGTTAACAAGACTGGTGCCAATAGCCTTACTGAGAGGAGAATTTATAAAAAAGCTGGAAGGGCATCTGGTGCAATGCACGCCTGAAGAGAAGAAGTATATGAGTGAGCTTTTCAGGTATGTTATCGGTATGCTTACCAACAGGCATGAACGGCATATGTGCTCTCTTATGATTGATCTGATAAATGAGTTGGACAGCACTAAGGAAAGCTATTCTTATCTTGATGGAAGGGTTTTATTATTGCTTTCAGAGGATGATGATACATTCAGTGATGCGATTAAGCAGTCTCTTATCCGACTGATGCCAAATCCCGTTGTTAACACTAAAATTTGCGGTGGTCATCTTGCTTTGCTGTTAAGAATAGAGCTATATATACATACTGTGACTGAATTTGTTAATTCCATTTAAATATAGCTGCTAAGCAATTAACCGGCCTTTTATGTCAGGCTTTATCTGGCATATCAGGGGCCGGTTTTTTATGCTATTACTGAAATCGATAAATTTACATAATTTTTACGCAAAGCAGTATTTGCCTTTAACCTCAGTCCCGTAATATTTAAATTGTCAAAGGTAAGTATATGGAATTAGAAAAAGGGGAGACACAAAATTATGAAAAAGAGTATAGGCTTTATCTTGTTCATTGTCATTTTTGCAGTTTGGTTCATCGGATGTAAGGGTAAAGGCAGCGATGCTATTGTGGTGGTTTCCAGGGAGGATGGTTCAGGAACCAGAGGGGCCTTCATTGAGTTGCTCGGTATTGAGGAAAAGGATGCTGATGGCAACAAGATTGATACTACTACAGATGAGGCTATTGTTGTCAACAGTACCTCCATTGTTGTGAATACTGTAGCCGGCAACAGGAATGCAATAGGTTATATATCCCTTAGTTCATTAAACGACAGCGTTAATGCAGTCCGGGTGGATGGAACGGAAGCCAGTGTTAAAAATATCAAAAGCAACAGCTATAAGGTATTCAGACCCTTTATCATCGCCACTGGAAATAATATAAGCGAGCTTGCCAAGGATTTTATCAGCTTTATCCTTAGCAGCGACGGGCAAGGGGTGGTAGAGGACAATGGTTATATTCCCGTGTCGGAAGCCGGGCCTTATGAAGGTGTAAAGCCGTTAGGCAAAATAGTGGTGGCAGGCTCCTCATCCGTAACACCTGTTATGGAAAAGCTTAAGGAGGCTTATTTAGAGCAAAACAGCGATGCAGAAATTGAAATACAGCTAAGTGATTCTACAACAGGCCTTAATATGGCTATTGAGGGAAATTGTGATATTGCTATGGCTTCAAGAACTTTGAAGGATAGCGAGTTGGAGAAGCTGGAGGCAACGGTTATTGCTCTGGATGGGCTTGCTATAATAGTTAATAGGGATAATCCGGTGAACGAGCTTTCAAGTGAGCAGATAAAGAGCATTTTCAAAGGAGAAATCAAATCCTGGGAAGAAATAAGCGGCTGATGGCCGGTAAAAGACTGATGACCTATATAGGCTGATGGCTGCTAAAGAAAATGAAGAGCTGCACAGATGCCTGTACGGATGATTATGAGGTGATTTATCTATGACCAAATATAAAGAAAATATTATGAAGGCTGTCTTTTTTACGGCAGCCTGCACATCTGTTCTGGCTGTTGCCCTGATATACTTGTTCTTATTTATAAACGGTGTTCCTGCCATGGCTAAAATAGGAGTCTTTGACTTTTTGATGGGGACAAGTTGGAAGCCAAATAATATTCCAGCTGTATACGGAATTTTTCCTATGATCCTGGGTAGTTTATATATAACTGCCGGAGCTGTAGTTATTGGTGTACCCATTGGTGTGCTGACAGCAGTCTTTATGACCTTCTATTGTCCAAAATGGCTTTACCGCATCTTCAAGCCGGCTATAAACCTGCTGGCAGGGATTCCTTCAGTTGTATATGGCTTTTTCGGACTTGTTATAATCGTACCGTTTATCCGTGACTGCTTCGGAGGTACAGGCAGCAGCATGCTTACAGCCTCCATACTTCTTGGTATTATGATCCTTCCTACGATCATATCGGTAAGCGAAGCCGCACTGAGGGCCGTACCCGCCAGCTTTTATGAGGGCGGGCTTGCCCTTGGGGCCAGCCATGAAAGGACTATTTTTTACCTTATGCTTCCGGCAGCAAAATCAGGGATAATGACTTCAATTGTTTTGGGAACAGGAAGAGCTATAGGAGAAACCATGGCAGTTATTATGGTTGCAGGAAATCAGGCAAGAATGCCTGACGGATTGCTGAAGGGTGTAAGAACCCTTACAGCCAACATTATCATAGAAATGGGTTATGCTGCCCAGCTACACAGGGAGGCCCTGATTGCTACTGCTGTAGTTTTGTTTGTATTTATATTGATTATTAACCTGCTGCTGTCATTGCTTAAAAGGAGGGCCGACTGATGCAGTATGTCAACAAAGCATTAAAGGAAAGGCTTAAATCCTACAGAAAAAGACCGGTATCATTGCTTCTGTTTCTTCCGGTTATGATATCCGCTGCGATTACCATGGGTATTTTACTGCTTTTGACCGGTTATATCATAGTTAAGGGGATACCTAATATTAAGCCTGACCTGTTTTCGTGGGAATACAGTACAGCAAATGTATCCCTTATGCCGGCTTTGATTAATACCGTATTAATGATTGCTATTTCTCTGCTGATTTCGGTTCCTGTAGGAGCTTTATCGGCCGTATATCTGGTGGAATATGCAAAAAGCAATAGCAGGCTGGTAAGGATAATTAGAATTACAGCCGAGACCCTGTCGGGGATTCCATCAATTGTATATGGCCTGTTTGGAATGTTGTTTTTTGTAACCACTCTGGGATGGGGGATGTCGCTTTTGGCGGGAGCCTGCACCTTATCAATAATGATACTACCCCTTATTATGCGTACTGCAGAGGAAGCGCTGAAGGCCGTACCTGCTTCTTATCGTGAGGGCAGCTATGGACTGGGGGCAGGTAAGCTGAGGACCATATTTAAAATAGTTCTGCCATCTGCAATGCCAGGTATAATTGCAGGGATCATTCTGGCTATCGGAAGGATTGTGGGGGAGAGTGCGGCACTTATTTATACGGCAGGTACTGTGGCAAAAATACCTGAAGGCAAGGATTTTTTGCTGGATTCAACCCGAACTTTGTCGGTTCATATGTATGCTTTAAGCAGCGAAGGTCTGTATTTAAACCAGGCTTATGCAACAGCCGTAATATTGCTGTTGACTGTTCTTGCAATTAACAGCTTATCGGCTTATTTGGCAAAAAGACTGACAAAAAGCTAATCAGTACAGGTAAATGATTGGATCACTTAACAATAGAGCCATATGGTAGAAAGGATATGTATGGATAAAATTATTATAGAGAATCTGAACTTGTTTTATGGTGATTTTTGCGCTCTGAAAGGGATTAATATGACTATCAGGGCAAATGAAATAACAGCCTTTATCGGACCATCAGGCTGTGGTAAAACATCTCTTTTAAAAAGCATTAACAGGATGAATGATTTGATTGAGGGCTGCATAATAAACGGCAGAATTTTACTGGACGGCGAAAGCATCTATAGAGATGTTGACATTAATCTGCTGCGCAAACGGGTAGGTATGGTTTTTCAAAAGCCCAATCCTTTCCCCATGAGTGTCTATGATAATGTGGCATTTGGCCCCCGCACCCACGGAATACGTAGTAAGCTTAAGCTGGATGATTTGGTGGAAAAAGCCTTACGGCAGGCCGCCATATGGGATGAATTAAAGGATCGCCTGAAAAAGAGCGCACTTGAGCTGTCTGGAGGGCAGCAGCAGAGGCTTTGTATAGCCAGAGCCCTGGCCGTACAGCCGGAGGTGCTGCTGATGGATGAACCGACATCGGCTCTTGATCCTATCTCCACATTAAGAATTGAAGAACTTGCTGTGGACCTGAAAAAAGATTATACTATTATTATAGTAACCCATAATATGCAGCAGGCTGTTCGTATTGCGGATTCGGCCGCCTTCTTCCTGAACGGTGAACTGATTGAGTATTCCGGTGCTCAGGAGCTGTTTTCCATACCAAAGGATAAGCGCACTGAGGATTATATAACAGGGAGGTTTGGTTGATGAGAAGCAGATTTGATGAGCAGCTGAAGCTGCTGAAAACTCAGATGATACAGATGGGAGCCTTGTGTGAGACTGCTATATCAAATGCGACAAAAGCTCTGACAGACGGAGATATGGAGCTGGCGAAAAGGGCAATAGCGGCAGATGAGGACATTGACCAGAAGGAGAAGGATATTGAAAATATCTGTTTAAGACTTTTGCTTCAGCAGCAGCCTGTTGCGGGAGATTTGCGCCAGATATCATCTGCCCTTAAGATGATTACGGATATGGAGCGGATAGGAGATCAGGCTGCAGACATTGCCGAGATAACTATGCTGGCCAATATAAAGACAACAAATAATACCAACCATATTACAGAGATGGCAGAGGCTACTATCAAAATGGTTACCGACAGTATAGACGCCTATGTAAGACAGGATCTGAGGCTTGCCAGGGCGGTAATTGAATATGATGATCATGTAGATAATTTGTTTGATATGGTTAAGCTTGATATGATCAGACTGATTAATGAGGACGCAGACAATGGTGAATATGCCATTGACATGATGATGATTGCCAAATATTTTGAGCGAATTGGGGATCATGCCACAAATATAGCCGAATGGGTGGAGTTTTCCATCACCGGCAGGCATAAAGGTGAGGTTGAAAATGATCTATTGTGTGGAGGATGACAGAAGTATTCGGGAACTTATCATATATGCTTTAAAATCCAATGGCTTTGATGCTATTGGCTTCGGTGAGGGCAAGCCCTTTTTTGCGGCACTGGATGAAAGGCTGCCAGATTTGGTCCTGCTGGATATCATGCTGCCGGGAGAGGATGGAATAGAGATACTCAGGCAGCTGAAGGCATCGGCAAAGACAAAGCATATTCCGGTAATTATGCTAACAGCCAAAAGCGCTGAGTATGACAAGGTTCTGGGACTGGATTCCGGAGCGGATGATTATATTACCAAGCCTTTTGGTATCATGGAGCTATTGTCCCGCATCAGGGCAGTATTACGAAGGGCAGGCCAGGCTAATGCATCGTCCGAATTGAAGGCCGGTCGGTTAATTATGAATGTCGACAGGCATCTTGTTCTGGTCGACGGAAAAGAGGTCACTCTTACACTCAAGGAATTTGAGCTTTTGAAATATCTGATTCAAAATGCGGGAATCGTGCTGACCAGGGATAAGCTGCTGGAGAAGGTATGGGGTTATGAATATGAAGGAGAAACCCGTACTGTGGACGTGCATATCCGTACCCTGCGGCACAAGCTTGGAGAGGCAGGAGGCATTATTGAAACCGTAAGAGGGGTCGGCTACCGGATCGGAGGAAATACATGAAAAAGCGTATTTACAAAAGTATGCTGTTGCTTGCTCTTATAACCATTTTTTTCACTTCTTTATTAATTACCGCTGTCATCTATCGGGAATTCTATCATCAGATGCAACAGGGAATCAGAAATGAAGCCAATTTTATCTCTTACAGCTACAATCTAATCGGGCAGGAGGTCTTCAGTGTTCTTAAGGAACAGGAAAACACCAGCAGGATTACCTGGATAGCTGCTGATGGTACAGTCCTGTTTGACAGCAAATCTGATGCCGGTAAGATGGAAAACCACAGCAACAGGCCGGAGGTGGCCGAAGCATTGGCAAAGGGCTATGCAGAAGCGATACACCTGTCGGAAACTCTGGGCAGCCAGACCTTCTACCGGGCAGTCAGGCTGGATGATGGTACAGTACTGAGGGTGTCGGCCACAACCGACAGTGTCTTCAAAACAGTTTTAAGCTTTATTCCATTTCTAGGCTTAATAACACTGCTGGTAATTTTACTGACTATGAACATTGCCAATCTGCTGACTAAAAAAATCATTTATCCTTTGAATAATCTGGATTTGGAAAATCCCCTGTCCAATGATGTATATGATGAACTGGCTCCCTTGCTGGCGCGAATGGCAAAGCAGAATGAACAGATAGAAAGCCAGGTAAAAAGGCTTAAGGAGAAGCAGGAGGAATTTAATGCGATTACCGAAAATATCAGGGAAGGAATCATACTATTAAACAATAAGGGTATGGTGCTGTTTATCAATAAAAGCGCAGCCGGTATTTTTAATATCAGCAGCCAGGACGTGGCAGGCAAGCACATTCTGACTCTGGAGCGCAGTATCCTTCTCCAGAAGGCATTTGAATCGGTCATGACCGGGCATATCTTTGAGGACAGATTTGCAATAGCTGAGAATTCCTATAATCTGCTGGCTAGCCCGGTTAAGGATGACAGTAATGTAAAAGGGGTCATTTTATTTATTATGGATGTGACCGAGAAGCAGTCTGCAGAAAAAATGCGCCGTGAATTTACCGCTAATGTGTCCCACGAGCTGAAAACTCCCCTCACATCTATATCCGGTTATGCCGAGCTTATGAAAAGCGGTATGGTACAGCCGGAGGATATGGCAGAATTTGCAGGCCGAATATACAATGAGGCAAGGCACCTTATAAACCTTATTGATGATGTGATACGAATTTCCAGACTGGATGAGAAGAATGTAAATATGCCTTTTGAAGAGATAGACTTGCTTGAGCTGGCTAAGGAAACGGCAGGCCGGCTATCCTCCCTTGCTGAGCAAAGGAGTATCAGGCTGTCGGTAAACGGAGAGAGCGCTTATATTTCCGGAGTAAGGCAGATTTTGGAGGAAATGATCTATAACCTTTGTGATAATGCGATTAAATATAATTACGAGAATGGTAAGGTTGATGTAACAGTAAAGAAAGACTCGGATAACGTAATTTTGACTGTTTCCGACAATGGCTTTGGAATACCCAGAGAGCACCAGAGCCGGGTATTTGAGCGCTTTTACAGAATTGACAAGTCCCATTCAAGGGAAACAGGAGGTACCGGTCTGGGACTTAGTATCGTAAAGCACAGTGCCGAATACCATAATGCGAAGCTAAAGCTTATAAGCAAGCCCGGCGAGGGCACGACAATTATGGTAATCTTTAAGGCGGCCAAAAAAGCGGACACAGCTGATGAATCATAAATTTTCATGCATATAAGAGTATAATAGAACAAAAACATCTTCCAGGTGAAAATGGGGTATAGGATACCCTTCATTATTTTCATCTGGAAGGTGTTTTTATTACTAGCTATGGATAAAATTAAATCTTTAGGATTAAATAACCACTTGACAAAATTGGCTGTTTTATATTAAATATTAATAGACCGACGGTCGGTCGGTGACCACTGCTTCTTTAGAATGGCATAAAGAGAGAGCTTACTATATGACCAGAGGAAAGAAATATGCTTAATTTTGAGGTGATTATATGAGAGTTTCAAAGGAACATGACGAAAGAAGAAACGAAATATTGGATACGGCAGCGGAGCTATTTGAAGCAAAAGGGTACAATAAGACAACTATAAATGATATCCTCAACAAAATTGGTATCGCAAAGGGAACCTTCTACTATTACTTTAAATCAAAGGAAGAGGTATTGGATGCTATAATAGAACGGCTTAATGAAGGTGCTTTGATACGGGCGAAGCTTATAAAAGAAAGAAGTGATTTAAGCCCGATTGAGAAGATCCTGCAGCTGATACTTGCCCTCAGGATGGAAGAGCCAAAAAGCGGAGTAATGGATGAGCTTCACAATCCGGAAAATGCTCTGATGCATCAGAAGACCTTAACTGGAATAGTAAATGGACTGACTCCTATTTTGACGGATATTGTTGATGAAGGGATTCAGGCAGGTGTTTTTTCAACACCTTATCCAAAGGAGACAATTCAGATTATGCTTACGGCAGCACTGACATTGACTGATGAAGGTATCTTTAGTTTGACAGATGAAGAGAAGCAAAGGCTTTTGCAGGCTATAATATATTCTCTTGAGACCTTGCTGGGAGCTAAGCCTGGCAGCTTTGAGCCTGTACTTATGGCCCTGCTCGGATAATGGATTAGGGATGGAGTTTGGCATGAAGGCAAATGATGCATTTAGAAAATTTCTGTTAATATGGGTCGGACAGTTTGTAGCCAGTATAGGAAGCGGGCTGACAGCATTTGCTTTATCGGTGTATGTGTTCCGGATAACAAACAGTGCAAGTGCGGTATCGCTTACCATATTGCTGGCATTTCTTCCTACGATACTTTTAAACCCTTTGGGTGGTGTGCTTGCAGACCGCTTTGATCGCAGACTTATGATGATTTGCGGGGATTTATTTTCAGCATTTGGCCTGCTGTATATGCTGATTTACTACTGTATGGAAAGCTTGGGGTTATTTCAGATTTACATAGGAGTAACCATTAGCGGAATCTTTGTTGCGCTTCTTGATCCTGCATACAAGGCCACTGTTTCGGATTTGCTGAACAAGGATGACTACGCCAGGGCCAGCGGTATGATGCAGCTGGCGGCTTCGGCCAAGTATTTGCTTTCTCCTTTTATAGGAGGCTTGCTGATGACTGTGACCGATATCGGGACGGTTCTGATTATAGATATATCCACTCTTGCTCTTACTATAACAATAGTAGCTTGTATCAGAAAAAGAATAGCTTCAGGAATTAGGCAAAGAACGAGGATACAGCTTTTTAAGGATTTGAAGGAGGGATGGAAGGCCGTAGCCTGTGATAGAGGGGTATTAGCACTGGTTGCCCTAATTTCTGTGGCTACCTTTTATCTGGGACTTTTGCAGACACTTATCTCTCCCATGGTACTTTCCTTTTCGGATTCAAAGGCGCTTGGCATGATTGAGTCCGTCAGCGCAATCGGTATGCTGCTGGGAAGTGCTGTAATAGGAATCTTGCCGGTAAAGAGATATGTAAGGGCTCTGGCCGGTGGCTTTTGTATCGCAGGAATTTCAATTGCATTCTTTGGAATATCAACTAGCATTATTATAATCACGGCAGCAGGAGTCCTGTTCTTTTGTACATTGCCCTATATAAACACAAGCGCCGATGTGATGATAAGATGCAAGATTTCTGCCGAGCTGCAGGGAAGGGCCTGGGGACTAATCAGTATATTATCCCAGCTGGGATATGTCCTGGCCTATGCATCCGCAGGGCTTTTAGCTGATAAGATTTTTAATCCCCTGTTACTTGAGGGAGGATGGCTGGCCGGGACTATTGGCAAGCTTATTGGAGTAGGGCCAGGCAGAGGGATTGGCTTTATGTTTATATTATCAGGTTTGTCTGTTATAATTCTGGGATTAGTTATATGGAGGTCGAAAACCATCAAATCGATGGAGCATGTGGCTAAAACCGGTTAACGATGTTTTGAAGCAAATATTACATTGAACCAAATAAATTGATATCAGTTCAGTTGCACAATTACAAGATTATTGAAAATACAAGCTTGGGATTGATGTTTTTTTGCAGCACATAGATTGTGTTTTTCAGGATTGGATAAGGGTGAATATATGACAGGGACAATGATAAAAAAGGATTTTGCACGGAACAAGGCAATTAATATTATTCAGTGGTTCTTTATAATTTTATCAGCCTTCCTGATGGCTTCAGGAGCTATGGTAATAAATAAGTCGTTTGCCTCAATAAATAAGCTATTTGCCATAGCTAGGCCCCCTCATTTCATGCAGATGCATACCGGTGATATCAATCAGGCGGAGATAGAATCATTCGCAAAAAGCCTGGATTATGTAACGCAGTGGCAGATTTCTGAGATGCTTAACATGGATGGAGCCAGTATCGGCTTTGTAAAGGCAAGAGGCGATATTACGGAGCGCATTAATCTGTCCGACAGTATGATGGATAACGGTTTTGTAACTCAGAATAAGCATTTTGATTATCTGCTTAACCTTAATAACGAGATAATCAGCATATCCGACGGTGAGATAGCAGTTCCTGTCAAGTACATGAGAAGCTACGGGCTGGAGCTTGGGGATCGGGTAATAATATCTGAGGACAACTTATATATGGAGTTTGTCATTACAGATTTTGTCCGGGATGCACAAATGGCCTCTTCCCTTGCTTCCTCCACAAGATTTATGGTGAGTGTATCTGATTACATAAGGCTAAAGGATAATATCGGCAGACTTGAATATCTGATAGAGTTCATGCTAACAGGTACAGATATGATAGACAGCTTCAGCAGAGAATACAGAAAGGCAGGGTTGCCGGACAATGGCACTGCGGTTACCTATCCCCTTTTTGTGATGGTAAATGCCCTGGGTGAAGGAATAAAAGCAATTATTTTTGTACTGGTAAGTCTGCTTCTAATATTTATTTCCGTGATTAATCTGCGTTTTACCATACTGACAGGTATAGAGGATGATATTAAGGAAATCGGCACACTTAAGGCGCTTGGCATTAGCCATAAGGAAATCCGGAAATTGTATATGACCAAGTATAAAATCCTTTCTTTAAGCGGCTGTTGCTTAGCCTGCCTTGCAGCCATTTTATGCAGCGGACTGTTTTTGGCGGATATGGAGCTTAATTACGGCAAGCAGGAGTTAAGCCTGCTCGATTTGGTCATCCCGCTTGTGGCGGTGGCGCTGGTGCATTTGATAATAATGTATTTTTGCCGGAGGATATTTAAAAGGATAAGGAATATTACAGTGGTTCAGGCTTTGATTGCCCAGGATGCTTCAGGCAGAAAAATAAGAAAGAAAAAGGCATTCGGACTTAAGCTGCTTAGGATAGAAAGGAATACTGCAATTCCCATGAATCTGTTTCTGGGCATACGGGAGCTAATTATTAATTCAGGAGCATGGCTTTTACTGCTGCTGGTATATGCCCTAGCGATTTGTATCATGAACATACCTGCCAATTTAAACAACACTCTCCGCTCGCCCGGATTTGCAGCATATATGGGTTCATCTGTCAGTGATATCAGAATAGATCTTCAGCTGGTGGATGATATTAACAGGAAGCATGATGAAATTATAAGGCGGCTTATAGCGGATGAGGAGATAAAAGGCTTTTCGGATTATGCCATGTGCCGTTATAAAATGCTGGCAGAGGATCGTGTAGAAGAAATTCTGATTGAGTGCGGTGATTATACGGACTTTGACATATCCTTTCTTGAAGGCAGAGCGCCAATAAAGCAGGGGGAGATAGCTCTTTCGGTGATGAATGCCAGGAAGCTCTCGCTCGGGCTTGGGGACCGGATACGCCTTATGCTGGAGAATGAGGAGGAGAGCCTGCAGGTATCCGGTATATATCAGGATGTAACCAATGGCGGCTACACTGCTAAAATGATATATCCCTATAATGGCAAGGATGTAGTCAAATATACTTACTTTATTGATTTGAAGGAAGGAATACCTGTTGAGGATAAAGCTGATGAATATGCCAAGGTGTTTTCTTTTGCCAAGGTGATTCCTATGGAGGATTTTCTGGAACAGACCTTTGATATAGTGCTGGAGCCTTTAAGCCAGGTTGCCTTTGTGGCCAATATAGTGGCGGTATTTATCAGCCTGCTGATAACGGTATTATTCCTTAAATTGAATATCACGCGAAGCTGCAGTCAGATAGCAAATATGAAGGCTATGGGATTTTCAAATATGGATATCCGCTTGCAATATCTGTTCAAGACCGGCATAACGACATTGGCAGGAATACTGCTTGGCATCATTTTATCTGATAATCTGGGTGAAGCAATGCTGGGCGGGCTTATATCAGCAGCCGGCTTCGGCCTTAACATAATTGATTTTACTATACAGCCTGTTCAGGTGTTCCTTATGCATCCATTTATGATAAGCTGCACTGCGATACTTGCTGCATGGGACTGCAGTAAGGTGGTAAGGCAATTTAATATTGTAAATTTGATACGTGAATGAAAGCTGGAAATAGAATGAGTTATAGCAGAATTGGATAATGAGAAGCTAGTATGAAGAAATAATAATACAGGAGGAAGCTCTGTAAATGGAAGCAATATTGGAGGCAAAGGGTCTTTGTAAGGATTATGAAGTCGGAAGAGATGATAAAATCAGAGTCCTTAGGGATGTTGATTTGAAGGTGAAAAAGGGCGAGTTTGTTGCCATTATGGGGCAGTCGGGCTCAGGCAAATCCACCCTGCTTTATAATATCAGCGGGATGGATCAGAAAACGTCAGGTAAGGTTTATTTTGACGGCAAGGACATTTCCGATTTAAGCGATAAGGAAATGAGCAGGATAAGGCTAACAAAGATGGGCTTTGTATTTCAGCATTCCCATCTTCTGAAGAATATGAGCATCAGGGATAATATTATACTACCGGCCTTTAAGGCGTCAAAAAAGCCAAAAGCAGAGCTGTCAAAGGATGCGGATGAGCTTATGATTAAGCTGGGAATTGACAGGGTAGGTAGCCACGATATTACAAAGGTATCAGGTGGACAGCTGCAGCGGGCTGCCATTTGCCGGGCTTTGATTAATCATCCTGTAATTCTCTTTTGTGACGAACCGACAGGGGCACTTAACTCATCCGCAAGCATAGAGGTAATGAATATTCTAAATGCAGTTAATAAGGAAGGAACTGCAATTTTGCTGGTCACCCACGATGTCAAAGTGGCTGCCAGAGCAGACAGGGTCATATTCCTTAAGGATGGCAGAATAGAGGCAGAGCTGTCACTTGGCAAATACAATCCCAATATCGATAACTCACATAGGGAGGAGATCCTTCTTAACTGGCTGTCAAGGAGAGGCTTTTAGGAAGAATATATAATTCATACGGCCGGTCCTATATACAATTCTGCTAATGCCAATGAATGCTAGCAGCTTTTAAGAACTTCAATACATTAATTCTCTTTTGCTTGCACTTGAAAACAAGTGTGAGAGTATAGCCTTTCAGATACCGATCCGTCAAGAATATTGTTTTGCAGTACAATTTTTTCAAGTGGAAAAGAGGATGGAAAGGATGTATTTAAAATAGCTCTGCCCTTCTTTAATATAAGTGATATGGAGCTGACGCAAAAGGGAGAGGAGCTAACCCTGGTTATAAAAAATGAAAGAAGAAGCTTTATTCTGCCTGATAAATTAAGGAGTAAGCAAGTTCAAAAGGCCAGGTATGAAGACGGAATGTTGAAGCTATTATTTGAAAGCAAGTATTTGTAGGTGTATTTTCAGTATTATTTTAAAGAAAGTAATAGCGTAAAATTACTTTAAGTTAAAAGCAAAAAAATAAATGTAGAGAATATCACTTTGTGTTATCATTAAGTTGATGAGACAAAAAAATAAACAAAGG
>JGI24710J26742_10002050_pt1 | contig 18106 bp, 12 predicted proteins | sample BioPla2DNA2_FD_26742 | JGI IMG/M metagenome (IMG submission 26742) | reverse complement strand
GTGGTCAGTAGATTCGCATTTATCGCATTCGCCTTTTACTTTGGTACCATCGGGTATATATCTTTTCAGGGCCCTTTCGACACCGTTTTTCCAGTTGTTGATGCTTTCACTGTCAAGGTTAAGCGACTGAACTAACGCCACAACATTGGATATTGGCATACCGTGGCGCAGAACGCCTGATATCAGTTTGGCGTAGTTCCAGAACTCCGAGTTGAACATATGGGAGAGCCCTTCTATTGTTTTTCTGTATCCGTACCTGTCGGTATACTGGAAGTCATATCTTTTCTCCCCCTCCTCAGACTTTGTCTTGATGATCCTACCTTTGTTGATGCTTTTCGGTATGGGGAATACCTCCTCATCCGCGATACCGGTGAAAATCTCATAAGGTTGTTTATTCCTTAGCCCCACGAAAGCGATCCATTTCTCCTCGTTGATGTTGAAACGGATCACATCGCACTCCAGTGTTCTGGGCCTTTTTACCGTAGCTTCCGGTTTAGGTGTAGCTGCTTTTTTGGTGACCAAAACACCGCTACGGGAACCGTCGCGGTACACTGTAACGCCCTTGCAACCCGATTTCCATGCGGTTCGGTAAAGTTCGCTCACCAGCTCCTCTTTAACATTGTTTGGCAGGTTGATGGTAACGCTTATGGAGTGGTCGACCCATTTTTGGATCAGACCTTGCATTTTCACCTTGTTGACCCAGTTTATGTCGTTGGCCGTAGCCTTATAGTAGGGTGATTTGGCGATAATCTTTTCCAGTTTGGTATCATCCATCTGTTGCACAGCTTCCGGATCGTATCCGTTAACCTCAAGCCAGTAGATGAACTTATGGTGGAACACTTTGAACTCTTCCCATGAATCGCCCACCTCATCGGTAAAAGTTACCTTGACATTTTTGTCNTTNGGATTGACCTTACGTCGGCGATTGTAATAAACAGCGAAAACAGGTTCGATGCCCGATGTTGTCTGNGTCATCATACTCGTTGTGCCGGTTGGGGCTATGGTCAGNAGAGCGATGTTTCTTCTGCCGTACTTCTCCATATTGGAATAGAGTACAGGATCGGCCTCTCGTATTCGCTGTATGAAGGGGTTGTTTTTCTCCCTTTCAGAGTCATATATCGCGAACGTTCCCCTCTCTTTGGCGAGGTAAACTGATGATCTGTAAGCTTCAAGAGCGAGTGTTTTGTGAACATCCACGGAAAATTCTGTAGCCTCTTCTGTGCCGTATCGGAGTCCCATAGCCGCCAACATATCGCCTTCAGCGGTTATGCCGATTCCGGTTCTCCTTCCCTCTTTGGCTTTTTTGCGGATGTTGAGCCATAGGTTTCTTTCCACCATCTTCAGTTCTTCCGGTTCAGGATCGGAGTTGATCTTATTGATTATCGCATCAATTTTCTCAAGTTCAAGGTCGATAATGTCGTCCATTATTCTTTGGGCCAAACCGACATGGTTTTTGAACAGTTCAGTGTCGAATTCTGCTTCCGGAGTGAACGGGTTATTGACGTAACTGAAGAGGTTCATCGCAATTAGCCGGCAACTGTCGTACGGGCAGAGGGGAATCTCCCCGCAGGGGTTTGTTGATACGGTGGCGTAACCGAGATCCGCGTAACAATCGGGAATACTCTCGCGGATTATGGTATCCCAGAACAGCACGCCCGGTTCAGCCGATTTCCAGGCGTTATGGATTATCTTGTCCCACAGTTTGGAAGCNTCTATATCATTGACAAACNTGGGATTGGNTGAATTTATGGGGTATTGNTGACGGAAGGTCGCATTATTTTCCACAGCTTTCATAAATTCATCGGTTATCTTGACCGAAACATTGGCACCGGTAACTTTTCCGCTNTCCATCTTAGCATCAATGAATGAGCCGGAGTCGGGGTGCTTGATCGANATAGAGAGCATCAAGGCTCCGCGGCGTCCATCCTGGGCCACCTCTCTTGTGGAGTTGCTGTAACGTTCCATGAAGGGAACAACTCCCGTTGATGTCAGCGCGCTATTCAGCACAGGAGTGCCCTTTGGACGGATATGCGACAAGTCGTGTCCAACCCCTCCGCGTCTTTTCATCAGTTGAACCTGTTCCTGGTCTATTTTCATGATGCCCCCGTAGGAATCGGAGTTACCTTCGTTGCCCACTACAAAGCAGTTTGACAGGGAGGCTATCTGGTATTCGTTACCGATACCTGACATAGGTCCTCCCTGGGGAACGATATATTTGAAATCCTTTAAAACACTATATATCAAATCCTCGGGAAGGGGATTGCTGTAATTTAACTCAATACGATGAATCTCCCTGGCTAAACGACGGTGCATATCGTCAGGACTCTTTTCATACAGATTTCCGAATGAGTCTTTCAGGGCGTACTTGTTTGTCCATACTTTTGCCGCCAGTTCATCTCCTTTGAAATATTCAATGCTGGCCTTTTTCGCCTCTTCGTACGAATAAGTTTTCCTTTCCAAGTTCATCTCAAATTTTTCTCCGGGTGTGTGTTTATCTTTTGTTTCTTTTTTGGTTTCTCCCGTCGTAACGAAAACATCTTGGACAAATAAGTCTGACATAATTATTGTTATTATTCTGGTATTAATGATTTTAGCCTTCTATTCAGGCTTTTTAGAAGGTATTCGCTAAGTTACATCATGCCTTTTTTATCATACGCATAATTCATCCAACTTTATTAACATTTTATGTCGGAGTTATTCACATTTTAATAAATCAGTTCACGCCAACAGGTAAGACGCATAATATCAACAATATAGTTAGCGGCATTAATATATTGGAATTATTGGTATTATATTTGATACAATTTTCGCGTCATTATGAAAATATATCATTAGAAAAAAATTTATTGGGATGAAGAAATTTTTTGTATCAATAGTTGTTATCTGTTTTTTATCCACCCCCTTAACCATGGCTAACGAGCGAGAGATTGTGGGTACTATCAAAAAAGTGACGGTTTTTTCCGACAGGGCATTGATTGAACAGGAGGCTACCGTGGCTGTTCCTTCCGGAACCACGGTTTTTAAGCTGACGGGACTATCTCCTTATATCGATTTTAATACCATTAAGGTAAATGGTGCGGGAGAGTTTATCATCATGTCAGTTACCCGGCAGATCAACCATTTGCGCGAGGGAACAGATAGTCCGGCCGTTAAATCGCTGAAGGATCAGTTAAGGGTTTTGGAGGAGAAGATAGAGGAGGGCAACGCCGCTGTGAGCGTTCTTGATGAAAAGAGAGCTTTTTTGGAAGCAAACCGTGCGGTAATGTCAGGCAATACCAGTTTCTCCATAGAACAGTTTAAAAGCATGATGGCATATTATACTTCGAGCATTGAGGATATTACGATGGATATTATCGGCAAAAACAGGTCAATAAATGAGCTGCGTCAGCAGGCTGAAGCCTTGAAGAAGCAGATAAACGAGGTAACGGCCAAGGATAATCTCCCTATAGGCGAGATTACTGTTACGGTCTCCGCTGACGGGACGGTAAACGGACGCTTGAACTTTTCCTATGTCGTCTTGAACGCGGGCTGGTATCCTTCCTATGATATCAGGGTGGACGATATTGATAAACCGTTGGAGGTTGTCTATAAAGCAAACATTTATCAGAGCACGGGAATGGACTGGAACAATGTTTTGATATCGCTTTCGAACGCGACACCATGGGTATCGGGCGACGTTCCCATTTTGTACCCGTGGTATGTCGATTTTTATTATTCCGGGCCGGTAAGCGGGATGGCAAGAGCCAAAGGTGCGGTTCCCATGACCGCGATGGCAATGGATGAGATGGTTGTTGAAAATTCCAATATTGAATATGATGCCCTCTCCTCCTCCGCTCTGGTTTCCCGAAGCGAAGCTGTCACCGCCATGAACTTCGACATAAGTGTACCTTATACGGTATTGTCCGATGGGAAGACCCAGACTGTTGAGATACAGAAAAGCGAGATGGAAGCCTTATATAAATATGTAACCGTTCCGAAGCTCTCCGCATGCGCGTACCTTACGGGAGAGGTTGCCGGTTGGGGCGATCAGGGATTTCTTAGCGGAGAGGCCGCAATATATTTCGACAACAGCTATGTGGGGAACTCCACGCTGAATGCTGGTAGTGTTGAAGATACGCTCGTATTATCGCTGGGGGTAGATAACGGGATAACCGTCTCCAGAGAGAAGCGGAAAGATTATTCCTCCAAAAGGGTGATAGGAGCGAATAAAACTGACATCTACTCTTTTGTTGTCACGGTCAAAAACAATAAATCCACGACTATCGGTATAAAGGTAAAAGACCAGCTTCCTGTATCCACTTCGAGCGATATCACGGTCGAAGCGGTTGATATTTCCGGAGGCAAAGTAGACCCGACCACGGGCGAAGTCACATGGGAACTCTCCCTGAAGCCACAGGAGTCGAAGTCAGTTACATTTACCTATTCGGTAAAATATCCCAAAGGAAGGACAGTAATACTTGAATAACAGTTATGCTTTCTGTTTTTGATTGATGGCCGGAGAGGGATTTTCAAAACTTTAAAAAGATAAGGCCCGGAACGCTGTTTGCGCTGAATAATATCCCAAAGGGGCAGTAATAGGTTATTCCTGAACGATGAAGCATAAAAAAAATAAAGAGGGTACCTTTTGTGGCACCCTCTTTTAGATTTAAAGTTCGATATTTTAGATCACGTCGATCTGATAAGGAGCTCTCATCTTGTAGTTCATGATGCTGTGGTTGTTTGCCTCATCATCGCCAATGAACTGATCTGTTATGGGGTTCCAATGCAGTGTTCTCTTGAGATCGTAAGCGATGTTACCGATGTTGCAGAGAACCGATGAACTTTGACCTACTTCAACCGGGGTGTTGGGATCTGTACGGGTCTTGATGCCATCGATGAATGAACGGTAATGTTTCTGGTTGATCTCCATACCGTCACGGTTAACGCCGGCTACGAAACCTCCCGGACCTCCTGGTGCTCCCGGACCTCCCTGAGCGCCACCTGATGTTCCTTGTGCTGACCTCAGAGCGTTAACTGCTTGGGTAGCGGCAGCTCTCTCCTCCTCAGTCAAACCGACGTATGAGTCAACGCGGGCAGCGGGGAGAACGGTATCATCCTGTCCTGTCCTGGACCATGCCGGGTCGGAGCAATAGTATGCGCCTCGCGAAGCGAATATCCATCCGTTTTCACCGATAATTTTGACACTGTTGCCGCGGTTTCCGTCCCATGGGTCATAGTGCTGAATCATTTCGACACCGTTATCATATACATAAGTCAAGCTATTATATGGGCTCTCCTCTGGTGGAATAATAGTAACGGGACCAGACCCATCTTTACCTAAAGCCCATTGTGCGCAGTCAAACATATGTGCGCCCCAGTCGGTAGTGTAACCACCACCAAGGCCTTTATGCCAACGCCAGCCTCCCCAGCCGCCACCGGTTGGGCAGAGTTCCTCGTTGTAATAGTACTTGGTTGACAATGGACCGAGCCATTTGTCCCAGTTCAGACCTGCGGGAACAGGTTGTTCTTCATAGTCGATCTCATGGGGAGGATCGCCAACAGGAGCGTAGATAGTTTTGATTTTGCCCATAACGCCCGAGCGGGCTATCTTGGCCATATGCTCGAATGTAGGCATGGAACGCTGCATACTGCCTGTCTGCATAACACGACCGTATTTGCGGACAGCTTTAACCAGTTGTTGGCCTTCGTAAACGGTGAAAGCCATTGGTTTTTCAACAAAAATGTCTTTTCCCGCCTGGCAAGCGGCGACACCTATAAGTGCGTGCCAATGGTCGGGTGTAGCTATAACAACAGCGTCCACATCCTTGTTCAACATAAGATCCTCAAAATGTTCGTACATTTTGAATCCTTTGTTGTTCACTTTCCTTTCGGAATAGTAATCGCTCACCGTTTGGGTGAATTTATCTCTTTTAAGAGCGTAAACATCGCAACCCGCGACGCAACGCACATCTTCAAGAGCCATGAAACTTCTGGCAACACCAGGACCCTGTGCGCCGCAACCGATCAACGCGATATTGACCATATCGCTGGCGGCTGTTTTTCTGGCGCTACCCTGTACTGCCGGATTTGTGGCCGCCATCAGGGGATTGATCGTAAAAGCGGCACCTGTTGCCCCTAAGGCCGAAACTTTCAAAAATTTTTTCCTTGATAATTTTGAACTCATAATTTGGATAAAATTAGTTTTATAAAAAAAGTAAGATTCCAAAGTTAATAAAAATAAACTGAATTCAAAAGGGAATAAAAATCAATCAATATAAAGAACATTCACCATTACCAGCCCGGAGCGTCCAATTCAATGCTGGTCCCGTCGTCGCCCACAATTCTCAAACCCTCTCCTTTTTCCGTGGTATGGCCTATTATAGATACACCCTTTATCGCGGATATTTTTTCGTGCATGGTCACCGGAACGGTAAAAAGCATTTCAAAATCATCGCCTCCATTGAGAGCCGGAATTAACGGCTCAATATGAAAATCTTCCGCGAACCGGGAGGTTTCGGAGTCGATAGGTATTCTATCCGGAAATATTTTGCATCCTGTCCCGGATGCGCCGCAAAGTTGCATCAGATCGGTAGCCAAACCGTTTGTGAGGTCAATCATCGCCGTGGGCAGGATATCCTTATCTTTTAATTTTCCCAGTATATCAAGCGGAATCTCGGGCTTTAGCTGTCTTCTTAAGACGTAGTCGCTCCCTGAAAGGTCGGGTTGAATCCCAATGTTTTTTTCGAATATTTTTTTCTCTCGTTCCAAAATCTGGAGTCCTATGTAAGCTCCCCCAAGGTCACCGGTAACGCAGATAAGATCATTGACCCGGGCACCTTCGCGGGTTACCAGCAACCCATTTTCTACCGAACCGACGGCTGTAACCGTTATCGCGAGTCCCGTGAGAGATCCGGTTGTGTCGCCGCCAACAAGGTCGACACCATATTTTTCGCATCCCAGCTTTATCCCTACATAGATCTCCTCAATAGCCTCGGCCTGGAACCTGCTGCTGGCCCCTATTCCCACCAGTAGCTGGTTTGGGTTTCCGTTCATGGCATATATATCGGATATTGCGCGGATAACGCATTTATAACCCAGATGTTTCAGAGGGAAATAGGTTAAATCAAAATGAATGCCCTCAAGGAGCATATCGGTTGATACCAAAGTTAATCTGTCTATGTTGTTGATCACGGAGGAGTCGTTGCCTATACCTTTGACAGTTGAGGGGTTTTGGGTCCTGAACTCTTTGGTTATTCTGGCAACAAGGCCGTTTTCGCCGAATCTTGGTACGGTTCCCATTTATACTCTGGCTCTTATGACTCCTCTTTCAGAGCTGTTAAAGAAGTCTATTATATGATCTCTTTCCCTGGATGGCTCAAACTCATTTTTTACGGTTTCCAAAGCTTGGGTCAGATTCTTTTTGCTCAGGTAAATAACCCTGTAGATCTCATGGATTTCATTTATTTTCTCCTGATCAAATCCTCTTCTGGAGAGGCCTATTTTGTTGACACCCATATATGATAACGGTTCCCTGTCGGCCAATACATATGGTGGAACGTCAATTCGGATACGGGCCCCGCCGCCCGCCATCACGTGGGCGCCTATGCGGACAAACTGGTGAACCAATGAGCCTCCGCTTATTATGGCCCAGTCGGCCACCTTAACTTCCCCTGCCAGTCCCGTTGTATTTCCTATAATCACATTGTTGCCTAAAATACAGTCATGCGCCACATGTGAATAGGCCATAAGCAGGCAATCGGAGCCGACTACTGTCTTTCCGGTAGATGATGTTCCGCGGTTGACAGTGGTTCCCTCCCTTATCGTGGTACGGTCGCCTATCTCGGCGGTTGTCTCTTCGCCGTTGAACTTCAGATCCTGTGGTATAGCGGAAACTACGGCCGAAGGGAATATACGGCACTCTTTGCCTATCCTTGCCCCGTACATTATGGTAGAATTGGGACCAACCCAGGTGTTGTCACCTATAACCACATTATCATCAATGAAAGCAAAAGGTTCAACCGTAACATTTTCACCCAACTTGGCGTTGGGATGGACATAAGCTAAACTGGATATCATCTGTTTATTTGTTTTTTATTACTTGCGCCAACATCTCTCCTTCAACAACAAGTGTGTTACCAACAAAGGCCTGGCCGTACATGCTGACCATTCCCCGCCTCATCACCTCTATTAACTCAAGTTTCAGGATCACGGTATCGCCCGGCACCACTTTTTGTTTGAATTTGAGGTTATCAATTTTCAGGAAATATGTGGAATATCTTTCGGGTTCGTCAACATCTCTCAGCGCCAGTATACCGCCACATTGGGCGAGAGCCTCTATGAGCAGTACGCCCGGCATGATGGGTTCATCAGGGAAATGGCCCTGGAAGAAAGGTTCGTTAAAGGTAACGTTTTTAATACCGGTAACCTGGGTCTCCTGTATATCTATAATCTTGTCAACGAGCAGGAAAGGTGCTCTGTGGGGGAGTATTTTCTTGATATCCTCAATAGTGTAGACAGGAGCCTTATTGGGATCGTAAACTGGGATGTTCAGTTTCGACTTCTGTTTTTTCATCTCCTGCCGCATTATCTTCGCCAATCTTGTGTTCGCGTAGTGTCCTGGCCGTGTCGCCACCACTTTTCCTTTTATCGGCATTCCCACCAGGGCGAGATCACCCACTATATCGAGCAATTTATGGCGTGCCGGTTCATTGGGATACCTTAATTTTGTGTTGTTGAGTATACCGGCGGTATGGGATTTGATGCCGGGACGGTTGAGCAACTTGGCCACCCTATCCAGTTCCTCCTGGGGAACCTCCTGTTCAAGTATGACAATGGCATTGTCGAGATCTCCTCCCTTGATAAGTCCCATTTTGAAAAGCGGCTCCATCTCGTGAAAAAAGACGAAAGTACGGCTATCGCATATTTCTGTCTCAAAATCATCAATGGAATCCAGAATGGCATATTGGTTCCCCAGAACTTTTGAGTTGTAGTCTATTAGTACATTGATACTGAAATGATCATCAGGATAAACTATAAGATCCACTCCATGTTCTTCATCTGAAAACGTAATTTTCTCCGTAACGGTAAAATATTTTCTTTTTTCAGGGAGATCCACTATTCCGGCTTTTTTTATGGCTTCAACGAAAGCTAAGGCCGCTCCCCCCATTATGGGTGCCTCGGGTCCGTCAATCTCTATCAGGGCATTGTCAACTCTCAATCCGTAAAGAGCGGCGAGGACGTGTTCTATTGTGGATACAGAAACCCCGTTCTGTGTAAGGGTAGTGCCTCTGGATGTATCTGTTACGTTTTCCGCCAGCGCATCGATTATTGGCCGTTCCGGCAGATCGGTCCTGCAAAATTTATATCCATGGTTCGCGGGTGCTGGTTTGAAGGTTAAGTTTACTTTTACTCCGGTGTGGAGTCCTTTTCCGCTTAGTTTCACCTCTTTTGCCAGTGTCCTCTGTTTTTCGCTCATATATATTTTTTGTTATAATTATTGTGCAAATTAATATTAAAAACCGAACCAAACAACAATCTTTTGTACGCAACAGGCTTAAGTTGTCTGTTTTGTCGGTTTATCGCCTGTTATCTCCTTCAATTTCTTTTCCAGGGTGTCAATCTTTTGGCTCATGTCCGGTAGTCTTTTGAACAGCACCGATGAGCGCATGAACTGTTTGAGGTCTATAGCGGGATAGCCGATAATCACGCTGTTCTCATTTTTTACGTCGCCCGGAATACCAGATTGGGCGCCAATCTTCGTGCCATCGGCAACTTTTAGATGTCCGGCAAAGCCAACCTGTCCGCCTATCATGCAGTTTTTCCCGATTTTTGTCGATCCGGAGACACCGGACTGTGCCGCTATAACCGTATTTTCGCCTATCTCCACATTGTGGCCCACCTGTATCAGATTGTCAAGTTTGACCCCTTTACGAATTATTGTGGATCCCATGGTAGCCCTGTCGATCGTACTGTTAGCGCCTATCTCCACGTGGTCTTCAATTATCACGTTGCCCAGTTGAGGGATTTTTATGAATTCATCTTGGCTCTGGGGGGCGAAGCCGAAGCCATCGGCGCCGATTACCGTGCCGGCATGTATCGTGCATTTGTTCCCCATAACGGTATCGGAGTAGACCTTCACACCCGAAAACAGCGTGCAATCATCGGATATCCTGACGTTGTCGCCTATGAAAACCTGGGGATAAATGGATGCGTTTTTTCCAATAACAACATTCTCGCCAATATATGTATATGCTCCAATATAGGGGTTGTCGCCAATCTTCGCACTGGGTTCTATGATCGCCGTTGGGTGGATACCTTTTTTCTTGGGCTTGGATTGCTCTACCAGCAGTAACAGAGAGGCAAATGCTTTGTAGGCATCGTCAACTCTTATCATTGTCGCTTTAACGGCCGAAGTTGGCACAAACGATTTATTGACAAGGACTATAGACGACCCTGTCTCGTAAATATGATGTTCATATTTTGGGTTGGCGAGGAATGAGAGGGCTCCGGGATGTCCCTCCTCAATTTTGGCGATAGTGTTTACTTTTGTCTCCGGATTGCCAACAATCTCCCCCTGGAGAAAGCCGGCGATAACTGCTGCTGTAAATTCCATATTATTAGTTTAATCTGCACTCTTTGGGGTAGCATATGAAGTTTTTGCTCTTTTTTAGTCTTATAGTATCAATATCGAACATATCTGAAACCGCCAGTATGGAATTAACCTCTCCATTTTTGGCCAGGATTTTAATATCGGGAACTTCAGGGGAATATATACGGTTATATACCTCTCCTGTGGAGACATAATAGTCAATATCCGCCACATCTATTTTTTTGGAATTCAATACCATTTTTTCTATAGTCTCCACTTTATTGTCTTCAAACGGGAAATTCTGCAGTTCTATCGCGAACAATTCGCGTTTTAACAATCTGGAAGATAAGTCTGACAATATTTTGTCGTCGTGAACAGACCAGTATTTAGCGGCGACCAATATATCACTATCGTTCAAAGTTACAAAATTGTTGGCTATTTTTTCTTTCAAATCATTGTCGGCCAGGTGGATATTGGTAAGAGAAAAATCTCTTTCCATGAAAAACGACAAATGTGGCGTGGAGAATATATTTAAGGGTCTGAAGACAAGCTCTTTAGCCCTGTTAAACATGGATGTCAAAATATTTTCGGCAACCATGACAGTTTTGTGCATATAAACCTGCCAATACATCAATCGGCGAGCTATAAGGAATTTTTCTATGGAGTATATCCCCTTTTCTTCGATTACGAGGGTGTCATCAACCACGTTCAGCATGTTTATTATCCTGTCGGATCCCACTGAACCCTCGATGACCCCGGTGAAGAAGCTATCCCTCCGGAGATAATCCATGCGATCCATATCTATCTGTCCCGACACAAGTTCGTGAAAAAATTTCCTGGAATAGTTATTTGTGAATATATCGATCGCCAGATCCAACTTACCGTTAAACTGTTCGTTCAACAGTCTCATCAACAAAAGACTAAGATCTTCGTGTTTAACCCCATTAACTATAATTTCCTCCATTGCGTGTGAAAAGGGTCCATGTCCCAAATCGTGCAGAAGGATAGTTATGCAGGTCGCCTCCTCCTCTTCAGGCGTGATTTCAACTCCCTTGTTCCGTAGCGTACCAATAGCGAGTTTGGTAAGATGGAGTGCCCCCAAGGAGTGTTGGAAACGTGTATGTGTCGCGCCCGGGTAGACATAGTACGCCATGCCAAGCTGACGTATATTTCTTAATCTCTGGAACCAGGGATGCTCTATGAGGTCGTATATAATCCCGCCGGGCAGAGAAATAAACCCATATACAGGATCATTGATAATCTTTTTCTTGTTTGAAGGGAACATTTTACTCTTTTTTGCGAAATTACTCTTTTTCGGGCAAAGATTGAAGTCAACAATTTAATGGGAACAGTGTTGCCTTAATCGCGTTTATCCGCGGAGACACTCTTTTCCTTCGAGAATTTTTTCCAGAGGAAATATACGGGTACTCCCAGAAAAACGATAAACAGGCCGGGGAAAGTGTAGTTTGGTTTATATATCAACAATATAACCATTATGGCTGTTGTTATCAGTATATAAAGAGCGGGAATAAACGGATAACCGAAGGCTTTGTATGGCCTCGGTTCATCGGGTCTTTTTTTCCTTAGTATAAAAATCGCCAGAATTGTAAGCGTAAAGAACAGAAGCACCGCGAAGATGACATAGTCGAGCAGATCGCTGTAAGTTCCGGAAAGGCACAATAGTATGGACCAAATGCCCTGGATGATCATGGCGAAACCGGGAACTCCGTTTTTGTTTATTTTGCCCACTCTCTTGAAGAAGAGTCCATCCGCCGCCATAGCGTAATAGACCCTTGGGCCCGCCAGTATCAGTCCATGGTTGCACCCAAAGGTACTGATCATGATCAACAGGGCCATTATTACCGCTGCCGGGTCGCCCAGGGCCACTTCCATTACGGATGTGGCTACCCTGTCATCGGTCGCGTACTGTATCCCCCTGCTGAACGCATCCGTGCCATCGGGCGATCCATGAAGCGGGAGAACGGCAATAAATATGTAATTGACAATGATATAGAGTACAGAAACAATGAATGTGCCGATCAACAGGCTCAGGGGAACATTTTTCCTGGGATTTATCACTTCTCCGGAGATAAAGGTCACATCGTACCAGGCATCGGCAGAAAAGAGAGCCCCAACAAGGGAGATACCAACAGCCGTAATAAGTGAAAAACCCTTTAACGGGAGTTTAGCGCCATCCGATCCGATTTGGGAAGCCGACCAGAACACCTCTTTGTTGATCTCCCAGGAATCCAGACTTTTCATAACTATCAGTCCAACGATGACAAAACCAACCAGAGCAAGAACTTTGGTGGAAGAGAAGATGTTTTGCACCTTTTTCCCCACCACAATGCCCTGGATGTTCAGCCAGGTGAGCAGGATTATCAGGCCAATGGCGACGATAACCGTGCTGGTTACTTTTATCGGCCCAACTTCAAATAACAGATTACTGTCGGCTATCCAGGGGAAGATAACCCCGGAAAATTTGGCGAAGGCGATTCCAACCGCGGCAATTGAGCCGCATTGGATTACCAGAAAAGTTGTCCACCCGAAAAGAAAGCCTATTATGGGGTGGTACGATTCGCGGAGATAAACATACTGACCCCCCACGCACGGCATCATTGAGGCCAGTTCACCGTAACAGACGGCGCCAATGAGCGTAAGTACCCCGGTTATTACCCAAACCATTATCAGCCAGCCGGGGGAGCCCAGATTTCTGGCTATGTCGGCGCTCACGATAAAAATCCCCGAGCCTATCATAGCGCCCGAAACCATGTTGATTCCATCGAATAGGTTTACTTTCTTCTTGATCAGGGGATGTTCGGCTTCCATGGGGCTTATAGAATAATCGGCAAAAATAATCATTCCGGGGTAACGACAAAAGATTCAACCATAATCTGTAAATTTTAAAACCAAGTGGAACGGGGAAAAAACAGGGACGCGGAAACATCAAAAATAAAAAAACTATCTTAACTTCGGTCTCAATAATGAATGTAAGGGGATTATAATGGGAAATAGCACAACAGGTCCGTGTTTTTGAGGATTTTACGGGAACTGTACCATTGTGCGCACAATAAATCATATTGTTAAGAGAAATTTATTTCAATGATGGGCTTTTGCAGGATTTTTTCGCGAAAAGGTGATGGAACAGTAATACCTTCCTATCTGAACGGGGGTGATGAGGTGGCCATAGTGTCACCCTCTTTCTCGGTCGATTCAAAAAAGATAGAGGATGCCGTCAGAGTATTGGAATCCTGGGGGTTAAAAACCAGGTTAGGTGATCATCTGTTCCTATCCGATGGTCCTTTTGCCGGCAGCGACAAGCAGCGGTTGGAGGATATCCAGAAGATGTTGAACGCCCGTGAGATCAAGGCTATTCTTTTTGCCAGGGGGGGTTATGGCGCTATAAGAATAGTAGATAAAATAGATTTTTCGGTGCTACGAAAGAACCCTAAATGGCTGGTTGGTTTCAGTGATATCACAGTGTTTCATCTTTGGCTGGGCAAAAAGTTGGGAATGGCTACAATCCATGGAGAGATGCCCGTAAACTTCGGGAACAGCGATAAAACACCGGAGACCATGGAGACATTGAGAGATGCCCTTTTTGGAGGATTGTCCCGTATCGGTTGGCAGGGAAATGTGCTAAGGCCGGCCGAGGCGCGGGGAGAGATCATAGGCGGCAATCTGTCCCTGGTTTACAGTTTAGTCGGAACGGCGGGGGATATAGAGACAAGAGGGAAGATCCTGTTTTTGGAGGATGTCGGGGAGCAATATTACCATATAGACAGGATGCTGGTGTCGTTGAAACTGGCCGGGAAACTGGACCAGCTTAGCGGATTGATAGTTGGCTCTTTCAACAAGATGGAAGAGACTACCGTGCCGTGGGGCAAATCTATCGAGGATATTGTTTCCTCAATAACGGAAGAGTATGGATACCCGGTATATTTTAACTTTCCTGGTGGCCATGCGAAGGATAACAGAGCCTTTTATCTGGGAAGAAGAGCCAGGCTTCTTCCCGGAAACATCATGAAATTTGATTAACTAAAAAGATCAGTAAACCGAGAGCATAAAATCCAGGTTCTTGGACATCATCCCGAACTTGCTGCCCAAAGTTTCGTTGGTAAGTATCCCGTTATAGAGATATACCCCCTGCCGTGTTCCGGGGTTATGGCTCAGAAATGTGGTTGTGTTCCCGGCATCCGACATATTTTGGATCAGGGGACATAATATATTGCTCAAGGCCATGGAGGCGGTACGGGCCACGCGCGAAGGCAGGTTCCAGGCCGAGAAGTGAATAACGCCAAATTTTTCGTAAGCCGGTTCCGCCAGGGTACGGCATTCGGTGGTCTCGATACACCCACCCCTGTCGATGCTCAGGTCGATTATCACGGCTCCTCTTTTCATGGTGCGGACCATATCTTCGCTTACATAATACCACGGCCGCAGGTCGTCCAGCTCCATAGCGCCTATCATAACGTCGGCCGACAATAGCGCCTTGCTCAGGACCTGGGGATGGAATACCGAGGTTTGCACGCGATGACCTATGAACGATTCAAACTGTCGCAGTTTGTTTAGAGAATCGTCGAATACAATTATCTGCGCTCCAAGTCCCAAAGCCGCTTTGGCAGCGTACTTGCCGGCGGTGTTCGCGCCGAGGATGACAACCTCCGTAGGGGTGATACCGGTAATGCCTCCCAGCATTACCCCTTTGCCACCCAGATAGTTGCTCAGATATTCCGAGGCCATCAATATGGATGTCACGCCACTGATCTCCGACATCGACTCAACAATTGGCAGGGAACCATCTACATCGCGCAAACTTTCGAACGCTATGGCTGTGACTCTTTTTTCTATCAGTTTGTTGAGAACCTCTTCGCTTAACCTCAGGATGTTCAGATATGACATAACCACCTGGTTGCCCTTCATGAGGTCGGTATCTTTTTCCGTGAACGGGGCGACTTTAATAATTATATCCGAGTCGTAGACCTGTGACATAGACTCAGCGATTACGGCGCCATGTTCGCTATACTCATTGTCGCTATAGTTTGCGGCCAGACCGGCACCCGACTGGATAACCACTTCGTTGCCACCATCCACCAATAATTTCACGCCCTGGGGGGTCAAGGGAACCCTCTTTTCATACTCGGGAAATTTATTGTCGTTTGGAATACCCACAGAGATCTTCCTGGAATTTTTGTATTTCTCAAGCAGTTTCTCCTGGGTCATCTGTGCGGTATTTTCCGAGTTATCACTATCTTCCAAAAAATACATTATTTGGGTTTTTTATAGGGTTATCTTATATAGTCTCCAAATCCTCGCGATCCGTAAAGTTATAAATAATAGTTTTATACTTAGATATGATTGACGGTAAAAATTAAGATTCAAAGGTTATTTCCCTGGAATCATCTGGCATGACGTTGATGTTCACCCTAACTGTTTCGGGTGGCAGTATCTCCTCAACAAGTTCGGGCCACTCCATAAAGCAGAAGTTGCCGCTATCAAAATATTCATCTATGCCGATATCATATACCTCAGTGATCTTGTTGATCCTGTAAAAGTCGAAGTGGTACATCGGATCGTTCTCTTTCGTTGTATATTCGTTGACAATGGTGAAGGTTGGGCTTACAACCGTATCTGTTGAACCCAAAACCTCGCAGATGGCCTTCACAAAGGTGGTCTTCCCTGCTCCCATGGCGCCAAAAAGGGCGTATATGCGTCTTCCCTCTGTCTCTTTGAGAAGCCTCTCTGCCGCCTCCTTGAGTTCCTCCGGTTTTTTTATTTTGATAATCACTTTTTGCCTGTTATTAGATTATACCGGTTCAAGACAGGCAACCGGCAGCAGCATCTCCTGCATCGATATTCCGCCGTGTTGGAAAGTGTTCTTGTAATATGCGGCATAGTGGTTAAAATTGTTCTGATAGACGAAAAAATCTTTGTTGGTCGCGAAGATATACTTTGAACTGATATTTGATTTGGGCAGGAATGCCTCCAGTGGGTCAGTTATCTCAAAAACCTCTTTCGGGTTGTACGCGAGGTTACGTCCCATCTTGTACCTAAGATTTGGAGATGTGCTCTTGTCGCCTACCACCTTAATGGGATTCTGTACCCTGATTGTTCCGTGGTCGGTAGCGAAGATCACCTTAACATTTTCCGAAGCTATTGTTTTGAGCAGGGCAAGGAGGGAGGAGTGCTGGAACCACGACATTGTCAAGCTTCTGTATGCGGGTTCTTCATTGGCCAGATCCCTGATAACATCGATCTCTGTACGGGCGTGGGAGAGAATATCCACAAAATTGTAGACCAGAATATTAAGATCGTTGCCCATCATCTCGTTGAGTTTATCGTTTATCCTCTTACCCTCTGCGGCTTTGTTGATCCTGTGATATGACCATTTGATATTTATCCCTTTGCGCGACAGATGGTTGGCGAACAGTTCCTCTTCAAAATAATTTTTACTCACCTCCTCGTCATCTTCGATCCAGAAGTTGGGCATATACTGTTTTATCTCGGATGGCATCAGACCGGAAAAAATCGCGTTCCTGCTGAACTGGGTAGATGTGGGGAGGATGCCGCAGAAGATCTCTTCATCCACCACCCTGAAGATACCCGCGAGAGATGAGGCTATGGCTCTCCACTGGTCGTATCTCATATTGTCTATCAACACGAAGAAGAGAGGCCTGTTCCTGTCGATTCGGGGAAAAACCTTCTCCTTCATGAGGGAATCCGACATCACCGGCCTGTAGGAGTTTCCGAGTTGGAGCCATGAAAGGTAATTTTTTGACACGAATTTCGCGAAGATATTGTTGGCTTCGTTTTCCTGGGCATAGAGTATCTCGGCCATTCCGGAGTCGGTCGATTTGCTTAGTTCCCCTTCCCAGAACACAATTTTTTTGTAAAGCTCGCACCAGTCGTCGAAACTCCCGGCGGAAGATATCATGTTTCCGATCTTTCCGAACTCCACCTGGTAGTCGGTTGTGGTTTTTTCGGTAACAAGCCGACGTTGATCCACAATCTTTTTTATAGAGAGCAGCACCTGTTTCGGCTTGACAGGTTTGATAAGGTAGTCGGCTATCTCCGATCCTATCGCGGCCTCCATAAGTTCCTCCTCATCGCTTTTCGTGACCATAACCACCGGGATGTCGGGACGCGCCTCCCTCACAAGTCTTAGTGTCTCCATACCGCTCAGTCCCGGCATATTTTCGTCGAGAAAAAGTATATCAAACGGTTGCCGGCCAATCAGATCGACAGTGTCGGTTCCGTTTGAGCAGGTCAACACCTCATATCCCTTCTCCTCAAGGAAGATTATATGGGGTTTAAGGGCCTCCACCTCGTCGTCGGTCCATAGAATACGTATTTTCTTCATCAACGGCTAAGGTAAGTAATTATCCCTGAAAAAGAGGTAATAACGTTCAGGATTCTTGTCGTCGTTCAGTGTGGCCAGATTGTTGGAGTCTATAAGGAAAGAGTAGATCTTATCCGATGATGGATTGCGAATCACTTGTGTCTCGTTGAAAGCGGAGTAGTAATCAAGTGCCTGCGTAT
>JGI24710J26742_10002049_pt1 | contig 18115 bp, 15 predicted proteins | sample BioPla2DNA2_FD_26742 | JGI IMG/M metagenome (IMG submission 26742) | reverse complement strand
GATGGACTACTTCGGGGAGACTACCAAAGCCGCATGCAAGGTTATGCAATAGGAAGGCAAAACGGTTGGCTGTCGGCAAATGACATTAGGGAACTTGAAGATATGAACCCGATTGAAGACGGCGATATATATCTTGTTAATGGAAATATGGTGTCTGCGACAGGCAGGCAAACGCAAGAAGAAAAGAAACAAACAGGAGGAGGAAAGAAAGGCGATGGTTAAAAGAGAAGAACGATGCGCCCAAATCGATATACGAAGCATATATGACGGCTTTAAAAAATCCCAAAATCGTCCATTATGCCGGATGCAGCTTGCCCGCGTTTAAGCCCGACGTCGAAATAGCCGAATTCTTTTGGAAATACGCAAGGCTAAGCGTTTTCTACGAAAAAGTTCTGCAAATTTATATCGCTAACAACGTGTTGCCGACCAAACTTAGATTAAAGACGCGCATTAGAAATTGGATTGTCAAAAAACTGTTTCCAAAAAACACGCGCCGCCGCGAGTGGGCAAAGCGCGTTTACTACAAATTAAAAGGCATGACGCCCAAATCCAAAAACAAATGTAAAAAATAAGTCCGATTCACGCGCATAATTTGTTTTTGAAGATTAGAACAAAAAAAATCCCTGCTTTGGCAGGGATTTTTGTTTGCTTATTGCGGCAAGCCGCAAGTTTCAAGAAACGCTCCTATTAATCGCCTGAATAGTCATAGTGAATGATGTCATCGTTAATGCGTATCGTTTCGCCATTTTGGTCGTATCCGAGGAGATTCCAATAATAGGTCGTGTTTATACCGTTCAGGCTTGCGGCTTCAAAGTTTAGTTCGGTAAGGCTTTCGCATTCGAAGAATATGCTATCCCCGATATAATAGACGCTTATGGGAATTATTATCGAAGTTATCCCGGAGCCTGAGAAACCGTAGGAATAGATTTGGGTCAATCCTTGGTTTAAAACTATCGAAGTCAGGTTTTTGGCATTTTGGAAAGCCTTATAACCTATAATTTTAACGTTTTCCGCCAAAGTGTAGCTCGACTCGGTTCTTGCCGCGGGATAGTAAATAATCATTTCCTGATTATAAGTGTACAAAACGCCGTCAACATCCGAATAATACATATTGTTCTCGTCGACGAATATGTTTTTGATTGAACTGTTCCAGAAAGAGTATGAGTCAACATTAGCCATATTTTCAGAGATATAAACGGTTTCCAGGTTTACGGTGCCCGTGAAAGCGTAATCTTCTATGTACGAAACCTCGTCGGGAACGGTGTAGCTTGCCCCGAGCTTGCCGCCGGGATAGCACACAAGGGCGTTATAGAAATCTCCGACGGAATATAACACGCCGTCGATGCTAATAAACGCTTGGTTTGCCTCGTCAACCGTGATGGCAGTCAGGTTCGTGCATCCAATGAACGGGTTGCCGAAAGTTTCCTCACACGCGGCGGGAATGAAAATTTGGGTCAGACCGCTGTTTTGGAAAGCATTGGAGCCGATACGCTTCAGCGCGGCGGGCAATATGATTTCTGTGAGGCTTGTGCAGTCTTTGAAAGCGGCTTCGCCTATACACTCCAACGAATCGGGCAATATGACTTCGGCAAGGTTTGTGCAGCCTCCAAAAGCATTGTAGTCGATATAGTCGAGATTGTCGGGCAATGTGACCGAGGTCAAATGGGTGTTGTAAGCAAAAGCATAATAACCGATTTCGTTCGTATTCTCGGGCACGGTGTAGCTTTGCGCCGTCCTGCCAGCAGGATAGCATAGAAGGTAATTCTCGCCATCCCAAGTGCCGAACAGCACGCCGTCGATGTCAAAATAATAGCGGTTGCCGTCCTCGACGGTAATCGACATAAGAGCGGTGCAGTTTATAAACGGGTCATCCAAACTGTAAACGGAGGCGGGAATATTGATATGAGTCAGTCCGCTTTCAGTGAAAGCGCGGAAGCCGATGAATTCCAACGACGAGGGTAGCGTTATCGAGGTCAATTTAGTGCAGCCCATAAACACTTCGTACCCGATTTCAAGGAGATCGGACATAAAGGTCACGCTTTCAAGGTTGGTGCAGTATTTGAATGATTCGTATAAATATTCGACGCCGCCGCCAATAACCACGCTCTTAATCGTGGTGTTATAGGTAAAGGCGTCCGAAATAAATTGAACAATTTCTCCGTTATAGAGATAGGGTATAACGACATCCTCGGCCGTGCCCTCATAGCCGTCGACATAATAGAAAGAGCCGGTGTATTTGTAGATAAGACCCGCCGTACCCGCGTTGTTCGACCATAAAGCGTAGAGATTGACTTTTGCGCTGTCGTAGTAGGGGAATTTGACGGGCGCGCCCAAAAATTCGGGATTGTCGTACCAACCCCCGAAGTAGAAGCCGTCTTTGTGGGGAACGGGCATTTCCTCGATGATTTTGCCGGTATATCTGTTTAAAATGCCGTCGTTGTTTAATGTGTATTTGACTGTGCCTAAACCGTAGCCCCAAACGACATCGGCGGTGCCGCACCATTCCGAGTTCCAATTCCGCGGCTGATAAGGAGCGCGGCAAAGCAAGATATTCGGTCCGTCGAACGCGTAAGAATCTATATCTACGACTGAAAAAGGAATAACCACGGGCGCAAGCGACCGACAATTATAAAAAGCGTTGTAACCTATATATTTAAGCCCTTCGGGCAGATTTATGTCAACAAGCGACTGACACTCATAAAAAGCGGATTCATTCAACTCTTCTATTGCGCCTCCAAAGACGACGCTTTGCAAATTATAGCAATAGGCGAACGCCGTGTCGATATCCTCAACGCTTGCGGGAATATAGATTTCGGTGATAAGCGTCCACTCAAAAGCTGAATCGTGGATGACTTTAAGTCCTTCGGGTAAGGTTATTTGCGAGAGCGAGCTGTTCGTGAACGCATATTCGCCGATATATAACAAACCCGACGGCAAATGCACGCGTTCAATATATCTATTCCAATAAAACACATATTCCTCAATGGCGATGACCGCCGCTTCACCGTGAATGCCGTCGTCGTAGGTGTCAGGTATATAGACTTCGCTGTCGGTGCCGTAGTAATCATGGACATGATAACCGAATATATCGTAATCCTCAACCCATTCAAATATCAAGTCGGGGAAAGAGTCGCCCCAAACCGCGTAAAGTGTGACGCTTTGGATGCTGTAATACGGGAAAGGAACGAGTTCGCCGTCGGGTTCAAGCGACCAGCCTTGCAGATATTTACCCGCTCCGGGTTCAAGCGCGGGAGGCTGAACAGCACTGAACGCAGTAAGCTCGTCAACTTGGGTTTCGCCGTCCATAAAGGTGTAAGTGACCTCGGCGTCAAAGTCGCAACCCCATATAATCCGATAGTTTTCCCCTGAGCACCAATTGTTGTCCCAGCCCTCGGGCATGGACGCGGCTTCGCAGTAGAACACCGTGTTGTCGGCCACAAACGCAAATTCTCCTATCGTTGTCACCGACGCGGGAATATACACTTCTTGGAGCGCTAAGTTGCCGTCGAACGCCCATTCGTCGATTTTCGTTATGCCGTTTGCAAACCTTATGCTTCTTATAAGATAGGAGAAATATTCGTCGTCGTAATAAACCGCCCGAGTAGGAATTTCGACGGGAAGCCCGTTATGGGTCGCGGGGATGACCAAATCGCGGTCGATGCCATCGTAGCCGATCAACATATAATAGGTGAATTCATCCAAGAAGTAAAGCCCACTGGTGTAGTCGATGAACTTCGCGTAAATTGTTATTACGGGATACTCGTCATCGGTAAACAGCGGGAAGCAGACCATATCGTTGAATTCCTCGTCGTAGAACCAGCCATCAAGAAAAAGCCGTCTTTTTGGGCAGCGGGAGCTTGCCATAAAGCGACAGCGGAAATCGTGCGCAACGTCGTGTCGCCGTCCATAAGCACAAATTCGAACTCTATGTTCAGATAATCCCAAAGAACATATATGCGATTGTCGACGGGCGCATATTCGTCGATGAGGTCCCAATCCTCGTGCCAACCTTCGGGCGCTTGGGCGTCCTCGCCGAACACCATTGAGGTGATGCCGTAGAAAACCTCTTTGCCGAGATAATCGATTCCCGAAGAAATCACGACGTAATACAACCCGATGCATGTCATAAACGCATAATTGCCTACATATTCCAAAGAGCCGTGTAAAGTTATGGCATTAAGGTATTGGCAGTGAGCAAAAGCATATTCTTCGATGGTTTTGATGCCGTCGGGCAGCGAAATCTCCCGAAGTTCTACGCAATTCATAAATGCCCCAAGCGAAATGGTTTCCAATAGGCTGCCGGTTTGGAAGTTTACGGTCAACAGAGTATCGTTGTCCGCGAACGCTCCCGGTGCGATAGTCTTGACACGCGCGGGAACGGTGAACGATGCGCCGGTTCCGACATATTTCAAAAGCGTTTGTCCGTCTGAGGTATAATAAGCGTATTTTTCTCTGTATAGGGTGTCTTCGAAATATTCTTGCATTTGCAGGCTTTCCATATAGAGAATGTTGCTGTCGCCGTACTGCACAAAGCGCACAGGATTTTCCGTCGGCCACAGCGCATACGCGTTTAACGCGGCGAGAACGTCGTTCATATTGCCGTTCTTGACCGAGGCGGCGCCGATAAAGTATCCCTCGGTGTAAATCTGATAAAGGTCTAAGAAAAGGTCGTTTTCATCAACCTCTTCGTAGAAGTCGTAACCCCATAAGAAAAACATGCTGAAAAGATCTTTTTTCCAAATTTCTCTAAATAATGATTCGTCGAAAAGCGTTTCGAGGTCTTGGACGCTGCCTACGCCGAAGACGACATTATGCCGCGGCAATTCGGGATCGAAGCTGTCGGCAAGATTCCAGTCGTCATTCCAGCCTTCGGGCTGCTCTTCGGCGGCGCAGTAAATTATGAATTCGTAGCCGTAGTCTCTGTAAATTGGAATATTGTCGAAGGCGTATGGACCCACATATTGCACGGCGGCGGGAATTAGTATATATTCTAAGTCGGAGCATCTCCAAAACGCGCCTAAACCGATATATTCAAGAGTTTCCGGCAGCGTTATTTCGTACAAATATTCGCAGTTCGCAAACGCTTCAAGGCCTATGCGAATAAGCGCGGAGCCGGTTTCAAACTCCACGACTTCCACAGCGGTGAACATAAACGCGACAGCTCCGATATATTTGACTTCGGCGGGCACTATAAACAGCGCGGATGAACCGTTGTAGCGGATGAGCGTTTCGCCGTCGGCGGAATACCAGGCTTCGTTGTCTTCCACTGCCGTGCCGTCAAAGAAACAGCCGATTGAAAACATTTCGCATATTATAACGATGTCGTTGTAGAAGGCGTAGTCGATGAGATTGTTTAAAAGTTCAAGCGCCTCAAGCGCCGCAATCTCGTGCCCCGGCACGGCTTGCGCCGCGATGATTGTCTCTTGCCATATAAACACGGAGTGCAGTATGCCGTAATAGTCGTCGGTCGGTCCAAGAACCCTGTAATTTATAGTGAATATATCTTCGCCCCAAATTTCATTGAAGCTTTGCTCCGTGTCTTCGGTCCAAAGCTCGTCTAATCCAAAGGAATACCACGCCGCCCACACCTGTACGTTTTGTGCGGGCATTTCGGTCAGCGAAATTTCCTCCGATAAATCTACGTCCTCATACCAGCCCAAGAAAGTGCAACCGCGTCTTTCGGGAGTGGGCAATGTCAGACTCGTGCCCCATTGCTGAGAAATGGGAGCCAAATCTGTGCCGCCGTTGGTGTTTAAGGTGACGGTGTAGAATTTCTTTTGAGATGTAAACTGCGCGATGAACGTGACGTCAGCGGTTAGCGTGTGCGGCAAAGTTTTATCCCAGCCCGAGAAAGTGTAAGTATATAAATTGTCGGCGGGTTTTTGCGGATTAAGCTGCGGCGCGTTGATGGTCGAGCCGCGGTCGGCTGAGGCACGCATAAGCTCGCTTCCGTCGTAATTTTTGAAAACATAAGTGAATTGTTGGAGTTTCCATTTGGCTTTAAGCGTTATGTTGCCCGACAGTATGTAAGCGGATAAGTCGGTGTCTTCGGTCAATCCGTCGATTGTCCAACCGTCGAAGATATAGCCCTCTTTCTCGGGAGCGGGGGGCAGCGTCAGAGTGTCGCCTTTGTTGAAGACGATATCCTCAATCGGGGTGCCGCCGTCGGTGTCGAAGCTGACGGTGATTTGCTCGGGCAAATCCTCGTTGCAGCCCGCGATTGCAAAGCATAAAACCGCCATAAAGACGGTCAAGATAATAAATAACGATTTCTTTTTCATAACTTCTCCGTAAAACAGATTGAGCCGCACAATTCGTTAAAACCCGGGGCGCGGCAGCCCCGGGTTTTTTAGTTGGTAAGGGAAACAAAACCAATATATGAAGAATAAAAATAACTTGTTATATATCTTTTTCTCCCCTTGCCCAATATTATATATTTTTTATCATATTAATGCAACAAAAATAAAATGGTATCGGTGTCGAAAATATACCGAGGACTTAAATTTTTTAAAATATTTTTAACGGTAAAACAAAAAAAGCCTCCCGACGGGAGGCTTGGCTTTATGACAGTCTTAGTTTTATGACAGTTTTCTGACGGGGCGCGCTTCGATATAGCCGCGGTAGCCCTCGGGCGAAAGCTGAAATCTCGGCGCGTCGTTATCCGCCCATTCGAAGCCGTAGAGTTTGGGGTCGTAGGTTTTCATCACTTCCCAAATATCGGTGATTGCTTCCTCGAAATTCTCGTCGGAAAAGGGAGGACCTTGGAAGACCATCATTTTGCAAGGCGCAAGGTCGATGACTTCGAAACCCTCGGGCACTTCGCCCGCGTAATCGGCGGGCACTTCGACTCCCTGCGCGTATTTGGATGTCCCAGCCGTCCGCAGATTGTCGGGCAGCCATACGCCGATAGGCTCATAGAGCGCTTCTTTGACACTGCAAAGCAGCCCCCCAATATCGCAGCCGACTTCTTCGCAGTAAGAAAAATAGTCTTCGGCGTTTTTTCCGCGTTTTAAGATGAGTTTGCGCTCGGGGCGTTTGATGACTTGAACAAAAACCGTGGTTGCACTTTTCGTTTCCATTTTTTTATCTCCTTTTAAATAGTACAAGAATTTGTCGCGTATTGAATTGGGCATAAAAAGATAGACCGGCGGCGGGTTTGACCGATACTTTTTGGGCGTTATTCCGAATTCCTTGGAAAACGCTCTCGTGAAGCCTTCGTGCGAGTCGAACACGAACTCCAGCGCGACGTCGACGATCTTGGGCTTTTCGTCGCGGAGCATAAGCGCGGCGCGCGTCAGCCTGAGTGCGCGGATATACTCAAACGGCGGCATTCCCAAAAGCTCTTTGAACACCCGCGAGCAGTAAAACGGCGAGTATCCCGCGTGTTTGGAAAGCCCCGACAGGGTTATCGGGCGGCAGATATTGCGCTCGATATAATCCTGCATCCGCTGCACGGCTTCGATTTTTTGCCAATCTTTGACCAATTCCATACCTCGAACAAATTCTAACAAAGAGAAAATAAAAATTCTTGACTTGTATTGCGAAGTTTGACCGCTTTTATTATAGCACGATTTTTTGCCGCATAAAGACATTTTGTCCGCGCGCCGCCCAAAAGACAGCCGCGGCAATAGCCAAAAAACAGGAATTGCAAATGAATTTTTTGTGTGCTATAATTTTTTATTGATAAGTATATTAACTATTTATTGGGAGAAATATTATGGGAAATCTTTTTTGCGCGATAAATTTTATCGACTGGTTCTCGTTTTTCAACATTCCCGTCACCGCACAGGGCGTCACGATGCCGCTTTCGGAATGGGTGGCGCAATTCGCCTGCGTGCAGACCAACTATGTTTTGACCATGGCGGGAATTTTCAGCATCGTCATAATGCTCATTAAAAGGATAAAAAAATGGTGGTGGTACATGTTTTTTGTTATCGTCACAATTTTGTCGATAACTTCGGTGGGCATGCACACCGCCAATTACGGCGAGTTTCAATCGGGCGTTTTGACGACCAAGCTCGTGGGTAGCTATATCGATATGTCTTTCACCATCTTTATGGCGTGGGCGGGCGTCTGCTGTTTTATATTCGAGTTCACCAAAAAAATCTACCAAAGAAGATATGCGACGAGCATCACATTGTTTATGCTGCTCGTCATCCTGATTCTGACGATTGAAGTCTTTGTTTTCAAAGACAGACCGCTGTTTATCATGGGCGGCGGCGCGGCGATGGACGGCGCTTCTGGCGGCTTCTCAATCGCGGAGATTAGCTGTTTCTTGGTGGCGTTCCCGCTTATTTTGATTGTCATTCTCAAACTAAACGATTTGGACAAAACCGAATTCGGGTTGGTGTCTTGCGTCATTGCCATATTCGTTGTGGCGGCGATTGTCAGCAACCTTTACGGCGACAATCAAATCAACCCGTTGCTGTTCGGCAACTTACATACCCACTCTTTGTGGCATATATTGACGGGCATGGGCACACTTGTCATACTCTTTTGGGTTGACTACCGCACGCTCAAACAAATTGCCGTGGGCGAAATCGCGCCGCCCAAAGGCAAAAGGTCTTTCACCGTCGTAAAAACCCAAATCGAGGAGCCGCAAAAGCTCTCCGCCGAAGAAGAGGCGCTTGCCGCAAAGAAAAACAATGTGTCAAGCTGGGTGATAATACTCGGATTTGTGGCGCTCTATACGCTGCTTTCCCTAATCGCCGCCATTGTCGGAGGCGTAAAAGGCGCGCGAGGCGACTATGCTCAATACGATTACAACGAGTTCCAGTTTGCCATAACGGCGACGATAATGTTCGCGGGCTTGATTATCATTAGCGTCTTCCCGACGATTAAATTGATAAAAGCCGTCAAAGCGCTAAAATCCGCCGAACAAGATCAATCCGCCGAACAAGACCAATCCGACGAACAAAACAAAGCCGACGCATAACCCGACAAGCAAAACCAAGCAGGGCGCAAAAAATCAAAAGTTAGAACAAATATTAAAGCAAAAACAACGGAGAAAAAATCCTCCGTTGTTTTTATACTATTTGCATAAATAAGGTTTTAATATTAATAAATGTAGTGATAAACTGTGCATTTAGTCATAATTGTGAAGTTATGTTTTCGTATAGTTTTCAAAGAATGACTTCGGAAACGGCACGCCCCAGCGGTTTGAAAGGAATATAAGTTCGGTTTGAAACGCGCGGCAAAAGGACGGTTTGTCAATTTTCAAAGAGGCGGCGAGCGAGTTTATAAACGCAAGTTTGACGGATTCCGCGACATCGTAGAGCGCGGCGAACGCGGCGATTTTTGCGGCGTATTCCGTCAATGGGCCCGCCGTCGTTTCTTCAAAATCTATTCGAACGCAAGTTCCGCTTTGGGTAATTATATAGTTTCTGAAATTCTCGTCGAATGTGATTTGCCCCGTCAGTCGGTGAATTTCTTCGACGGTTAGGGCAAGCGCCGAGGCGAGATTTTTTGCGGCAATTTCGTTTGCGGTCAGATATTTATTCAAAAGCAGTTCGCCTTTGATATATTCCGTTTCGATAACGGGGCAACCGTAAAAAAGCAGGCGAGGAGCGCGCCTGCCGTCGAGTTTGTTCAAAACTTCGGCTTCGCGCGCGCACGCGTCGGACGACCAAAAGGTCTTCCGAACGACGCCGCTGTCAAGCAATTCAACCGTGTTTTTTCTGCTTTGGAATTTCATTGCTTTTCGTTGTCGGTGAATTCGACTGAAATTTTGCAGCCCTTTTTGTAGCCCTTCAATTCCTTGACCACGCCCAAGACTTGGTTTTTCAAAATGTTCTGCACAAAGGGAACCATGACTATGCTTTCGCCGTCGATTTTAAGTGAAACAGTGCTTTGTTTCAAAACGCAGTCGTCGAGTTTGGCTTCGCCGCGCAGGCATTTTGCAAGGAAAGCGCGGCAGTCGCACCCGCATTTTGAGCAGCAGTCGGGGTCTATTTCGGGCATGAGCGGCGGAGTTTTTTGGATTATCAAATCGACGAGTTTTTTAGTGTCCGTAACGCCGTTAATAATAGGCAGTCCCTTATATTCGCCGCCGTGGGTGTTTGCGTAGCGGCCGCTTACTGCGATAGTCAGCGGCGAAACGTCTGGCTCCGCGTCCTCGACTGCGGCGGCTATGTCGGGCACGACGGCGTCGCGCACGCCTTCCAAAACCACGAAATCTTGGTCGTAGTGCCAAAGAACGTCGTAAATGGGCAGGTGCCCATTGTAGAGTATGTCGGTTTCGTTGTGGCTTCTCGCGGTTACCGTGTCCGCGCCCGCCTGACGGTGGCGGTAAGTGTTTTTGCCTTCGGTGTCCAAGGTGAATGCGTCGAAATGGATTTCCTTGACCGAGCCGACCGTATAGCCCCTCGCAACAAGTTCTTTTATTATATTTTCGATGACGGTCGTCTTTCCGCTTCCCGTCAAGCCCGTTACGGAAAATGCTTTCATACTCCCTCCTAAAATCTGACCAAAGTCCCGTGAATATACATAGCGCAAAGATAACACGCCGTTAAAATCAGCGATACGGCAATTATTGTCCAATCCTTTGCGGTCATTTTGAGTTCGCGCAGCATCGTGCGCTTTTTATTAGCGCGGAAACCTCTGCTTTGCATGCTTTTTGCAAGCTCGCCGCTTCTTATTATACACCCCGAAACCGTCGGCGAAATGAGATATGCGTAGAGTTTGAGCTTTTTAAACAAACCGATTTTTTTCAAATCGATGCCGCGCATGGATATGGCGTTTAGGCGCGCCGAAAATTCTTCGCGGAAAACGGGCAAAAATCTCAATGCAATTCCGCTCATAAACGCCAGTTCGTAGGGCATATGCATTTTGAGCAGCCCGTCGGTCATCTCCCTGCCGTCAGTCGTCGTAGCAATCAGCCCCGCAAAGACGATGACGCCCATGCGCAGTATGAATTCGACGGCGAATTGAATTCCGCGCGTCGTCAGCAGATTTGCGCCGCCTATATGCAATAGCACGGTGCCGCCCTTTATCGTCAGGCTTTGCACAAGCGCGATGAACAAAAGCAACCACAAAAAGTGCCGCAACCGCTTAAACGCCGATGCCAAATCGGTTTTTAGTAATATGTTGATCAATAGCGCGGCAAGGACGACGACGGCAAGATAAATAACGTCTTTTGCAAGCACCGCCAAAGTCGTCAAAAGCACTATGACAAGTAGTTTTACGCGGGGGTCGGTTTTCATGTCAGTTTACCCCCAAAAAGTTTGAGCGTCACGGGATTTTTAAGTTCGGTCAATAAGTCTTCGTCGTGGGTTATGACTATCGCGCCGCCGCCCGCGCCGACAAAGCCGTTTATGAAATCGGTGATGAACGCCCTGCCGTCTTGGTCTATCGCCGAAGTCGGTTCGTCCAAAATCAAAAATTTTACGTCGCGGCTCATGACTGTCGCAAGCGCAAGCCGCTGTTTTTCGCCGCCCGACATAGTCAGCGGAAAGCGGTCTTCCATGCCGCCCAATTTGAATTTTACAAGCAAATCCGAGAGTTTTTTTTTCTTTTGTTCGGTCAGGCACTTTGTTATCTCAAACGGGAAAGTCAGCTCCTCCAAGACGCTTGTCGCAAAAAGCTGCATATCGGGGTTTTGGAAAAGGTATCCTATGCGGTTTGCGCGTTTTCCCGCCGAAAGTTTTTTGCCGCTTTGTCCGTCAATGGTTATTTCGCCGCGCGTGGGTTTCAAAAGCCCCAAAATCAGCTTTCCGAGTGTCGTTTTGCCGCTGCCGTTTGCGCCGAGCAGGGTATAGAGCTTGCCCGATTGGAACGAATACGTCACGCCGTCCAAGACGGGCGGCAGGCTTTTCTTGTATTTGAACGCGAGGTCAGAAAGCGTAATTTGCATAGTCTTTCCCCCGTTCCAAATCTATTACGCGGCTTGCGATTGCGATATCCTTTTCGCTGTGGGCGACGGTTATCACACTGCCGCCGCTCGCCGCAAAATCGGTCAGTATTTTTCTGACGGCGTGCTTTTTGTCGGCGTCGACGCGCGAAGTTATTTCGTCGGCTATCAGGATTTTGGGGCGCATAGTCAGCACCGACGCTATTGCGGCAAGCTGTTTTTCGCCGCCCGAAAGCGAATTGGTCTTGCAGTTTTTCAAGTGTTCGATGCCGCATTTTTTCAGCGCGTCGTCCACCCTCGATTTTATTTCTTCGCGGGGCAGGGCAAGGTTTTCGGGCGCAAAGGCAAGTTCTTCTATGACAAGCGGCGAAAAAAGCTGGGTGTCGGGGTTTTGAAAGACTATTCCCACCGCGCCGCACTTTTGCGCCAAGGTCATATCGTTTAGGTTTTTGTCGTCGTAGAATATGTCGCCGCGGAATTTGACGTTTTCGCCGTCGGCGTCCAAAAGCCCCGCAAGGCACAGACATAAACTGCTTTTGCCGCTGCCGTTGCTTCCCCGAATCGCCAAAATCTCGCCTTCGTTTAAGGCGAAAGAAAGATTTTTGAATATCAGGGTGTTGCCGTAGGCAAGTCCAATTCCCGCGACCGTCAGCTTCAAGAAACCGATACCTCCGTCAGCAGTTTGCAACGGTTTTGGGAATAGGTGTCGGACACCTTTATGACGACGAAAGGTCCGCCGTCTTCGGCTTCGTCGTTGAACGCCGCCGCCTTTATCCCCTCGTTGAAAGCTCTGCCGTTGACTTTATAGGCTATGAAGACATTGTTCGGGTTGACTATGTCTTCTGCCGCGTAGGCTTTGTTCGCCCCGTCCGACGCTTTAAACACAATGGTTCGCGCGACCGACAAATCGACGCCTAAGGCGGACAGCACTTTTTTAAGCTCAATGCCCGTGTAGGTTTTCTCGACGGGTTCGCTGCTGCTCGTGTCGTAGATGGCGTTAAATTCCACTTCTTCGACGCCTTCGAGTGCGAGCAGGTCGTCGATTTTATAGACGCCTATTTCTTCGCCGTTTGCGGTTATTTTTATCTGTTCGTTTTTATAAAGCTCGCGGTTTGGCTCGTTGGATTTGAGATAAAAAGGAAGAAAAATCGAAAAGGCAACGACAAGCGCGCATACGATGACTATCCCCGCAATCGCGGAGGGTGCGAGTTTCTTTTTGACCGCTTTTTGTTCGGCGTTTTCTACCGCGGTAATTTCCTCGCGGTTGTATTGCGTCATAATTTCACCTATTCGTAAACGAAGAACGGAACATACATATCGAGGTTTGTGAACATTCCGTGCTTTCCGTAAGCGTTGTTGTTACTGTCGGAAAGCGTGACGTGACCGTGGTCGGGCACGATTATGATTATGCCGTCGAACTGCGCTCTAAGGTCGGCTATATAGCTGTCTATGACTATGCACTTGGCTTTGGACTGTTCGCTCAAAGCTCCGTAGCCGTGGTTTTGGTCGTCGATTTCTTGGAAATGAACGAATATCAGGTCTTTGCCCGCCGCAATCGCCGTTTTGGCGTTCTCGTAAGTTTGGTTGTCGTTCAAACCGTAGACGGGTTCTGTCGAAGTGATAATCAAATTGCCGCTACCCTCGAGATAGCCGACCGATTTTCCTTGTGAAACCGCATACTCGAAAATGTCGGGCGCGTTGGGTTTTAGCACGGCGCGGCTTTCGCCTTCGTCAAAGTGTATGCCCGTCGCATAAGGCGTTTCGCCCGTCACAATGGACGCAAGCGCGACGGGGGAGATTGCGGGATGCGTCGAAACCGCGTATCCCTCCGCGCGCGACGCTTTGAGCGCGTCCAAATCGTCTTCAAACTCCGTTGCCTGCTGCCAAGAGAAGCCGTCGGGCAGAATGAACATCACTTTTTCGCCGCTGTCGATATACGCTTTGATTGCATTATAAGCGTCCATGACCGACCTTTGGGCGTTTGTGGCGAACCCAAAGACGGCTTTGTTATCCAAGTAGAGATTGCCTTGCCGCCAAGAGAGCGTTTTGTTGTCCGTTGACATTTGGATATCGAAATCGCAAAAGTACGCCGCGTTGTTTTCGCGCCCCGTGAAACTCGAAACCGTGCGGTCGTCGGCGGGCAGGTATTTATAAGCCTTGTTGTTGCCCATCGTGTTTTCGACGGATAACCTGAACAGTTTCATTTTGGCGGCTCCAAAGCCTATGACTTCGGTTTTTTGGACGGTCAAAATCTTGATGCCGCTATCTACGTCTTGGGGAGTTTTGGAAACGACGGTGATTTCGGAGATATCCTTTATGCCGACCGCGCGGGGATAGTCTACGCCCTTTGTGCAGAGTTTGCCCTCGTCGTTTTGATAGACGAAAATAGTTCCCGTCAGGTTCGCCTCAATCATCGCGCTGACGCCGTCTGCGGCGGAAGTAATCATAAGGCGATTGTCCGCACAAAGCATTTCGACATCTTGAAGCAGCGCCGTTAAATTCCAGCCTTCGGTGTTGACGGTTTCGCCGTCGTCGTCATAGGAATAAGGCTCTTTTGGGTAGTTTTGCAAATTCAAGGAGACGGCTCCGCCCGCTATGTCGCCGTCAAAAACCAAATATACGGCGGACGCGCCGTCGTCTTTGTTGCAGGCGCAAAGCGCGGCGCACAACGCGCACGCGAGCAAGACTATCAAAACCGCGCAAAATCTTTTTTTCATGCGCCGTCCTCCTTATATATTTTTGTCGTTTTTATATTTTTACCGATAAATATATTTCGTTTATTCTTTATCGGTGTTGTCGTCGAAGTAATTTATGGCGCCGTCGGTTTGCGTTTGTGGAGAACCGTCATCGGCGGTAATTTTGTGGGCATTTTCACCTGCAACCTTTTTTTCCGCGGTCTTTTCGTCCGTGGTATCGGTTGTGCGGTCGCAGTAGGTTAAATTGTCGCCGAAGACGTCGGCGTCGGACGCAGTGTTTTTCTTTTTGGACGTTTTGTTTTTTAACCGCGCCAAAACTCCCGACTTTACGATTTTAACATAAACGAAGTAGGCGACGGTGCCGCCCAGCGCGCCCGATAACGCGGCGGCAAGCAGCGTGAAAAGCAGGGGATATAGGCTTAGCCTGAAAAACAGCAGGTTGGTGCCGAACGTCCCCGCCATATTGGCGAAGATAGTCGCCGCTATAAAATGAAGAATATTATATCCGCTTTTGGGGCGGTAAACAAAAAACGCTTCCGCCAAAATTGCGGGAGCCATATACGTCAGCGCCGTCCATACGCCGTGACTGCCCGGCGCGCCCGTCGTCACCAAGATTATCGTTTGTACCGCGGCGACGACGAGAGCCGAGCCGCGTTTGCCGACCAAAACGATGGCGAGCGGCAGCCAAAGCATGTAAAATCCGCCTATCAAAGCGCCGCCCGGAACGCCGAGCGGTCCCGTTATCAGGCGCACCAAAATTCCGACGACAGCCTTAAAAGCTATGCTGACCGCGGTCAGCATAGCCAGTAAGACGAGGTCGAAAACTCCAAATGAGTTCAGACCTTTTTGAAAAATCTTGTCTTTTGAATTTTCTTGCACGTCGTTATTCGGCGTAAGACCAAGACAATACGAGCGTCGCCGCGTCTTCGCCGTAAATGATAATTTGTGTTATGTTTTTCAGTCTGCTACGGTATTGCGCATCCGCGAGGTCGCTGTAGCAACGCGCCGTGTCGCCGTCTCTGACAATCTTGATATATTTTGTATCGTCTTCTATTTCGGATTTTGTGAAAACTCTGGCGGAATAGTCCCCGTCTGCTTCGTCGTCGGAGCAAACAAATCCGACGGATACATAATCGCTGATAAAGCCCATCCATTCGCCGTTATTTCTGATTTTGCCCATGCTGTTCAAAATGTCGATGAGGTTGAAGCCGTAATAGACCGTCGTGACGCCGCTCTTGGTGATTTCTTCACTGACGTTTTCAACGGTTTCCTCATAAATTGCGTTGGGCACGGTGATTTCGTTTGTTTTGTCGCCCTGCGTCATTGTGACATGTAGCACGGGTCTTGTCTTATCAACGGGATTGATGACAATTTTGCCGATGAATTTGGCGACGCTGTTTGCCGATGTGCTGGTGCTGTCGGATATGAAGCGGGGCGCTTTGCTGTCCTCGGCAAAGACGCCGTCGTCTTCAAAGCCTATCGAAATATAAGCGTTGGCAAGCGTCGTGGTGTCGTAAGTGTCCTTGTAGTTGTCGGTGGCGAAAGCCGCGACCTTGGTTATCGTCTCGGGCAGGGTGATTTCGAGCTTTGCCGCAATATCGGTGAGTTTGTACGCAATGTAGTTTCTCGTTTCTACGGTATCCGCCGCGTTTGTCGTCGTCATCGTAACTCTGTACTGCGTGATTTGGCCCAGCGTGTCTTTGTTGACGGTGCCCAGCAGCGTGTCGCCTTCGTAAATTTCGACGCTGACGGCCAATCCCTCGGGAATGGGGTACGAAGTCACGTTCGTGTCCTTGTTGTTGCACGCCGCAAAAACCGCGACGGACAGGATAAGCACGAGCGCGAGAACAAGCGTCAATGTAAACCTTTTGTTCATAATTTTCTCCTTATATGTTTTTTTATTTCTGTTTGATGTTTAAAGCGCGATTTACATCGCTATTGCGACTTTGACAAACTCCGCGGTTTTGTTGGTGTCGTAATTCAAGATATATTTGCCGTCGTCGTTTATGCTGACTTTTGCCGCGAGCATTTGGTTGTATGTCAAAGTTACGGTTGCGCCGTTTGATTTTGTCACGACATATTCGTTGTCGTCGTCGAACATATTGAGATGGATAAGCAAATCTTTGATTGAGAATTTGCCGTCGATTTGCCCGTCTATGTCGGGGTCGTACCGCCGCATCGCGGTGTCCAAACTGACAACAGCCGAGTGGAAAACGGATATTGAAAGCACGTTTTTGACCGTCATGCCCGAGCTGAAATCGGGACCGTCGAAAACGGGTGTGCGCGTCAGCGTCCAAGCGGGGTCGCCGTCTTTGACGCCCGACGTCAGCAGATAACCGCCGTTGTAAACTTGGTATTTCGTCCAACTGACATATTCCGAATATTTATTGGTGTCGCTGTTGAAGTCCCAACCCACTATGCACATTTTGTCGAGCTCGGAAACGCCCTTTAAAACGTTGGCGCCGATAAGTTCGCTTATTTTTATGCCGCTGTAAGTGACATCGGCGGTATCCAAGCTGTCGTAGCTTCCGCCGTAAGTCGCGGGGTCGAGGGTTTCCAAAACCGAGAACGAATAGACGGTGGGAGTGGCGAGAATGTCAACTGAAAATTCGATTGTTTTAAGTTTCTTTGCCCATACGTTTGCGATTTGGTCGGGGAACACCGCGCGCAGAGCGCCGCTCTTTTCCTTTTCGTTCAAAACGACGCCGTCGTATTCAAACGCGACAATCATTTTGCTGCCGCGCCCGTCGCTGTTGAAAACCTCTTCGGTTGCGATTGAAACATAGCCGTCGGTGGCGTTGAGAGTAAGGCTGCCGTACTCGCTTATGGGCGCGCTCTCTGTGAATTCCGTCATAATATCTTCAAGATAAACGCCTTTTAGAGTGTGCGGAATAAGATTGCCGTCGTCGTCGGTCTTGTCGCTTGCGTAGGCGGGGGTTTCGTCGGTATAGACGACGGGTTTGGTCTCGAAAAGTTCTTTAATCTGCTTTTTTGTCACGGTGACGTCCGAGAGGCTTTCGCCGTTTGCGCCTATCATGCCTTTGAGTTCGAGGGTGTATTCGTCGTCCGAAGATTGGGCGGGCGAGTTGTTGCACGCGGCAAAGCCAAATAAGGACAGCGCGAAAACCGACAAAATAACGACGGCGGCAAAGGTTTTGAATTTTTTCATGATTTATCCTTAAAAACAAAAAAATTTCCGCGTTCTGCGCGGAAAAAACACACTAATATATAGCGGTTCTTTTCGCAATGGAAGGGAAGGTCCTTTCGAGCCGTCCCCCGTTTCAAAACCGTGGCAAAAGCCCATTAGGTTGTTGAAATCGAACGCTACGATAATTTTACTTAAAATTGAGTTTAAAGTCAACCTATATCGCTAAAACTCGTTTTTTTTCGCTTTGCGCGTTTTTTGCGGTTTCCCGTCGTTTGCGCCGCGCGGTCGAGAAGTTTTGGGGTTGACAAATTTTTCAAAAATGTCAATGGGCAATAATGAGAAGGTGTTAAGGTTTATACCGCTTATCGCAGCGACACTAGGCGCAGTTTTTGGGGTAATAGCATTTTACGCAGCACCCGAGAT
>JGI24710J26742_10002048_pt1 | contig 18116 bp, 19 predicted proteins | sample BioPla2DNA2_FD_26742 | JGI IMG/M metagenome (IMG submission 26742) | reverse complement strand
ACACCTGTTCCCATCCCGAACACAGAAGTTAAGCCTCTTAGCGCCGATGGTACTTGGGGGGCGGCCCCCCGGGAGAGTAGGTCATCGCTGGTTTCTAATATAACGCGGAGTAGAGCAGCTGGCAGCTCATCGGGCTCATAACCCGAAGGTCGCAGGTTCGAATCCTGCCTCCGCAACCATGTGGCCCCGTGGTCAAGCGGTTAAGACATCGCCCTTTCACGGCGGTATCCCGAGTTCGAGTCTCGGCGGGGTCACCATAAAGGGAGCATAGCTCAGTTGGGAGAGCATCTGCCTTACAAGCAGGAGGTCACAGGTTCAAGTCCTGTTGCTCCCACCAGCACATTTACAGGCGGATGTGGCGGAACTGGCAGACGCACTAGACTTAGGATCTAGCGCTTCACGGCGTGGGGGTTCGAGTCCCTTCATCCGCACCATGTCTCCTTTGCAGAAGTGGCTCAGTGGTAGAGCATCGCCTTGCCAAGGCGAGGGTCGCGGGTTCGAATCCCGTCTTCTGCTCCACAAAAAACTTACGTTTATCGTAAGTTTTTCTTGAAAATGACTTGTCCGGTCAAGTTTGCAGTGATAAAATAATGTTCCGACATGCGGATGTGGCGGAATGGCAGACGCGCTAGATTCAGGTTCTAGTGTTCGCAAGGACGTGGGGGTTCAAATCCCTTCATCCGCACCAAATAAAGTAGTAGATATGGATAGAATATCTACTACTTTTTTTGCCTAAAAGCGTTGATTTCAATGAGTTTAGGCGTTATGTATGATAAAGATACTCGCTTAGGAGCAGTTTTCAGGGCGGGTTTTCCTGTTATTATCTATAGTTTTTCACTATAGTTTTCCAGCATATGAAAAAAACCATGTATGGAAACAGTGCCGTCATCTAATTTAAAAATGCAGATATAATTGTATCTGTTCAGAACTATTTTTCGGTATTGTTTCGTTCTTAGGTATGTATCTTCACAAAAGGCATATAGTTCCGGATGTTCTTTTAATCTAGTGAAAATATCTTCTATACTGCTCAATAGACCTATTGCAGCTTCCGGATTCTGAAGCTCATCAGCAATATAGCTGATGGAGTTTTCTATTTGTCTTTTGCAAGTCTCGGTAATTATAACTTTATATGTCATAGTTGTTTTTAAGATTTTCCATAACCACGTCTGCTTCGTGAACTCTGCCTTCTTCATAATCTTTTTCGGATAGTTCCAGCTGGCGATATATGCTGTTTTTTCGTTTTAGTTCTTCATAAACCTTAATACTCATCAGAACCATGTCGCCATACCCGTTTTTAGTAATAAAAATAGGCTCATTTGCTTCATTGCACATTTTTGAAATCTTTGCAGTGTTTTTCAGATCTTTAATCGGTATAATTGTTGCCATTTTCGACCCCTTTTATTTATTAGGCCATAATTGTACCATATAAAAGACAAAGTGGAAATCGAATTTTCTTATATCTTTTGTGATAGAATAATACCTTACTTTTCAAAGTAAACAGTACTGTCAAATAAAGTTCGCACCTTTGGACTCCTATATTCAGTGTTGGTTGTTGTTTTTATCGTGGATCGAGGTTTAACCTTCCTCTTCTTTGTAAATTATCACTAGTTGCAACACAAAGCACATCAATACGGCTGTTATCCTCAACCAATACGCTAAGTTTCTATTTTATGTGTTTGTGTAAAAGCATCATGATATAGCGAAACTCGGAAGAATAAATTTACAAATATATAAGAATAATATGGGATGAACAGAATAGGGAAGAATACTTTACTTTCAATCCCGCAAACCTGCGCTTTTCAAGAGCTTTTTCGTGTAGTCGTTTTGTGGGTTTTTATATATTTCATTTCTCGTTCCGCTCTCAACTATAAGCCCGTCTTTCATTATCATCACTCGCTCACAGAGCTGATAGACGACTCTCAAATCATGTGAAATAAAGAGGATCGAAAGGCTGTGCCTCTTTTGAAGATCTTTAATCAAATTCAGGACCTGAGCCTGAATGGTGACATCAAGTGAAGAAACGGGTTCATCCGCTACCAAAAACTTTGAGCCGAGCATGAGACTCTGGGCTATACTGACTCTCTGCTTTTGCCCGCCGGATAACTCCCCGGGATACCTCTGAAGGTATTCTTTTGAAAGGCCGACTTCACCTAGCATCCATTTGACCTTCTCCAAGCGCTCTGCGGCGCGCATGTTTGTACAATTTTTTAAAGGTTCCTGCAAGATAAAACTTACCGTCTTTGAGGGATTTAAACTGCCTGTAGGATCCTGAAATATCATCTGAGGATATTTACTCCTGTGAATAACGGCTCCTGTCTCTACCTGTATAAGGCCGAGTATTGCTTTAGCTAAAGTGGTTTTACCGCAGCCGCTCTCTCCCACCAGACCGAGAATCTCGTTTTCCGCAATCGAAAACGAAATACCTTTGAGGACCTCAATGTACTGCTGTCTTTCGAATATCTTTTTCTTCTCCTTTTTAAAGGAAATATGTAAATCTTTTACTTGGATTATAGCCATCTTCTCGCGTCCTAAAGCTCTACCACAGGTATTGAAGCTATCAGCTTTTTTGTATACTCATGCTTCGGGAAATCAAATATCTCCCGGACATTCCCGCTTTCGACGATCACGCCGTTTTTCATCACTGCCACCCTGTCGCAGAGGATGCTCACGAGCGAAAGGTCATGAGAGATAAATAAAATAGAAGTACCATAGGTCTTTCTTATGTCTTTCAAAAGTTCGATAATCTCCATCTGAACCGTTACGTCCAGAGCGGTAGTGGGTTCATCGGCGATCAGGAGTTTGGGCGTAATTGCCATAGCGGCTGCAATCATCACCCTCTGCCTCATGCCGCCAGAAAGCTGGTGCGGATATGAATTATAGACCCTCTCGGGCTCCTTAAGCTCGACTTGAAGCAAGACTTCCAGGGCCCGATTTTTTCTTTCGGAGGCCGTCATTTCCGGCATATGAATCTTCATGCTCTCTTCAACCTGCCAGCCGATTTTTTTTAAAGGGTTGAGAGAGGTCATAGGTTCTTGAAAAATAACGCTGAGTTTATTTCCCTGTACTTTTCTAAGCTCAGCTCTCTCAGCAGAGAGCATGTCGGTGCCGTCAAAATCGATTATACCGCTCTTTTTAATATCGTGGCGACTGAGAAGGCCCGCCGCCGCCATAGCCGTCAAGGATTTTCCGGACCCCGATTCACCTACGAGGCCCACGATTTCCCCTTCAAAAATATCCAGATTTAAATCGGTCACCACTTTTTCTGCAAGAGCGTGGTCATGAAATTCTATACTTAGATTTTCCACTCTCAGAATTCTCTTCATCAGGCGACCTCTTTACTTATAAGCGATATACCTAAAACCATAATGATGATCGTAAGCCCCGGAAAGAGGGCGAGTTCGGGCTTTGAAAAGAGATAAGTCTGAGCATCACTCAGCATGCTTCCGAGGCTGGCTTTGGGCGGGCTTACCCCGATTCCCAAAAAAGAGAGGCCGGCCTCTGCCAGTACAGCATTATTAAAACCTATGAGTATAGATGAAATGAGGACTTTGCGTATATTGGGGAGTATGTGGACAAACATTATTCTTAAGTCTTTTGCTCCGGCAAGCCTCGCCAGCTGCACGTAGTCCATCGACTTCTGCCTTAAAAACTCGCCGCGGACTACTCTTGCATAACTCGGTATAAAAGCTATTGCGAGCGCAAACAGGACCTGGTACGTACCCGGACCTAAAATAGCGACAAAGACGAGGGCGAGGAGGAGGCTCGGGAAGGAAAATATCACGTCGTTCACGCGCATGAGTATTTCATCGACAACTCCGCCGTAATAGGCTGTGAACGCCCCTACAAGCGTGCCTATTAAAGAACCCCAGAAAACCGTCCCCACTCCGATCAAAAAAGTAATGCTGCTCCCCTTCATGATGCGGCTGAAGATATCTCTGCCGTAATTATCGCAGCCCATAGGGTGACTGAAGCTCGGGCTTGCCATTTTAAGCGCAAGATTCATGCTTTCCGTATCGTAGGGCGTATAGAATATTCCTATAACTGCAGGAATGAGGACGATGGCCGTCAAAACTATTCCCAATATTAAATTGTAATTGTGTTTTTCAGTCTTTTTCATCTCACTCTCGGATCTATAACCCTATAAAGTATATCGACGAGCAAATTCGATACGATAACAAAGAATGCAATATAAACTATAATAGCTTGAACAACCGGATAATCCCTCTGCTGTATAGACGAAAGGAGTATCCTTCCGAGTCCCGGAATCCCGAATACCTGTTCTATAACAATAGAGCCTGAGATCATATCTGCAAATGCCATTCCCAAAAAAGTGATAAGCGGTATACACGCGTTTTTTAAAATATGCTTGTAAAAAACTCCCCTACTGCTGTTTCCTCTGCTGTAGGCCGTGCGCACATAATCATTTTTAATCTCCTCGACGATTGCGGTATAGAGGAGGCTTATAGCCATCGCTGCTTTAGGAATAGCGATAGCAAGTGCCGGCCAAAACATATACGACAAAAAACCGGAAAAACTCTTACTGTATGAGACGTAGCCGCCAAAAGAAAATAATTTAAAAACCATGCCGAAAATGAGCGATATCAGCATGCCCCCGAAAAACGCCGGCACGGACATATTTATCTGGTTGACAATCTGTATCGCCTTGTCAAAGAGGTCTCCTTTGTGGAGGGCCGAATAGATGCTTATAGGAATTGTGATCACTATCATCAGCAAAAATGAGTATAGGGCGAGCAGCATGGTCGTAAGAGCCTTTTCTCCTATCAGTTCCGAAACGGGCATATTATAGCTGTAGGAGTTTCCGAAGTCCCCTCTAATTACACCCGACACCCAGTCAAAAAATCTCACAAAGAGCGGCCTTTCAAGGCCCATTTCCAGTCTTAAAGCGGCGAGCTTCTCCTCGGTAGCTGAAATCCCAAGTTTTGCTAAAGCAGGATCCCCGGAAATTATCTCGAAGGCAATAAAAACGAGGCATGATACTGCCAAAATTGTAATTACCGATCCTACAATCTTTTTAATTACAGTTGTCATATATCACGCCTCATCTCTTAAAATTTATTCTGCCAGTCTGATTTTGCTTATATCCTGTGCATATAAGGGATAGAATTCATATCCCGTATACTTTTTATTCAAAGCTATAAGTTCCGCCATATCCTGAATATATACGTTTGCGGCTTCTTCTGTCAAAATGCTTTGGCACTCTTTGTAATATTTTGTCTGCTCCGCATCATCTGTGCTCTTTACCGCGTTTGCATATGCCTTATCATAAGCGGGACTGTTAAAATTGATAAAATTGTTATCCGCAGTAGATTCAAATCTCGCAAGGAGTGCTCTCGCAGACAGGGTTGAAGCGTCAACACCTATTATCGTAGATTCAAAGTTCCTATCGGTATAGACATCGCTTAGCCATGCGTTCCACTCTATCAGCTCCAGTTCCACATCTACGTTTATCGCCTTAAACTGCTCTTTTATAACCTCACCTGTCTGGACATGCGGCTTGTAATTTGATGGTATCGTGATTTTCAGTTTAAATCCGTCGGGGTAGCCCGCCTCGCTTAAGAGCTCCCTTGCCTTGTCTATATCCCTGTTATAAACCTCATTGAGTTCAGGCATAAAATACTTTGAAAAAGACGGGAACATGCTGCTGCCTATTTCCTGACCTTTGCCATCGGATGTAAAATCCATGATCTCCTGCGCGTCTGCGGCATAGCAGAGGGCCTTTCTCACCCTCACATCATCTAAAGGCTTATGCGCATTATTGAGGTATACAGCTTGGACTAAATTCATAGTGCCTTCCAGGATTTCAAACTTGTCCGAAAGCTGCTCCGCCTGTGCAGTGGTAAGTCTCGGAAACATATCGATATTTCCACTCTCAAGATTCATAACAATGGTATCCGCATCGCCAATTATCTTGAGTTCCACATTTTTAATGTGAGCCTTTTCTCCCCAATATCCGTCAAAAGCTTCCAGTATAATGTTTTCCTGCGGGCTTCGAGATATAAACTTATACGGTCCCGTGCCCAAAATCTCAGCAGTTGCACCGCTTATATAGTCGGCGGGCAAAATAGCGACAGACATGTTTGCTAAAAAATCCGTATCCGGATCCTTCAGCGTGATGACGACGGTCTTCTCATCCTCAGCTTTAACGCTCTCAATATTGGAAAATGCCTGTACAAGAGGTCCACCGTCTTTGGGATCTGCGCAGCGCTCGATGGAAGCGACTACGTCGTCTACCGTAACTTCCTTATCATTATGGAATTTGATACCGTCACGGAGCGTGAATGTGTAAACTGTCCCATCATCGTTAGAGCCTGCTTCTGATGCAACAGCGGGGACCAGATCTCCTGCGCTGTTCGGCTTTACCAGGCCCTCAAAAATATTGAATAGAACTTCTCTCGTTCCTGCAGAGTCCATTAAGTGAGGATCGAGGCTGTCTTCTATATCCTGAGCAATCCCGATTACTATAGAGGATTCTTCAGAAGCTTCCTCCTTAGCGCATCCCGAGACCAAAAGAATAATTAAAACAACGATAATACTGAGAATCGCCTTGTTTTTTCTCAAATTTTTACCTCCTTTTCTTAAAAGGGATATGTAAAATCCGTTAAAAGTAAAACGCCAAAAAGCTGACGTCGTGTTTCGCCGTCATCGAAACATTATAACAATATCATTATAACAAATCAATCTTCCTGCGCCCGAATCATCACGAATTGCAGAAAACTGTGGGGCTTGCCAAATAAAGTAAAAACAAAACATCCTTGAATGGCTATGAATATAAAATAAGGAGTTATCTTAGGAATGTGCTTCCTTTCTAATGCCTGTAACCATTGATTTAATCAGATTTTAAAAAAAGTCCTGTATCGCTAATCGCGCTAATAGAAAGTAGTTATTTTGACTACATTCTTTTTTTTGCTTTCGCTTTTGTTTTCTCTTCGCTATCTATCGGGTACAATAACAAATAAAAGACAAATTCGTGTAAGGAGTTGAGGCCATGAGCAAGATAGTTGATGAGAATTGTGCGATTGCTATACGTGAGGCGGTTCGTGGAGATGTCCCCCGCATTCTGGAGGCGATCCGAGGGCTTGCGCTTTACGAGAAACTCCTCGACGAAGTGGAGGCGACAGAGGAGATTCTGGAGGAGTGGCTGTTTGACAAGAAAAAGGCGACTGTCCTTTTAGCCGACTATGAAGGAGAGCCGGCCGGGTTTGCATTGTATTTCACCAATTTTTCTACTTTCATGGGACGGGCGGGATTGTATCTTGAAGATCTCTTTGTAAAAGAGGAGCTTAGAGGAAAAGGCATCGGCACGGCGCTTCTCAAGACACTTGCAAAGATTGCAAAGGATGAGGGATACGGCAGATTTGAATGGATCTGCCTTGACTGGAACACAGATGCGATTGATTATTATTTAGATATCGGAGCCATTGCTATGGACGGGTGGACCGTGTATCGAATGGACAGAAAGAGGCTAAGTGAGTTTGCAGAGGAGTGATGTGAAAATATTAATTGTTGAAGACGAACTTTCGATTGTTGAGTTTATCCGATATAACCTTGAAGCAGAAAACTATGAGGTTGAGTACGCGCTCGATGGGGAAGAGGCGATTGAAAAGATTAAAAAAGGTGATATCGATCTCATCTTGATGGATCTGATGCTTCCTAAAATTGATGGAGTGACATTGACAAAACTTCTGCGAAAAAACACGCAAACTGCAACGATCCCCATCATCATGCTGACAGCCAAGAGTACGGAAATCGACAAAGTGGTCGGGCTGGAAGTCGGAGCGGACGATTACATTACAAAGCCTTTTAGTATTCGCGAACTGATTGCGCGCATCAAGGCTCTGTTGCGCAGAAGTTCTACTGCAGCTCAGGGCAGTGACGTGCTTCAGATTGGAAATCTCGTCATCAATGAGGAAGAGTTTACGGCTACCTTGGGTGATAAAGAGTTGGAGTTGACCCTGAAAGAATTCCTTCTTCTTAAAATCCTGGTTGAAAATAGAGGCAAAGTATTGACGAGAGATTTTCTCCTCGACAAAGTCTGGGGCTACGATTATGTCGGTGAAAGCCGCACGGTCGATGTGCATATCAGACACCTTCGCAGTAAACTGGGTGAAGATGCGGATTTTATTAAAACCGTTCGTGGGATGGGATATAAAGCACAATGAGAATTCGGCGAAAAGCCTTTACATTATTGATTTTAATCCTGATGTGTTTTCTGATCGGATATTGGATAGACCGATCTGCCCAACGCACCATCGAAGATTTAGCGATGAAGACCTTGGAGGTCTATATACAGCGCTACTGGGGTAGGATGGAGCTCAGCCAGGAGGAAACAGCTCAGATCGACCATGACTCGCGCATGCATGGCTACTATTTACATATGCGTACGGACGACAGAGTAATCTATTCAAATGCGACTGACCTCGTTCGGGAGACACCTTCTTCCGGCGAAGGAATTAGCATCTACCGCTCAAAACACCTCCAGTCGAGAACCCTTCTCATTCGAAGTGAATTGGGAAGAGGGAGCATGAGGCTGTATTTGCCTATCAAGCCTGACTGGCCGATTTCACTCTGGCTGCCTGCTGCTTCCGGTTTGATTCTTTTGTTTTCCATCTGGCAGTATCACGAAGAAAGCTGTGTCCGAAGAGAATGGGAGACGGTTTCTCTGCGTGTGAAAAATGGTGAACCTTTGAAGGATTGGGAAGAGGCGCCGGCGCACGCTGATTCTCTGCTTAGCGCGATGGACCGTCGCTTTCAGCAAGACCGGGAACTGCTCGTTCAGATGCGCGACGATCGCTCTGAGATGGAGGCGATTCTTCGATCGGTAGAGACAGGAGTAGTAGCTCTCGATGAAGAATATCGTGTTTTATTCATCAATCCTGCCGCTGCCGATATGTTTCATATCGAGGAAGAGGAGGCGATCGGAAAAGACGCACTGCTCCTCCTTCGAAGCAATGAATTTGATGATGTGATCGAGGAATATAAAAAGGGAGCTGACCTTCCTGATGAACCGTTTCAACTGCGTCTTGGAAATAGAGACCTCAGCGTACATTTGTCTCCCACTATCTATACTGCCCATGAGTCGGGCGTGACGCTTGCAATTGAAGATACGACAAGACTGAATAGACTTCTCTCCATTCGCCGAGAATTTGTCTCCAATGTCTCTCATGAACTTCGCACTCCAATGACTTCTATTAAAGGATTTACACAGACTCTTTCTACGATGGATGTCAACTCGCCTCAGGCAAAGAGATTTTTACGTATATTGGAGTCGGAAGTCGACCGATTGGAACAGCTTGTCGCGGATCTCGAGATTCTTTCGACGATTGAGAAAAATGAAGATCAGACACCGGAAGGCGAGATGTTTTCCCCTTCAGAGGCTCTACAAGAAGAAAAAGGATCGATCGAAACCATGTTATTGCAGCATCCGGATATTGAGCTGCAATGGGATGTGGCCTATAGCCGGCGAAGAGCCGTCGGAAGCAGCGCATTATTTCGCCAATTAGCATATAACCTCTGTGAGAATGCCGTGAAGTACTCCAAACCTTCCGGAGCACTCCTGATTGTTCGATTGAGAGAAACGGAAAATTTTGGAATCCTCGAGATTGAGGATAACGGTGTGGGAATCCCCGAAAAGGACATCGCCCGTATCTTTGAGAGATTTTACAGGGTCGATCGCTCCAGAAGCAGCGAGATTGCCGGGACCGGATTGGGTCTTGCCATCGTCAAGCACATTGCGATCACACTGGGCGGCGAGATTCAAGTTGACAGCAAACTCGGCATAGGTTCCCGATTTACGTTCACTTTTCCTCTAACAGACTTTACTCGGAGTTAACATAAAGGCAATCATCTCTTAATCATCGACTGATACGATGCATGTACAATCGAATAAAAATATATCAGTTATGAAAAGGAGAAAAAATGAGTAGAAAACTGACTGTGTTCATTGCTCTGTTGTTGGTGAGCGTACTAGTTTTTGCGTGTGGGAAACCGGCTGAAACACCTGCACCTGCACCTGCTCCGCAGCCGGAGGAAGAAGCCACACCCGCTGAAACCGCACCTGCTGAAGAAGCACCACAAGTTGAAGGTGTTACAGGAAAGATTGTCGTCGTTGGGTCGACATCCGTCTCCCCGACGATCGAAAAATTAGCAGCTGATTTTATGGAAAATGTAGAGCCCGGTGTCACCATCGAAGTACAGAGTGTCGGATCATCTGCGGGCATCAAAGCAGCCGGCGATGGAACCGGTGACATAGGAATGGCCTCACGCAACATCAAAGAAGAAGAGAAGGCACTAGGCCTTGATGAGTACATCCTCGGATTTGACGGAATCGCAGTCGTTACACATCCTTCGAACGAAGTAAAAGATCTCAGCAGTGAGCAAATCCAAAAGATCTTTGCCGGTGAAATCACCAATTGGAGTGAGGTCGGAGGAAAAGATGTCGAAATTATCGTCGTCTCCCGTGAAGAAGGCTCCGGCACACGAGGCGCCTTTGAGGAATTGATGGGACTTGACAAAGAGGTTCTTGTCACAGGAGATGCTGTCATAGCTGAAGGAAACGGTGCGGTAAAAGCACAGGTCGCTTCAAAAGAAGATGCCATCGGATACCTTTCACTCTCTTATCTCGATGAGACGGTTCAGCAGCTCAAGGTCGACGGTGTCGAGGGGACTCCTGAGAACATCAAAGATGGTTCCTATAAAGTTTCTCGTCCCTTCCTACTCTTGACAAAACCCGAAAAAAGTGAAGCTGTTGAAGCATTTTTCAAGTATTTTGAGACCGACAACGCAAAGAAAATTATCGAAGACCAACATTTGATTCTTCAATAGTCCTCCCCTATGTGAGCGCCCTTGAACGGGCGCTTTTTTACTTAACACGGATTTAACATAGATTATATATCAGGATAAAAAAGTATAGGTATTATACAAGGCGGAGGATAGTGAATATGAGAGATAGACACATGGAAAAAGGTCGAATTACAGGCATTATATTTGAAAACATTTTTCGTCTTTCATCAATCTTAGCAATTATCGCTTTATTGATGATCCTCGGATACATTATATATGCCGGAGCTCCTGCAATGATAGATGTGGGGATTCGAGAATTTCTTGGTGGAATGGAATGGAGACCGACCAGAGATCTCTATGGTATTTTTCCCATGCTCGTCGGAAGTACGGTGGTGACGGCAGGAGCCATCATCATCGGAGTGCCCATCGGAATCTTGACAGCCGTCTTTTTAGCAGAAGTAGCGCCTGAGTGGCTGGCAAAGATCGTCCGTCCGGCGGTGGAGCTTCTGGCAGGCATTCCTTCGGTCATTTATGGTTTTTTCGGGCTCCTCGTCATCGTTCCGATCATTCACTCCGCATTCGGAAACGGAGGAGACTCTCTGCTTGCGGCGATTATCATCTTGAGCGTCATGATTCTTCCCACTATTGTGACGATCACGGAGACGTCGATCCGCGCCGTTCCCCGCTCCTATAAAGAGGGAGCGCTTGCACTGGGTGCCAGTCATATCCAGGCGATTTTCCAAGTAATAATACCGGCTGCACGCTCGGGAATTCTCTCGGGAATCGTGCTTGGGATCGGAAGGGCCATCGGCGAGACAATGGCGGTCATATTGGTGATGGGCAACAGCATTAAGATGCCTTCGTCGCTTCTCGACCGAGGAAGAACGATGACGGCGAATATCGCCTTGGAGATGAGTTATGCTGCGGGTCAGCATCAGCAAATGCTCTTTGCTACCGGAGTGATTCTTCTAATATTTATCATGATATTGAACTTTATTCTTCTCAAACTGACGCGAGAAAGGCAGGCAAAATGAGCAGACACACAAAAGACAGTATTCTAAAGGGAGTCATCTATCTATGCGCTTTTTTGTGCGTCGCAGTGCTCTTTTGGCTGATAGGCTATGTCGTCATCAGCGGGCTGCCGCACCTGAGCTTTGACTTCCTGATCAAAGATTATCACCCGGATAATACCGGCGGGATTTTTCCGATGGTCGTGACAACGCTGTATCTCATCGGGACAAGTCTTCTTATTGCCACTCCTCTTGGAATTTGCAGCGCCATCTATTTGACGGAATATGCGAAGCAGGGAAGGCTTGTGAGTATCATTCGATTTGCTACAGAGAGTCTATCGGGGATCCCTTCAATCATTTACGGACTGTTCGGAATGCTCTTTTTTGTCACCACCCTGAAGATGGGCTTTTCCATCATGGCAGGTGCGGCGACGGTGAGTATTATGATTCTCCCGACGATTATCCGCACGACAGAGGAGGCTATAAAGGCTGTGCCGGTCGGATATCGGGAGGGAAGCCTTGCTTTGGGTGCAACAAAACTTCGAACACTGGTGAGAGTCGTCATACCAAGCGCTCTTCCGGGCATCGTTACCGCCGTTTTGCTGAGCGTCGGGCGTGTGATCGGAGAGACGGCAGCTATTTACCTGCCCGTTGGAACACACTATAAACTCCCGACAAGTGTGATGAGCAGCGGACGAACTCTCTCGGTTCATTTATATATTCTTGCCAAGGAAGGAATCAGCTTTGAAATGGCGTTCGCCACGGGAACGGTGCTGATTCTAACCATATTAGTTATCAACTTTCTCACCCGTCTTGTTGAGAAAAAACTCTCAGTTGGAGGACGCTAATGTCAAAAGAGTCGATCATTGAAGTCAACGATCTGGACCTGTTTTATGGAGAATTTCAAGCGCTTAAAAAAGTGTGTCTGTCGATAAGAAAAAACGCTGTTACTGCGCTAATCGGTCCATCAGGATGCGGAAAGAGCACCTTTTTGAAGACCCTCAATCGGATGAATGATCTGATTGATAATGTCCGAATAGAAGGAGAAGTGATCATTAACGGTCAGAACATCTATGAAAAAGGGTATGATCTAATTAGGTTAAGAAAACACGTAGGCATGGTCTTTCAGTCTCCCAATCCTTTTCCGATGAGCATATATGACAATGTTGCCTATGGACCCAAGGCGCACGGGATCAAAAAGCGTTCTCGCCTCGATGAACTGGTGGAAATCAGCCTCCGACGCGCTGCGCTGTGGGATGAGACGAAGGATCGTCTCAAGAAGAGCGCTCTTGGTCTGAGCGGCGGACAGCAACAGAGATTGTGTATCGCTCGCGCTTTGGCGGTAGAGCCTGATATTTTACTTATGGATGAGCCCACAAGCGCACTCGATCCGATTGCGACATTGAAAATCGAAGAGCTTATGGAGAGTTTGAAGCAAGATTATACGATTGTCATTGTCACTCACTCCATGCAGCAGGCAGGAAGGATTTCCGACGAGACAGCCTTTTTCCTGCTGGGGGAGGTAAAAGAATTTGACAAGACACGCAAACTTTTTGAAAATCCTGAACATGAAGAGACAGAGCGCTATATTACAGGACGCTTTGGTTAGGAGAGGACGATGAGAGGAAAATTAGACAGTCGCTTGCAACGCATTGAAAGACGCCTTGTAAAAATGGGGATGGCGGTAGAAAGCGCGATAGACAAATCCATCGAATCGCTGATGAACAATGATGACAAACTGGCGATAGAAGTCATCGAAAAAGATGCGACAGTTGATCATCTGGAACTGGACTTGGAGAAAAGCTGTGTCAGCCTGATTGCCTTGGAACAGCCCATTGCAAGAGATCTGCGGATTGTAACAGGCACATTGAAGATCATCACCGATCTGGAGCGCATTGGGGACTATGCGGCGAATATTGCCAAGACACAGATAACGGTTTCAAAGGATATTTCTCATCATGTGCAGCCTCTATATGAGATCGCTAAAATACTCCAAGTCATGGTAAAGCTTTCCTTGGATGCTTTTGTCGAAAAAGATGCCCAGATGGCCAGAGAAGCCGCTCTGATGGATATGGAAGTCGACAAGAGATATGACATGGTCTATCTGGACTATCTCAATCAGCTGATTGCAGGTGAAGTGGCCGTCGATGAGGTGGTGCCGCTCATTCTTGCCGGACGCTATCTTGAGAGGATGGGGGACCATATCACCAATATCTGCGAGCGCATCATTTATATGGTGGAAGGTGTTCGGGAAATCTATTAAAAGAAAGAGCACAGGGCATACCTGCTCTGCTTTCTTTTTTTACGCTTCCGATCGTGTTATAATTAAATTCAGAAAGCGATAAGCTCCCTTTCGGGAGCTTTTCTGTAGTGTTTACTTGGAGGCAAAATGAATTATCTGCTGTCCATTTTGAGCGAAATTGGAATTACCGACGTCATCGACATTCTCATCGTCGCCTTTATTTTCTATCGACTGTACACCTTCTTTACATATACACGGGCGATTCAAATTCTCAAAGGGGCGCTGCTGTTTTTTCTGATTCAGCGCATCAGCTCTATTGCACAGCTTCACATGGTTAACTTTTTCCTGGAGACGATTGTCTCTTGGGTCGCTTTGGCGATTGTCATTTTGTTCCAGCCGGAACTCAGGCGTGCGCTTGAGCACCTGGGAAGAAGTCCTTTTATTACCCGATCTTTTCTCTCCGGACAGACGCCTCAGCGTCCGGAGCAAATTGACGAGATACTCAATGCAGTTAACTCACTGGCCTCTACGAATACAGGTGCGCTGATCGTATTTGAAGGCAAAACGGGACTCAATGACATCATAGAGACCGGAACTCTGATTGACTCAAAGATCACTTCTGCCCTGATCGAGAATATATTCTCTCCGAACACGCCTCTTCATGATGGGGCTATGATTCTCAGAAACGATCGAATCCAAGCGGCAGGCTGTCTACTTCCTTTAAGCAATGATCGCTCTGTATCAAGAGAGCTTGGAACGCGTCATCGAGCGGCAATCGGAATGAGCGCAAACAGCGATGCCTTGATCTTAGTTGTTTCCGAGGAAACAGGGACGGTCTCTATTACGACAAACAATGAATTGGAGCGCTTCGTTTCACAGGAAAGGCTGGAAGAGGCACTGATGGAATTCTATAATCCGTCGGAAAACGGTTTACTTTATGACGCAATGCAGAGGTAATCATGAATCGGCTTGAATCTTTTTTAAAGAGCTTATTTTTTAAAAATACTATTCCGAAGCTCATCTGCTTGATCTTGGCGTTTCTGTCCTGGATTTTTGTGATGGAAAATCAGAATATCCGAAAGAACAGGACATTTGAAAATCTTCCTGTAGAGGTGTTTGGTTTGGAGGTCCTCGAGAACAAGGGACTCATAGTCGAGAGTATCTCCGGTGAGTTCGTCGACGTTACGATCGATGGAAACTGGACCAGTGTGATGAGTTTTACCCAAAAAGACATTTTCCTGAGCGCCACTGTCGATGCGACGGGAAAAGGTCAAGTCACCGTCCCCATCAATGTTCGCCTTGCCAATGCGACTGTTACTGTCAAAGAACTCTCGCAAAATCATCTCAAGGTACAGTTTGACGCAGTCGAAACCCAGATGAAGGAAGTGGAGGTTACGACAGTTGGAGAGCTTCCTGAAGGGTATGAATTGGGAGGCGTCACCCCCCGTCATGCCTCCATCGCTGTACAGGGTCCCTCTAATGTCTTAAAGACGATTGCCGTACTAAGCGGTAAAATAGACATTTCTTCCAGGACGATGTCCGATGTTGAGTTTGTCGATATTCAAGCTCTTGATTCTCAGGGAAATCCTGTTGATGCAAGCAAAATAGAACTAGCTGCGCCTTTTGTTGAAGTCGATTTATCGATAATGGGCACAAAAGAAGTTCCTGTGCATGTGATCTCGACGGGTCATGTAGCGGAAAACCATCGACTTGGAACGATTTCAAGCGTGCCTGAAAAAGTCGTTTTGTATGGAGATACGAAGAAGCTCTCCACGATTCGAGAACTCAATTGCAAGGTTCAAGTGGAAGATAAAAATGCGCCTTTTAGTACAAATGCGACTTTTGATCTGCCGGAAGGAATCCGACGGGTTGATCAAGATCCCGTGACGATTCAAGTCGATGTTCTGCAACTCATTACCAAGCAATTTTATTTCCTCAATTCTGAAATAGAAGTGCGCGGAATTGATGCTTCGTTGAAGTATGAGTTGGGGACGACAGATCTTGGCAATCAGATTATGGTGACGGATACGCGATCTGTCATTAATACCATTAAGGCGGAAAACCTAGTTTTTTACATCGACGTCGAAAGAGTGACAGGTAATTATCTTGCGGATATCAAGGTAGAAGGTCTTCCCGAGACGAGCAGTGTCAGTTTCCGGATTCCCCAAATCGATGTCATTATTACAGAAGGGACGACACCATAAAAATATGGTGATGGTGGGAAAGGAGCCGAATATGGACCTCCTGATTGGAGGTGTATTTATGGCAGGTGTTCTGTCGTTTTTTTCTCCGTGTACAATACCCATGATTCCTGTATATGTAGGAGTTCTTGCGGGGAGCGAAAGAAAGGGCCATATGGTGGAGTGGGGCTTGCTCAAATTCTCCACCCATGCTCTATTGAGAACTCTTGCTTTTGTCGTAGGTCTGTCCACTGTATTCATTTCTCTTGGCTTTGGAGCGGGTTTTTTCGGTGCGCAGGTACAATTTCCCGGGTTGATGCAAATGTTGGGGATTCTTGTGATCATCCTCGGGCTTCAACAGATGGGCACGATAAATATCGGGTTTCTTGGACACAGAAAAAATGTCAATTTTAAAAGGGCGCGGAAGAATGATCTGATCGGCGCCTATTTGCTGGGGTTGAGCTTCAGTTTTGCCTGGTCCCCTTGCTTTTCCCCGGTATTAGGTGCGATCATCGGGTTAAGTGTCTATCAAGGAGAAACTCTGCTGGGTGGCTTTTATATGCTGATATATTCTCTCGGCGTGATGTTGCCGTTCTTATTTTTCACACTTTTTTCCAGTTTGGCACAGGAAAAAATGCCCTTTTTGGAGCGCCATAGTCAAAAAATGAAACGATTCGGCGGCATTTTAATCATTTGTATGGGAGTGCTTCTTCTTACAGGTCAAATGTCGAAGTTCTCGCAGTGGTTTTTGTGATGGAAAGGATGCATAAAACGGTCTATTTGGCCGGAGGGTGTTTTTGGGGGATAGAAGCTTATTTGAAAAGCCTCTTTGGTGTACAAAGGGTTAGAAGCGGCTATGCGAACGGTAAAACGAAGAACCCCAATTATAAAGAAGTCGTTACGGGAGAGACAGGTTTTGTCGAGACGGTAGAAGTGGTATTTGATCCCGTCATCATGCCGTTGGCTGTCCTGATTTCACACTTTTTTAGGATCATCGATCCGACAACATTAAATAGGCAGGGAAACGATATCGGAACGCAGTACCGAACGGGCTTATATTATTGTGATCCATCGGACAGAGAACTCTTGCAGAAGATGCTCCACCTGCTTCAGAAAGATCAGAAGAAACCGATCGTGGTCGAGTTGTTGCCGATTGAAAACTTCTATCCCGCTGAAGAGTATCATCAGGATTATCTTGCGAAAAATCCTTTCGGTTACTGCCATATCGACTTATCTTTAGTCGATGAGAGATTTATCCCGAAGTATCCCTATTTGCTTGACAACGTAGAAGAAAAGAGAAGGGTCCTGTCGGGCAAGAAGCGCTTTATCGGCTGTGAACAGGGGACAGAACCTCCTTTTTCTCATCCGCTATGGAAGTTTTCGGAGCCGGGAGTCTATGTCGATATCGCAAGTGCACAGCCGCTGTTTCTGTCTGTTGACAAATTTGACTCAGGGTGCGGTTGGCCAAGTTTTCATACACCGGCTTCTGAAGATGTGCTCATCACGCGCGAAGACAGAAGTCATGGCATGGTCAGGATGGAGGTCCTCAGTGCACTGAGCAAACTCCATCTCGGACATGTTTTCTCCGACGGCCCGCGAGAGCATGGAGGACGTCGCTATTGTATAAATGGTGAGATGCTCCGATTCGTCCCACTTCACGATATGGATCGAGAGGGGTATGGGTATCTTAGACTATATATAAAAGAGGAGGAAGATTGAGAAAAACATTATTGATTATTAACCCCGGATCGACTTCGACGAAAGTTGCAATATATGACGATATGCAAGTCAGGGTGAGTGATCAGATCGATCATGATGCTGATATTCTCAAGGCATTTCCTTCGGTTCACTCCCAGTTCGATTTTCGAAAAGAGGCGATTGAAA
>JGI24710J26742_10002046_pt1 | contig 18121 bp, 11 predicted proteins | sample BioPla2DNA2_FD_26742 | JGI IMG/M metagenome (IMG submission 26742) | reverse complement strand
GGGCGGGGTGCATGTTTCCATGCTCCCGGAAGAGGCAGCACAGCATGCCGATATCCTGTTTACCGGCTTCAGCGAGCAGACCTTCCCGCAAATGATCCGCGACTTTGCCAAAGGCGAAGCCAAACCGCGCTATCATCAGGAGGAGGGTTACAGCCTGATCGGCCGGCCGATGCCCCGGCGGGATCTTTTGAAAAAGGGCGGTTATATTACGACCGCCACGCTGGAGGCCGTGCGCGGCTGTTCGTATCCGTGCACCTTCTGCGCCTATCCGACCGCCTTTGGCCGCACGGTCTATGAACGCAATGTCGACGAGGTGCTCCGGGAAGTGGAGGCTTTGCAATCGCGCATTCTCGTGTTTCCCGATGTCAATCTCATGGCGAACCGCGCCTATGCGAAAGCGCTTTTTACCGCACTCATTCCGTACAAAAAACAGTGGCTGGGGCTTGTGACCTCCTCCATCGGGCTGGATGACGAAATGCTCGACCTGTTTGAAAAAAGCGGCTGCCGCGGACTTTTGATCGGCTTTGAATCGATCACGCAGGATGCCCAGAGCTTTATCAACAAAGGCGTCAATCATGTGAAAGACTACAAAGAACTCATGAAAAAGCTGCACAGCCGCGGTATTCTCGTGCAGGGCTGCTTTGCGTTCGGCTCCGACGAGGAAGACCCCTCCGTTTTTGAAAAAACGGTTGAAATGGTGGAAGAGATCCGGATCGACCTGCCGCGCTACAGCATCCTCACCCCGTTTCCGAAGACCCGCCTGTATGCGGATCTGGAGGCACAGGGGCGGATATTTGAACGCGACTGGGCCATGTACGATGTGGAACACTGTGTGTTTACTCCCAAAAACATGACCGTCGAACAGCTGGAAGAAGGCATCACCTGGGCGTGGGAGCAGACCTATTCTTTCAGGAGTATATTTCAGCGCCTGAAACCCTTCCGGCATGCGCCCTGGCTTTCCCTCCCGCTGAACTTCGGCTACAAGGGCTATGCGGACAAATACCACCGCTACACAAGAGAAGTCATGACCGACAATCGCGATATTCCGGAGGTACGGGCATGAAACTGCTGTATATCCTGCCGGCCATCGGGAAGAAAAAGGGCGAAAAATATATCGGTACGTGGAAAATGGCGCCCTTGACCCTGGCTACCTTAAAGGCTCTCACACCGAAAAAANATCAGGTGGATCTGTACGACGACCGCTTGGAGCTGCTGCAGGAACAACCGGATTACGATGNCTGCGCGATCGTCGTGGAAACCTATACGGCGCTTCGCGCCTACAAACTGGCTGCCCGGCTGCGAGAGCGGGGCATACGGGTTATCCTTGGCGGGTATCATGTCACCCTGGAACCGGAAGAAGCGGCCGCCCATGCCGATGCGATCGTGACAGGCAATGCCGAAAGCGTCTGGGAGACGGTGCTTTCGGATCTGGAAGCGGACAAATTGCAAAAAATCTATTGCGGCAAGACCGCCTTTACCCCGGCGCTGCCGGATCTCAGCCTGTATGAAGGGAAAAAATACCTGCCGGTGAGTCTGGTTGAAACCGGGCGCGGCTGTATTCATTCGTGTGAATTCTGCGCTATTACGGCGGCCTACGGCGCCTGCTATCACAGGCGCCCGATCGATGACATTCTCCGGGATGTGGAGCAAAACCGCCACCGGTATTTTTTTCTCGTCGATGACAATCTCATAGCCGACCGCGCGCATGCCATGGAACTGTTTCGCCGGCTGAAAGAAAAAAACATCAAATGGGCCGGGCAGGGCACGCTGCTGGCCGGAAAAGATCCCGCCCTTTTGCGCGCTATGAAAGAATCCGGTTGCGAGATTCTCCTGATCGGTTTTGAAAGCCTGAACGACGAGAATCTGCGGCAGATGGGCAAACGCCATCATCTGATCAAAGAGAGGGATCAGCTCGTTAACGCAATTCACGATGCGGGCATTCACATTTACGCCACTTTTGTTTTCGGCTACGACGCGGACGACGAGCAAACCGTACAGGAAGCGCTCGACTTTGCCCTGCGTCACCGCTTTTACACAGCCGCCTTCAATCATTTGCTGCCTTTTCCGGGCACGCCTCTGTATGCCCGCCTGAAAAAAGAAGGGCGGCTCCGGTATGAAAAATGGTGGTTGGAAGAGGACTATCATTACGGCGAACTGTCCTTTGTTCCAAAAAGACTCTCTCCGGAGAGGCTGGCCACCGCGTGTTTTGAAGCGCGCAAGGCCTTCAGTGCACCAAAAGAGCTGCTTCGCCGCTTTCTGCGCGTGGCCCGGCATTCTTCGCCGGTTTTGTGGGTTCTGTTTTTCGGGATGAATGTGCCCATCGGCAGGGAAGTATCGCAGAAGATGAATGTTCCTTTGGGAGGCAATCTCGATGAGCTCCCCAAATAGAAGCTATCGCGTCGTACAGGCTGGGCCTGAACACGATGCTGGCATGGCAAGGCTGCTGGAAGAAAGCGCCTTCGACGGTCCGATTGCCGTCAGCTACCGGCGCAGACCGTCCGTGATTGCCTCCTACAAAAAAGAAGCGGATGAAGGGCTTCTGTATGTGCTGCTGCATGGACCGGAAGAGGCGGTTGTCGGTATGGGGGCGGTTACCATCCGTTCCGTTTGGCTGAACGGAAGATGGCAGCGCATGGCGTATCTGAGCGGGCTGCGCATCACACCGGCCCATCAGAAGGCGTTTTTGCTGATTCCCCGGATGTATGAAAGAATGTATCAGAGCACAAAAGACCAGGTCGATCTGTATCTGACGACGATCGTCTCCGACAATACCGATGTCATCCGCATGTTTGAGAAAAAGCGGCGGGCCATGCCCGAATACCGCTTTGAAACAGAACTGGAAACCTATCTGATCGGCAGCAAACCCGTGCGAAAAGAAGCGCAGATCCGGCCGCAGGAAAGAAAGACAAACGGCTGTGCGGATCCCGCCTGGCTGGCTGCGCGCGGAGCCCGTTTTTTCGGGACCGGGGAAAACTACGGCTATTTGCTGAAGCCCTACTGGAAGCAGTATCATATTAAAAGCTATCGGGGTGCCTACCGCCTGCTGTCGGTTTTGCCCACGGAGAAATTCTTTTTGCCCCGCTTTCCCAAACCGGGAACCGACGCTTCCTATCTGGCCGCAGGAGTATACGCAGACCATGATATGCCCCGAATTGTCGACACGCTGCGCCGCCAGACACCTGCCGATTTCCTGATGCTGAGTGCCGTACAGGGCAGTCCGCTGGCAGCGCATCTGAAGCGCCTCACGCCGGTCGTTTATCGGACCCGATTGTATCAGGTGCTCTTTCACGAGGCCGAACCGCAGGATCTGCGCGGGCTTGCCGTCGATGTGAGCTTTCTGTAAGAATCTTACGAGAGTACAGAGAGCATATGCATCGACGGCTTTTTTTGTGCAGGAATGAACCGAAAAATTTAATGTATTTTACAGGATAATCTATCCGGCAGGACCGGTTTTATTGTATACTGTACACAGGTACTGCACACAGGAGACGTATGCTGGAAATAAAAAACATACAAAAAGAATATCGCACAGGAGATCTCGTTCAGCGCGCGCTGGACGATGTCTCCTTTAATTTGCGCGACAATGAGTTTGTCGCCATACTGGGGCCGTCCGGCTCCGGTAAAACAACGCTGCTGAACCTTATCGGCGGCCTGGACCGCTACGATGCGGGGGATCTGATCATAAACGGCACTTCCACTAAAGACTATACCGACCGCGACTGGGATTCGTATCGCAATCATACGATCGGCTTTGTGTTTCAGAGCTATAATCTCATCCCGCATCAGTCGATTTTGTCGAATGTAGAGCTGGCGCTTACGATATCCGGTATCTCCCGTGCACAACGGAAAGATCGCGCCAAAGAGGTGCTTGCCAAGGTCGGTCTGAAAGACCATCTCCACAAGCGGCCGAATCAGCTCTCAGGCGGGCAGATGCAGCGGGTTGCCATTGCCCGGGCGCTGGTAAACGACCCGGAAATCCTGCTTGCGGATGAACCCACCGGCGCCTTGGATACCGACACCGGCATCCAGGTCATGGAGCTTCTGAAAGAAGTCGCCAAAGACCGGCTGGTGGTGCTTGTCACGCACAATCAGGAGCTGGCCGACCGCTACGCGAGTCGTATTCTCCGTTTGAAAGACGGAAAAGTCGTCGACGATACGCGCCCTTTTTCGGCAGAAGAAGCGGGCGATGAACCCGTGCACAGAAATCTCGGCCGGGCGTCCATGTCTTTTTTTACCGCGCTGTCTTTAAGCTTCAACAATCTGCGCACCAAATTCGGACGCACGCTGCTCACGGCCTTTGCCGGTTCCATCGGGATCATCGGGATTGCGCTGATCCTGTCTTTGTCCACCGGAGTCAACCAGTATGTGGAAGATGTGCAAAGAGATACCATGAGTTCCTATCCGATCACGATCGAAGAGCGCACCTTTGACCTGAGCTCCATGCTGGAAGAAGGCCGGCGCATTTCACAGGAAGANCCGGATCATGAAAAAGACGCCGTGTATTCCGACAGCCGGATGATCGAACGCATGGCCACGATGACGACGGGACTCACAGAAAACAATCTCACGGATTTTAAGGCCTATCTTGACAATCCGGCCAGCGAAATTCATACGTATATCGGAGACAATGGCATACATTACGCCTACAGCCCGCAGTTTGACGTGTTTACGCACGATCCGGAAGGCACGCTCATCAATACCGACGGCGTGCGCCTTGCAGAAGAAGAATCGGAAACGCAGAGGATGTTCGGCGGTCCGCCCGCAGGCACACCGGGGGCGCAGGGAAGCACCTTGTTTGGCGAGCTGCTGCCTCTGCCCGGCGGAAGGGGAATCAGCCCCGTCATCACCGACAACTATCAGATGATTACGGGCGAATGGCCCCAAAACGCGGGCGATGTCCTTTTGTTTTTGGATGAAAACAACGAGATATCCACCCTTGCGCTCTACGAAACAGGCCTACTGCCCGCAGAAGACTATATCGAACTCATGGACCGGCTGGATGCCGGAGAAGAAGTGGAAACGCCGCAGGTCGTCTTAGACTATGACGACGTCCTCGGAAAAACCCTTTGGCTGCTGCCGGTCGCGGAGAGCTATGAAGAGCACGACGGGGTGTATACCTTTGTCGGAGAAGACGAAGAGAAGATCGAAGAGCGTCTGGAAGAGGCCATCGAACTGACGATTACAGGCGTTGTGCGCCCGGCGGAGGATGCCGCCAATGCGCTGTTTGGCGCAACAATCGGCTACACGTATCAGCTTACCGAAGAAGTTATCGAACGGACCGACAAAAGCGAGGTGGTTCGGGCGCAAAAAGCGGATCCGGATCGTAACGTACTGACCGGACTCCGTTTTGCACCGGCGAACGATGCGCAAAAAGAAGAAGACGCCCGGGCGTATATCGAAACGCTCAATCTGTCCGAACGCGCCGCGCTGACCATGTTTTTGCAACAGGATAGAGACGAAGAAGAATCAGAAGAAGAGACAGAAGACACCGGCTCCGCCTTATCTGTACAGCCGGCAGAAGAGGCGGAAATCCCGCAGATGCCGCCCGGCCCAATGCCTAGCGGGGAAGAGGCCCTGGCCCAGCAGNTGGACGTGCTCACAGAAGACCCCGCCGTGCTTCGCCGGATCTATGACGACTTTATCACCCCGGGTTCCTATGAAGACAATCTTAAAACCTTTGGCGTCATCAGTATGGATGCGCCGTCTGCCATCCGGCTGTACACCGACAGTTTCGAAGCCAAAGACGGTGTATCCTCCGCGATCGAAAACTACAACCGCACCGCAGAGGAAGACGACCGCATCGTATACAACGATTATGTGGGCTTACTGATGTCTTCTGTGACGACCATTGTAAATGTCATCACCTATGTGCTGATCGCCTTTGTGGCTGTATCGCTCGTTGTGTCCAGCATCATGATCGGCATCATCACCTATATCAGCGTGCTGGAACGCACCAAAGAAATCGGCATTTTGCGGGCCATCGGCGCCTCCAAACGAAATGTCGCCCGGGTGTTCAATGCGGAAACCTTTATCGTCGGGTTGTTTGCCGGCCTGATTGGCGTCTTTGTCAGCCGGCTGATTCTCATTCCCGGCAATCAGCTCATTCATCATCTTACCGGGCTGGATACGGTACATGCGCGGCTGCCGCTCGCAGGGGCGGTTATCCTCGTCGTCCTCAGCATGATCCTTACGCTGATTGCCGGGCTGATCCCGGCCAATAAAGCAGCTAAACAGGATCCCGTCACAGCCCTGCGGACCGAGTAGGCAGATGCACTGCGAAATAAACTGCTTATAGAACTAACGAATAAAAACATTTCAGTGCCTAAATAGCATAAATTAATATATTGACTATTTCAAAACAATAGAGTACACTGTCTCTCAAGATAATGCAGGGAAAGAATGAATCCGATACCGCGTTCCCACAGAGAGCCGGCACAGAGTGCGAGCCGGCGGAACCGTTTGGATTCTCTCGCTTTCCGAGCAGACCGGCTGAATCAAGTAGGCCGGTACGCGTACCCGCGTTACGGGTCGGAGTGGCCGCATTTTTTGCGGCAAGCAGGGTGGTACCGCGATTGTCTCGCCCCTGGCATATGCCGGGGGCGTTTTTTTATGAGAGAGGTAGAAGAAATGCAGCATACAATTGCCGTCATAGTGGAAAACCGAGCGGGCGTTTTAACCCGGGTAGCGGGTTTGTTCTCCCGCCGCGGTTACAATATCAAAAGCCTCGCCGTAGGCGAAACGGACGTGCCGGGTGTTTCCCGCATGACGATAGTGGTAAACGGAGATCAAAAGGTGATCGAACAGGTGTCCAAACAGCTGTATAAGCTGATCGATGTGATTAAAGTCACCGATCTCACCGAAGAGGAGTATGTGGAAAGAGAGCTCATTATGCTGAAAGTCTTTGTGAACTCGGAGACCCGAACGGAGATTATCCAGACCGTAGACATTTTCCGGGCGCGCATTGTGGATATGGGGCGGGAGACTTTCATTATCGAATGCACGGGAGATCAGGGCAAAGTCGCCGCTCTGGAACAGGCGCTTAAACCCTACGGGATTAAAGAGATTGTCCGGACGGGTAAAATCGCCCTGTCCCGCGGAACAAAGGAGCAGAAGCAATGAGAATGACAGGAGCGCAGGCGATTATAAAAGGCCTGATTGATCACGGAATCAAAAATGTGTACGGGTATCCCGGCGGCGCCGTGCTGCCTTTGTACGACGCGCTATACGAAACCCGGGACATCCGCCATGTGCTGATGCGGAGCGAACAGGCGGCGGCGCATGCGGCCAGCGGCGTTTCCCGCACATCAAACACCGTGGGGGTTTGCATTGCCACCTCGGGCCCGGGCGCCACCAATCTCGTCACGGGCATTGCCACGGCCTATATGGACTCCGTCCCGATGATCGCCATCACCGGACAGGTGCCCACAGGGCTGATCGGGACCGATGCGTTTCAGGAAGTGGACATCACGGGCATCACGCTGCCCATTGTGAAGCACAGCTATCTGGTAAAAAACGCGGAGGAGATCCCGCAGATACTAGAAGATGCGTTTCATATCGCAAATACCGGAAGAAAAGGACCGGTGCTGATCGATATTCCGAAAAATGTACAGATGACGGAATTCGAGTACATAGAACCGGAAGAAACCCGTTTGCGCGGCTATAAGCCGAACTATGAGCCCAATAAAAAGCAGATCGCGCGCGTGGCGGACGAGATCCAAAAAGCAAAGCGTCCGCTGATTCTCACAGGCGGGGGCATGGTGCATGCAAAAGCAGCGCCAAGGCTTCGCGCTCTTTTGCAGACCGTGGAGATTCCTGTCATATCTACGTTGATGTCTTTGGGGACCGTGCCCAACCGGCATCCACTGTATTTCGGTATGCTGGGTTTGCATGGGCGGCCGGTTGCCAATTTTGCCGTGTCCAAATGCGATCTTCTGATCAGCCTGGGTGCGCGTTTTGACGACCGGACGACCCTCGTTCCGGAAACGTTCGCGCCGGAGGCCACCATTGTGCATGTGGATGTAGACCCGGCGGAGATCGACAAGAATATCGAAACCCGCGTGCCCATTGTGGCGGACCTGGGGCGGTTTATCGAAGAACTGGCAAAAAAAGCGGAGCCGAAAACCTGCCGGGACTGGGTGAAGCAGCTGACAGACTGGAACGATGCATATCCCTTCAAATATCAGGAAGACGATGCATTAAAACCCCAGATCGTGCTGCGGGCGCTTTCCGATCTCACAGACGGTAACGCATTTATCACAACCGAGGTCGGGCAGCATCAGATGTGGGCGGCACAGTTTTACCGGTATCAGGAGCCCGGACGACTGATCACTTCGGGTGGACTCGGNACCATGGGCTATGGGCTTCCCGCAGCGATCGGTGCCGCGATGGAAAATCCCGGCAAAACCGTTGTAAACATCGCCGGAGACGGAAGCTTCCAGATGAATATGGGAGAAATCGGCACCGCGGTGGAACAGGGCCTGCCGATCAAGCTGCTGCTGTTTAATAATCGTTCGCTGTCTTTGGTGCGTCAGCTGCAGTATTTCGGCGCAGGGAAACGCTACTCGGGGATCGACTTCACCTGCAATCCCGATTTTTGCAAACTGGTAGAAGCCTATCCCGATACCGAAACCTACCGGATCGAACGCCCCGACCAGGTGGAAGACGTGCTGAAAACGGCGCTCGCCAATGACAAATTCACCCTGATCGAATGCATCGTCAGCAACGAAGAACGCGTCTATCCCGTGGCCTGCCCGACCAATGGCCTGAACAAAATGAACTATCTGGACGACGTAGAAATCGTATGTGAATAAGGTTTATGATGGTGGCATGGTTTGCCGTCGCGCTCGTTATCTAATACAATGAAATGAAAAGAAGGCATGTATGCAGATCAATCAAAAGTAAGCGAAAAGACTTATCGATTATTTTGTGTGGCTTCCGTTTTCCGGAATTTTGCTTTTTCCGATCCTATCGATCTGGTTTTTTGTCGTGAAAAGTGAACCGGTTACTTTATGGCGTGTGATTTGGATTCATGGCGGACTCATCTTTTTTGGTTTGGCAGCATTGCCTTTTTATCTGTTGTTTTTCGAAAACCGCCGTTTCTACAGGGTCATTGGAAGTGGATAACGCTCTTGCTGATTTTCGCAACATCGGGAATCATAGCTTACTGCAGCTCTGTACAATAAAAAAACGGGGTCAGGCTTAACAAATTCACTTGCTTGTGAACAAGTTATCTTGCAAGTGAACAAGTTAAGCCTGACCCCGTTTTTGAGGGTTTAGATGAACAGATTCATATTGGAGTTGTCATTGTCGGCAAGCATGGTGGCGACGCCGCCGATTTCTACGCCTTCGATGAGCTCCTGTTCGGTGATGCCCATAACGTCCATGGACATTTGGCAGGCGGTGAGCTTTACGCCGGCGTCGATCGCCTGTTTAATAAGGCTCTCGAGCGAGTCGATGCCCTGGTCTTCCATGGTTTTGCGGATCATGGCGGAGCCTGCGCCCAGGAAATTCATTTTGGACAGGCCGAGCCGTTTGCTGCCGCGGGGCATCATGGTGGCAAACATTTTTTGCATGAAGTCTTTGCTTACAGAAACCGGTTCGGGTTTGCGTAAAATATTCAGGCCCCAGAAGGTGAAGAACATATTCACCTGATTGCCCATGGCGGCGGCTCCATTGGCGATGATGAACGAAGCGATGGCTTTGTCCAGGTCGCCGGAGAAGACGATCATGGTTTTTTCTTTGACGGGTGCGGCCGTGGTGTTTGGCTGCACGGGGGCGGTTTCGGTTCCTTTTTGCAGTTCAGCTGTGATAATGCCCTTTTGCTTGTTTACGCCCAAAAGAGTGTTGCCGGTGTTGTCGGCCCAGCTTTGGATGTCCCGGGAAAAACCGGGATCGGTGGCGGATACCGTGAGCACACCGCCGTCCGGGAGTTCTTTCATGGCCGCCGCAACTTTTACGATCGGACCGGGGCAGGACAGGCCGCAGGCATCCAGCGAAACGGGTTTGGCCTTTTCAGCTCGGGCGGGTGCGGGCTGCGTTTGTGCAGCAGCCGGCGGCGTTTGGGTAAACTTGCCCATGGTGAGGTCCTGTTCGCGCGGATCGTTTTGTGCATCCAGCGGGTCGGTTGCATTGCGCCAGCTGCGCAGACCACCGGCCAGATTGCGTGTTTTAAAGCCTTTTTGTGCGAGGATCCGCTCGGCTACATAGCCCCGCAGACCGACACCGCAGTANACCAGCCAGGTGGCGTNTTTNTCCAGTTGGTCGGTGTTTTCCCGCAGGCGGGTCAGCGGAATGTCGGTTGCACCGGGTAAGCCTTCCGAGGTTCTTTCGATATCTTCGCGGATATCCAGCACGCGAACCGCGTCCGGATCGGCCAGAAATTCTTCCGATGTCATCGGGTGACTATAGCCTTCCAGAATATTCTGTGCCATAAAGCCCGCAAAGTGCACGGGTTCTTTGGCCGATGCATAAGGCGGCGCATAGGCCAGTTCCAGTTTGGCCAGATGGTCGACCGTGCCATGAAAATGCATAACAGTGGCGATGGTGTCGATGCGTTTGTCGACGCCTTCGTAGCCTACGATCTGCGCGCCCAGAACTTTTCGGTTTTGCATATCAAACACTAATTTCAGTGTCATGGGCGTGGCGGCGGGATAGTAGGCCGCGTGGGCCATGGGGTGCAAAAGGGCGATCCCGTAGTCGACCCAGCGGGTCTTTCCTGCACGCGCCAGCATTTTCTCGTTCAGGCCGGTGGAAGCGGCCGACAAGTCAAACACCTGGGCAATGGAGGTACCCATTGTGCCTTCGTAGGGGGTCGTTTTTTCGTGCAGCAGATTGTCTACCACGGCGCGCCCCTGCCGGTTGGCGGGTCCTGCCAAAGGAATCATGGTGTTCTGGCCGTCGACATAGTTTTTGACTTCAATCACATCGCCTACGGCATAAATAGCCGGGTCGGAGGTCTGCATGTATTCGTCGACGAGGATGCCGCCACGGGGATTCAGTGCAAGCCCCGCGTCTTTGGCGAGTTGGGAATTGGGGCGTACGCCCACGGAGAGCAGCACGATATCCGCCTGTACGGTGCTGTCATCTTCCAGATGCGCGGTGTGCCCGTCGTCGGTAAATTTAGTGACGCCCTGCCCGGTGATAACGCGCACATCCTGTGCGATCAGCTCGCGATGAATGAGCTTGGCCATATCGGCATCCAGCGGTGCCAGCACCTGATCCATCTTTTCCACAACGGTGACAGAAAGCCCCTTGTGGGCCAGATTCTCGGCCATTTCCAGTCCGATGAAGCCTGCGCCGATCACGAGAGCGGTTTTCGGCTGCTTTTCTTCGATGAACGCCGTGATGCGGTCGGTGTCGTTGACGGTCCACAGGGTAAATATGTTCTCGGCATCGGCGCCTTCCCACGGCGGAACAATGGGGGAGCTGCCGGTGGAAAGCAGGAGCGTGTCGTAGCTTTCTTCGTATACTTCGCCCGTTTGCAGATTTTTGGCCTGCACGGTTTGTTTGGCCCTGTCGATAGAGAGGACTTCGGTTCGATCGCGCACATCGATATGGTACTTGGCTTCGATGGTTTCCTTGTCGGAGACAAAGAGCGCGTCGCGTTCGGATATGACGCCGCCGACATAATAGGGCAGGCCGCAGTTGGCGTATGACAGATACGCACCGCGTTCAAACAGAATAATCTCGACTTCTTCATCCATACGGCGCAAGCGGGCCGCGGCCGTTGCTCCGCCGGCCACGCCGCCTACGATCAGGATTTTTTTCGCTTTTTCTTGTTTTTCCATTACAAAGACTCCTCTTCGTTGTTCCATAAAACATCCAGTACCTGGCGGATCCGGTCGTCAATGAGACGATATATCATGGACTGACCGTCTCTTTCGGCTTCCACAATGCCTGCAGCCCGTAATTTGCTTAAGTGCTGCGAAATGCTGGATTGCGAACTGTTCATGCAATCGGTAAAAAACGTTACGCTGCGCGGGCCGTAGGTGGCCAGCTGATGCACCAGGCATAGGCGCACGGGATTTGCCACGGCTTTCAGCAGATCCGCATGCGCTTCGGTGACCGCCTGCTGGGAACGGATCCGGTCTTTCATACTCACATGTTTCGCCTCCTTACGATAAAATCAGATTGATGACCCCGGTCCGTCTTCAATCCGTAAGTATATAATAATATTATTATATTAGAATAATATAATATGTCAATCCCACCGATCCCTTTCCGGTGGTTTTTTGTTCTTATAGAAGCAACTTTTTACCCCTTACGGGATTTATATATTATGCTTGCGCAGGATTTGGGGGATGCTTTTTTGCCGGGTGGCACGGTCTTCTTGGGAAAAGACGGTTTCCGAAACGATTTGTCCGTCTTTCATTGCAAGGACGCGCCCGGCACGGGCGGCGACTTTCGGATCGTGGGTGACAAGAAATACAGCGGTACCGGTTTCGTGTACGCTCTCCAGGAGATCCATAATGGCTTCGGATGCCTGCGTATTGAGCGCGCCGGTGGGTTCGTCGGCAAAGACGATGCGCGGGTCGCCCAGGAGTGCGCGGCAGAGCCCGGCGCGCTGCAGCTGGCCGCCGGAGACTTCGGTAATGTCGCGGTCTTCTAAACCGCCGATCCCGGTTTTTTCCATCAGGGTGCGGGCTTTTTCTTTCAGGGCGGACCGATCCGTTTTGTCTGCGATATGCGGGAGCAGGATATTGTCCAGAATATTCAGATTGCGCAGCAGGGTCGGTTTTTGAAAGACAAAGCCCATTTTTGTGCGTCGCACATCGGAAAGCCGGTTGTCGGACAACGATGAAAGCGGGACGCCTTCAAACAAAACCTCGCCTTCGGTGGGCCGGTCGGNGCCGCTGAGCACAAACAACAGCGTCGACTTCCCGCTGCCGGAGGGGCCCATCACGGCGACAAACTCGCCCGGGCGGACGTGTACGTCGACCCGGTTTAAGACGCGGATTTTTTGTGTGTCTCCAAAGGTTTTTACCAAAGCGGATCCTTGTAGCATGTTTTACTCCTTCAGGGTCATGGAAAGATCGGGTTCAGTTATACGGGCAGTTCCCAATCGGGTGGCAAGATAGATGACAAACAGCAGCATGGCCGGATACAAACCGAATACGAGCAGCGGTCGGATGCGAAAATGGAGTTTCGCAACACCAAAGCTGCGAATCAGCGCGGTTCCAACCGATTCCCCGGCGGTGTTTGCGAGAAAGATGCCCATGAGCACGCCCAATCCCCCGACGAGCAAGGTGCGCGACAGATACTGCAAACGCAGATCGCTATGGGTGAAGCCGAGGACTTTCAGTACTGCGGTGGCCGAACGGTTTTTGGCAAGCAGCATACGGACAAACAGCAGGGTGACAAGAAAAACCAGAGACACGGTAATGGCAACCGATGCCATCGATGCCTTGTGCAGCGCCTGCGTAAGCGTAGCGGTCATACGGGAAAAGTATTCGCTGATTTCAGCGATTTTCGCATAGGGGTATCGGGCTGTCATTTCCTTTTTTTGCGCTTCGATATCCGCTGATTCACGAAAGCCTACATAGACGGTGCTCCAAAGGATTTCGCCTTGCGACGAAAAACGTGCCTTGGCGGTTTTTCCGCCATTGGTAATGTCGGAATAGATACCGCTTACGATAAGCTCGCGTGCGGTTCCGTCGACATCCAGCGTGATGCGGTCACCGACCTTTTTTTGATAGTCTTCAGCGTTTAGGCCCGACAGGGCAATCTCATTTTCTGCAACCGGTGCCCGGCCTTCTGTATAGTTGATGGGAAATACGCTGTGATCGCCGGTGTCGACTTTGATCCGTCCCGGTTTTTCTTCGTTTTGCACCGCAAAGAGCCGGCTGCTCAAAACCGCGTACTGCTCCACATGGGGATTGCGGGCCAGGTCGGATGCGATGACGGCCTCCTTGTCGGCAATCTGCCCGGTCTGTTGGATGCTCAGCATCAGATCGGTATCGCCGATGCCGTTGTAGGTGATAAAGCTCCTGGACGAGATCGTGCTGTGAATGTTTTGCGGGACAATCAGCAAAAAGGCGGACAGGATGACGACAAGTGCCATGGTGGTATACAGTCGCGCGCGGAGGAACACATCATTTGCCCCTATAAAGAGATTGACCGGCAAGGCGGTCTTACTCAGTTTCCATTTGCGCCGCCCGGTGTTTTCGTCCGGTGCGCCGTAGCGAATGGCTTCCGACGCGCTGATATGGCGAAACCGCTGCAGCACCCGGTTGACATAAAGAAGCAGGATCAGAAAGATCAGCACGGCACCGGCTAAAGCAGCCAGATAAACAGGCAGGCTTTGTTTGGCGGCACCCATATGCAGGCGGATGTTTTCCGACAGCAGTGCGCTGACCGGCAGGGAGAGCAAATACCCGGCCAGAGCGGATATGCCCGCAAGGAAGGCATATTTGGACAGATAGATGTTTCGGATGTCTGTTGTGCGCATACCGATGGCTTTCATCGTTCCGATTTCCCGGTAATCGTCTTCCATTTGTGCAAGCAGGGTGAAACGGATGCACAAAAAGGCAATCAGTACGACCAGTACGGCAGCGAGCATGAACACGGCGATAAGAATCCCGTCGGAAATTCCGTTCATGATCCGAAACAAAGGATAGGTGACCGTGGGTCCGTTGGCCGGGAGATCCGCCTCCTGATACGCCGTTTCCAGTGCCTGCAAAGAAGCGCCTTCTTTGATGCGAAAAGAAATCAGGGACTCTACAACGCCTGTGTCCTTTACCTTTTCAAAGTCTTCGGGCGCTACCAGCAGCCGTTTGGAGCCGGCGAGAGCGGAATTCATCTGCGAATCCCGCAAAAAACCGGCCACGGTCAGCTGTACTGCGCCGATGCGAACAGGATCGCCCGTTTTTGCCGTACCGTCCTGCCGATACAGCAAAGGCAGCCAGATGGTGCCGGGTTCCGGCTGAATCACAGCACCCTGTTCGTCTACCAGCCAGTCGAATGCTTCCGATTGCACAACCAGTCCGTTGTCCTGTGTGGTATCGATCAGTGCGGCATCCTGGATACGGATCTGCGAACCGTCCAGATTGAGAAAATCCTGTACCTGCCAGGCCTCTACGGCCGGATTTTCTGCCGCGAAGGCCGCAATGCGCTCCTTGTCCGCGGTACCTGCGTGCATCTGTAGAAAATGTGGGGTTTTCTGCGCCGTCATCATCCGGTCAATGGAACCGGCGAGCTGGGCAAAAAGCCCGATGGCGGTGGACGTCAAAAGAGCCGCCAGCAGGATAAAGAGAGCGATAACGGCCGTGATCAACCGGCTCCGGCGCATATCGTTGACCAGGTATTTGCGCATCATGTGCGGTTTCCTCCGAATATGGGTTCGAACAGGCCGTCTGCTGCTCCCAGCAAACGCCCGACATTGTAAAGAAGTGCGGCAATCCGCTGTTCTTTTTCTTCCTCCGGCAAAGAACCGTCAAAAACAACGGACGAATACGTCAGGATCATTTCGATACTGCTGCGTGGATACGGTGTGGAAAAATCGCCGGCGGAAATACCCTCTTCCACAATCGCCGTCAGTATCGGCGGGACATCGATCAGAATGCGCTCCTGTACTTTTTGATGCATGAGCGCATTTTGCGGTTTGTTGATATGTTCGACCAGATGGCTGCTGTCACCGGACACATTCATTGCCCGGATGGTAGCCAATAGACGCATCGCAGGGGGCATGTCCGTATCGGATGCGGTTTTTCTTCCCCGCTCCAGCATGGTTTCTGTGGTGCGGTCTATGAGCGCATCCATAATTTCCTCCTTGGAAGAAAAATGATGATAAAGCGTGCCTTTTGCAATGCCGACTGCGGCAATAATGTCTGCCACACTGGTATGGTCGTAGCCTTTTTCATGAAACAGGCGATCCGCCGCATCCATGATTTCTTGTTTACGCATGATTCCACCTCCCGACCGACCGTCGGTCTATGCTGTCGATTATACTATGCCGGGCCGGGAAGAACCACCCTTTTACTGCACTTTACGAAGAATTTACATGGAATTAACGGCGTATCACGCGGAAATGTCTATAATGACGGTAAGGAATACAGGGGGGTTACTATGCGAAAACGACGGACACGAATCCTGTTACTATGCGTGCTTTTACTGTTGGTCGGCTGTGAGCTTTTGCCGGGACAGGCCGATACGAAAGAAACATCGCAGCCCGGATCGACCTTCGGGCGCGGCCAAACGACTTTGCGTATCGTATCCGGCTCGGAAAACCGGGAACTGGAAGCATTGATCGAGGATTTTGCGGAAAAAAACCGGACAAAAATTGAAATGACCTATATGGGTTCGATAGATATTATGCGAAAGCTGCAGGCGGAAACAACGGAATTTGACGCGGTGTGGCCGGCCAGTTCGATCTGGATTTCCCTGGGCGATACGGACTTTCGCGTGAAGCACACCGAGTCGACATCCATCTCTCCGGTGGTGTTCGGGATCCGGAAGTCTTTGGCGGAAGAATTGGGCTTTGTGGGGCGTGAAGTATCCATCACCGATCTGATGGAGGCCATACAGGCGGGGAATCTGCGGTTCTGCATGACCTCTGCCACCCAGTCCAATTCCGGTGCTTCGGCGTATCTGGGCTTTTTGTCGGGCCTGGCGGGCAGCCCGGAAGTGCTCACGCAGGACATTCTCACCCAGCCTGCCGTGCAGACGAATATCCGGGAGCTGCTGGCTGGTGTGGAACGTTCATCGGGCAGTTCCGAATGGCTGAAGACGATGTTTCTGGCCGGCGATTATGACGCCATGGTGAACTATGAATCCCTGATTATTACGACCAATGAAGAATTGGTGGCGCGGGGCGATGAACCTTTGTATATCGTGTATCCCTATGACGGTTTGTCGATCTCCGATTCACCGCTGGGTTATATCGACCGGGGTGATGCAAAAAAAGAAGAGGCATTCCTTGCGTTTCAGGCTTATCTGGCCAGCCCCGAAGCGCAGGACGCCATGCAGAAACTCGGGCGCCGCACGGGCTACACCGGGGTGTTGCCGGAGAATCAAAATGTGTTTAAATCGGAATGGGGCGCAGATACCGACCGGGTGCTTTCTCCGATCAAGGTGCCGGCGGCAGATACTTTGACCCAGGCGCTGAATCTGTACCAGACGAATTTCCGCAAACCGTCTCTTTCCATGTATCTGCTGGATTTTTCCGGTTCCATGTCCGGCCAGGGAGAACGGCAGGTAAAAGAGGCGATGGATCTGTTGCTGNATCAGGAGAAAGCGGCCGAAGTGCTCCTGCAGGCGGGCGTGCATGAAGTGAATCAGATCCTCTTTTTTGATCACGAGATTTTAGGCACGGAAACAGCCGAAGAAGGGTCAGCCGAAGCGCTGCGCCGTTTGAACGATGCCGTTCAAAGGCAGCAGATCGGCGGTGGAACGGATATGTATCATGCGATCGTAACCGCCCTGCAAAATCTCTCGGAGTATGATCTGACGCAGTATACACCGGCCATCATCCTTTTAACAGACGGGGAATCGGTGGATAATTACCGCTATTTCAAAAATAGCTACGACGCGTTCGGGCAGGATGTACCGGTTTTCTCCATTATGTTCGGCAACGCAAATGAAACGCAGCTTAAGCAGCTGGCGGAGTACACCAATGCGCGGGTATTTGACGGCCGCACGAATCTGATCGATGCATTCCGGTCGGTTAAGGGCTATAACTGATGAAACCGGGGGAAGGCAAACAATTGCTGGCGGGAATTGCCGCAGGGATCGGGACGCTGCTCCTCACGCTTGTGACACGCATGCCCTTGCCTTTGGTCTGTGCGCTGCCGATCGGCGCGTATTTCGGCGCCTATATGGCAAGCAAACCGCGCGTTCGGATCGGAGGCATTGCACTGTCGGATGCCAACGGGGACGATATGCGCCAACTGATGAAAGAAGGGTACGACGACCTTGTCGTTTTGCAATATGCATCCAATCGGATCAAAGAGCCCGCCATTCGCGCACTGACCGAATCCCTGTATGCGCGAGGCGTCAATATTTACGAACATTTGCAGCAGAATCCCGACAAGATCAGCAAAGCGCGGCGCTTTATCAGCTACTATCTGGATACGGCGTCGGGCATCGTTGCCAAGTACGAAAACCTGAGCCGGTCCCATGTGCAGGG
>JGI24710J26742_10002045_pt1 | contig 18122 bp, 18 predicted proteins | sample BioPla2DNA2_FD_26742 | JGI IMG/M metagenome (IMG submission 26742) | reverse complement strand
CTNTCTAACATTACAAGTCTAGAAACACCACTATGAGTAATTTTAAAATTATCCTCAATAGGATAAATTAGTGGAAAATTATTTTTGATGTCTAAATTTAGTTTTTTAATTAGGTCTTGACTATACATAAACAGGTCCCCCCTCCAACGTTGTATTTATATTCTAACATATAGAAGCCAGTAAATGACATTGAAAATATTTACATTTTTACTTGTAGGCAATACATGAAGTCAGAAAGTCTATTAATAAAAGGTAAATAGAAAACTTCAGTCTTGTTTACAGCAACCAAAGCTCTTTCTAAAGCTCGTACTTTAACCCTGGCATTACTTAAAGCAATCTTTTCTTTTTGTTTATAAGGATAATTGAACTTGAAAGTACTAGGACAGCTTTCGATATCCTTTTCTATCTTAGTTAATAAAATTGACAAATCAAAGCCTTCTTTATAGCCAGAAACAAAACCAGCTATAGCGCTAAGAGCCTCAACGATTTCCTGAACATAGGGAATATCTTCATAACTATCAGCTTCAATAATACTGATGATGGTTTCATCTATCATACCAAGGGCTTCAATGATTTTGTCATCTTTTCTTACTCTTTTATTTTTTATGTCAGTAAATAAGTAATCTCCTTTTTTTGTTGAAATCTTCATATTAACCACCTCTTTATTATAGTATAAACAATAATTGAAACAATATGTGATATAAGTTTTTTTATATGTTAAAATTAATTAAGCAATAGATAGTGGGAGTACTTATGAAATATACGGCAGTTATTGTTGCTGCAGGAAAATCCGAAAGATTTAACTCAGCAATTAATAAATTATTATATAAGTTATCTGATGGTTCACTTGTCATTGATAAAGCTTTAGAGCCTTTTAGAGAAGATAAGGACTGCAGTCAGATAGTTTTAGTCACCAATCCAGAAACAATTGACTACTTGGCAAAAAATAGGGCAACAGGCAAAGAGATGTATTGCCATGGAGGAGAAAAGAGAAGCGATTCTGTTTTCAATGGACTAAAGGCAGTAAAAGAAAAGATAGTTTTAGTTCATGATGGCGCAAGATGTTATTTACAAAAAGAAGATTTAAATAACCTAAAAAAAGCAATGAAAACGGAAAGAGCTGCAATTTTAACCAAACCAATTGTTGATACTATCAAAGTGGTCAGTGGTGATTACATTGTTAAAACAATTGATCGAAACATTTTAAATGGCGCTCAAACGCCGCAAGCTTTTTATGCTGATGAACTTATGGAATGTTACAAAAAGGCCAGAGAAGAAGGATTTATTCCAACTGATGAAGCATCAGTTGTTGAAAAATATAGTGACACAAAAATAAAATGTGTTATTTCTAAAAATTATAATGAGAAAATTACTACAATTGACGATATAAAGTAGGGGGAATAGGTTATGTACAAAAAAAGAAGAGAACAATTACTAACAATGCTAGATCAGTATTCAATTACTGTTCTTATGGCTGGTAAGGCTCCTTATAGTATTGGAGATGCTAAATATCCATTTGAGGTAAATAGGTCTTTCTATTACTATACTGGGCTAGACAAAGAAAACTTAGTCTTAGTCTTGGTTAAGTTAGATGAAAATACGACAAAAGAAATTTTATTTATTGAGTCTTATGATGAAGTATTAGCTAAATGGGTTGGTGGAAGAATTAGGCCAAACCAAGCTAAAGAAATTAGTGGTATTGAGGATGTTAGATATCTGGACACCTTACTACAATCAATCGGAACTTACTTAAATTATAATGGTAAAGTAATTGATTTTATTTTATGTGGCGACTTAACCAAACAGGAATTAGAACAACCTAATGCAACAGTAGATTTATTCAATAAAATCAAAAAACTTCAACCTCAAGTCGAGTTTACCAACATTTATGACAAAATATGTTCAATGAGAGCGATTAAAGATAACCATGAAATTGAACTAATTAAGAAAGCCATTGATGTAACTCAAGAAGGAATTGAAACGATGATGAGATATTCACATGCTAATGTCTGGGAAAATGAATTGGAGGCATATTTCGATTTTGTTTTAAAATGTAAAAATTGCAAACACGCTTTTAATACTATTTGTGCAACAGGAAAAAATGCGACCATTTTACATTATGTGGAAAATAATGATTATGCTAAAACAGACGATTTAGTATTATGTGATTTGGGAGCTTCATATCAATATTATAATGCCGATATTACTAGAACTTTCCCAGTTAATGGTAAGTTCACTAATCGTCAAAAAGAAATTTATGATATTGTCTTAAGAGCTAATAAACTTGTAGAGTCTTTAGCTAGACCAAAAGTTACTACTAAAGAGTTAAATGAAGAAGTTATTAAGTTTTATGAAGTTGAACTGGCAGCTATTGGACTATTAGAAAATGGCAAGACAGTAAAAGATTTTTATTACCATGGAGTTTCTCATATGTTAGGATTAGAAACCCATGATGTAGCTTTAGTAGATATGCCATTAAAACCAGGATGTGTAATCACTAACGAGCCAGGTTTATATTTAGAAGATGAAGATATTGGCATTAGAATTGAAGATGATTTATTAATTACCGAAGATGGATGCATCAATTTAAGTAAAAATATCATTAAAGAAATTGAAGAAATTGAAGCCTTCATGGTTAAAAATTAGGAGTTATCAAAAAGTAAAAATATTATTTATGGAAAGGGAATTTTGACTTTACAATAAGGGGAAAATTTGCTAAAATATAACAGCGTTCGGGTAAATTTATATTTACTTCTTGCTTATTAATAAGCCGCTTAGACCAAAAGGAGGAAAAAAACATGAGAAAATATGAAATTATGTATATCCTTAACGCTTCAACTGAAGAAGCAGTTCGTACAGAAACCATTGAAACTCTACACAAAATCATCACCGATGCTGGTGGTACTATTGAAAAAGTAGATGAATGGGGAATGAGAGAATTTGCTTACCCAATTGAAGACATGACAAAAGGATATTATGTGGTAGTCACTATTAATGCTAATAATGATGCTATCGTAGAATTTGACCGTATCAGTCGTATCAACGCAAATGTTGTTCGCCATATGATTGTCAAGATTGATAAATAGGTGAAGAAATATGATTAATCGAGTTATTTTAATTGGTCGTTTGACCAAAGACCCAGTTTTGCGTAAAACACCAAATGGTGCTTCAGTTTGTAACTTTTCTTTAGCAGTAAGTAGAAGAAAAAGCAAAAATGATACAACTACGCCAGATGCAGATTTTGTGCCATGTGTTGCATGGAACCAAACTGCTGAGTTAATTACTACGTATTTACGCAAAGGTTCTCAACTTGGAGTTGAGGGAAAAATTCAAACAAGAAATTATGAAGACCCTAACACTCCAGGGAAAAGAGTTTATGTTGTCGAAGTTTTAGTAGACAGTATTATGTTTTTAGATAGTAAGAGTGCATCAGTGGATAGTTCAACATCATATACAACAGATTACTATCCAGATGAAAGTTATGCAGATGTGGCAGATGGTCCTAAATTAGATATTTCAAGTGATGACCTGCCATTCTAGAAAGGAAATTTAAAGTGGCATTTAGAAGAAATAGACCTGGTCGTAGAAAAGTATGTTATTTCACTAAAAATAACATCACATATATCGACTATAAAGATACTGAATTATTAAAGAAATTTGTCTCACCTAATGGAAAAATTATTCCAAGAAGAGTAGCAGGGACAAGTGCTAAGTATCAGCGTATGTTAGCTGTAGCTATCAAACGAGCTCGTCAAATGGCTTTATTACCATACGTTGTTGACTAAATAAAGAATAAATACTTTTATAAAGAGAATTTTATGCAAAAAGTGATTTAAAAAAATCACTTTTTTTGATTCAATTTATTGTTATTGTTAAAAGTGTTGCTTTATATTAATTACAATATTATTTTATCGAATAATTAAACATCTTGACTATATATAAACCTATAGATATAATCAAATCAATTAAGGAAAAATATAAAAAAATAGAAGATAATTATATTAATTTTTTGTTTTTCAGTTAAGTATGTGTTGTTTTAATCCAATTATTAAATTAATTTTAAGGAGGAATGGACATGACAATTAAAAAAACTTCAGATTTATATGCTTTAATTGGTGCGATAGCATTTACCATTCATGGGCTATATATATTGTATGATATATTTTATTTCATGAGTTTGGGTCTAAGCATTTGGTCTTTTCGTTTGTTACATCTTGTTATATGTATTGGTTTTGCCTTTTTATTATTTATTAAAAAGAAGAATGTTGCTTTTGTTGTTGTTTCGGGATTAGATGTTCTTTATAGAGCATATATAACCATTAATTATTTTACTTTTGCTTCTTTTTTAGAACTTTTAGCTTCAATAAGTATGTTTATTATTATTGTATATAATTGCTCTAAAACTAGAAATGATAAATCAGAGATAATGAAAAAAGTATGGTTTATTCCAAGTTTGTTGATTGTTCTCAGATTTTTGTATTTGCTTATTTTTCATCGAATAGGGAACTATATATTATATTTATCTGAGTATGAAAATGGAATGTTATTAAATTACATATTAAATCAACTGCTATTACTATTCATTGATTTTATTTATTTTTTATCTTATACAATGCTAGCCTTATGGTTTAAAGAGAAAGCCAAGGAAGATTCTAATTCCAAAGTTGTCTAACAAAAAAATAAGTTAAAAAACAAAAAATTATAAGTATATTATTATTGAAAATCTTAATTAGAAAACGGAGCTAAATAACTTAGGCATATCATTATGCCTATTTTTAGTGTTGTCCTAAACTTTTTAAAGTTGACTTTAAAGTTTTACAACATTTAATTTATGCTTTATAATTACTTTGTATCTTTATGTGGAAAAGATGTTTTTGTTGTAGGAGAAATTGAGAATGCGTAAATCAAGAGTAAATAGTATAACTTATGGGGCACTGTTTTGTGCTTTGACAGGAGTACTAGTTTATATAAATCGTCTATTAGCTAATGGTCTAGAATTATACTTTTTCTGGATTATTCCAATTCCAGTAATTATCTATATCATAAAGTTTGGTGTTAAACAGGCAATTGTAATGAATACTGCCATGGTTCTTATGACGATGATTATCGCTGGTCCTATTTCCACAAGCGCCTTTTATGTTTTAGGTTCAGTAGTTGCTGGTACCGTTTATGGGGCAGGGCTTGTAAAACAGAAAAGTGCAGGTTATTTAATTATTTCAGTAGTTGTAGTTTCAATGGTGATGATGTTTATTTCATATTTTGTCTTTGCAAAATTTTTTGGTTATGATTTAATGGCTGAAATGGACTTTATGAAAAACACTATGGCCACTTTGATTGAAAAGATGGCCAAGGGAGATGCTAGTGTATCTTCAACACTTATGTCTATTTTTGATAATAACGCGATATTTTCAATTATTGTTATTTCTTCAGTGTTAAGTTCGCTTTTAGAAGGGTTTTTGGTTCATAGTATTGCTTTTCTCGTTTTAAAAAGACTTAAGATGACTACCCCACCAATGAAATCGGTAAGTGAGCTTTATGCTCCACTATGGTTAAAGTTGGTAGTTATAGCAGGGTTAGCTGGCAACATTTTAATGACTCAGTTTCCAAGTGTTGCCCAATATAAGAATATTATTTTCCCAATAACTATTATTTCCTATATTGTGTGTTTTATGTTTGGTTATATTTTGATTTCAACTCTTATTGCTATTAGAATACCAAACAATAAAACTAGAGCCAGTATTTCGGTAATCGTGTTATTATTATCATTATTTTTAGCAGCTATAGTTGTCGGAGTTGGAATTTTTGACATCTTTACTTCATTTAGAAAAACATTAATAGAGGAGTTGAAAAATTATGTTAAACAAAATGGACAAGCTTAGACTTGTTGCCTTACTTCTTATTTTAATTGAAACAGCTTTAGCATTATTTTTTGAATTTGTTTTAAAGATTGAATATGGTTTTTTAGTATATGTTTTCATCGCGGCTAATTTTGTTTTGTTAATTTATATTTTCTTAGTAGTTGAGTTAGATAAAAGAAAGCGTACTGTTGATATAAATAGAGTTTTAGGAACTGAAGCTAAAGAAGCTTTAGAGTATGCTAAGGTAGGGATTATTATTTATGATGACAACTATGTTGTTAGCTGGGCTTCAGATTTCTTTGAAGAACGAGAAATAAAAATAATTGGCGAAAAGATTACTAAAGTATTTCCTGAAATGGCGGTGTTATTTTCTGGTAATAATCATCGTGTTGTAATTACTAATGAAGATGATACAAAATATGAATGTGTCAAAGAAGAAAGTTCACAGGTAGTATTTGTTAAAGATATTACTGAAACATATGATCTTAAAAAAGCTTATCAAAATGAGAAAATTGTTTTAGGTTTAATTAGTTTAGATAACTATGAAGAGACAATTCGTAATGAAGATGAACAAAAAATTGCTCAAATTAATACTAATATTCGTCAAAAAATTATTTCTTGGGCAATAAGCCATGGAGCGGTTATCAGAAGAATTAGAAGTGATAGATTCTTTGTGGTAGTAAATCATAAAAATTTCCAAGACATGGTTACTAGTAAATTTGAGATTTTAAATGAAATAAAAGAAGCAGCTCGAACTCTTGATGTTTCAATAGCATCTTCTATGGCTTATAGTTATGGAGATACTAGCATTGATGAGTTGGATAACACTTTAAATAGTATGTTAGAATTAGTCTTATCTAGAGGAGGAGACCAAGTTGCGGTAAAACAACATGGTAAAGAGGTTGAGTTTTTTGGTCAATCTTCAGAGGCTAGTGAAAAAACTTCTAAAGTTAGAGCTAGAGTTATGTCACAAAGTTTAGAAAAGATCTTTGATGAAAGTTCAAATGTCTTTATTATTCCACATAATGATGCTGATTTGGATAGTTTTGGTGCTTGTTTAGGTGTTAGTAGGATGGTTTTTGCTTTAGAGAAAAAAGCATATATTGTGTTTAATGATATTAATGTTGAGCCAGTTACAGAAGCAATATTTGAAGAAAATATTATGAGTTTGATTGAAAATCATATCTTTGTTAGCGAAGAAGAGGCTTTATCTATTATGGATGAAGATTCACTGGTAGTAGCAGTAGATCATCATAGTTTAGATTTAACGAGTACACCAAAACTAGTAGAAAATGCACCAAAAATTGTCATTATTGACCATCACCGTAGAAAAAGTGAAACAAATATTAGTGCAATGTTGATATACAATGAACCAAGTGCTTCTTCAACAGTTGAACTGGTAACAGAATTAATGCAATATTCATATAACAATATTGAGTTAACTGAATTAGAAGCAACTATTATGTATGCTGGAATTTTAGTAGATACTGATGAATTAAAATCTAGAACATCTGCTAGAACATTTGAAGCATGTGCAACACTTAAAAAAAATGGAAGCAATACTTCTTTAGCTTATTATTGGCTAAAAGAAGGTATACAAGATTTTGTCGATATAACAACAATTTCTAAACATATGGAAATTGTAAAAGATAATATTGCTGTCAGTGCGGTGGTTAAAGAAGGAAAATACTTATCAAGAACAACTTTGGCTAAAGGAGCTAATCATTTGTGTTCAATTAAGGGAATTGAAGCAGCATTTGTTATTGCTCAAATTGATAGCAGTACTTTTGCCATTTCAGCTAGAAGTAATAATGATATTAATGTCCAAATTATTATGGAAAAAATGGGTGGTGGTGGTCACTTTAATGCGGCTGGTTTACAAAGAACAAACACCAGTTTAAAAGCATTAAAAGATGAGTTAATTCTGGCAATTGAAGAATACCAACAAGGAGGTAGTAACAATGAAAGTAATCCTATTGACTGATGTTAAAAATGTTGGAAAGAAAAACGAAATTAAAGAAGTAGCAGCAGGATATGCTCGCAACTACTTAATTAAGCATGGTTTTGCCGTTGAAGCTACTAAAAGAGCTTTAGAAATATTACAAAATCAAAAAAATGAAGCAGCTGCTGATTTAAAGGCTAAAAAGCAGGAAGCATTAGATTTAAAAGAAAAACTTGAAAAATTAACGATAACATTTAATGTTAAAAGTGGAACTGATGGTAAACTGTTTGGTAGTATTAATTCTGGCAAAATAGCTGATGAATTGGCAAAAAAACATAACATTACGGTAGATAGACGTAAATTTGTTGATTTCGAAAATATTACCAAATTAGGTAATTATGAAGTAAAAGTAGAATTATTTAAAGAAGTAATTGCGAAATTTAAAATAGAAGTTATAGGTTGATAGGAGGGTATTTATGACTTTACAAGTACCAGCAAGCATTGATGCTGAACAGGCTTTATTAGGCTCGTTATTTTTATACCCAGAAACATTTAGATTTACCTTTGAAGAAAATTTACTGCCAGAGGACTTCTTTGTGGCAGCAAACAGAAAAATCTATCAAGTAATGCTAGATTTAAATCAAGAAGATAAACCTACCGATGTGGCAACGGTTATTACTAGACTGCAAGACATTCAGGAGTTAAATAGTGTTGGTGGAGTAGATTACATCACGCATTTAACTGATTTAGCAATCAGTAGTGCTAACTCTGTTCACTATATAACGATGTTAAAAGAAAAATCATTATTGAGAAGGCTAATTGAAGTTTCAGAAAAAATAAAAAAGAGAAGTTTTGAAGGTCAATATGATCCTTTAGATGTTTTAAATGAAGCTGAAAGTCTAATTTTAAAGGTCAGTAGAGATAGGAAAGTTTCAGAATTTAAAAACAGTAAAGAAACATTTGATGAATTAATTGAAAGAATACACACCTTAAGGGAAAAAGGTGGAATGACTGGTGTTCCTTCAGGCTATAAATATTTGGATAATATCACTAACGGTTTCCAAAATGGTGATTTAGTTATTGTAGCAGCTAGACCTTCAGTAGGTAAAACAGCTTTTGCCTTAAATATTGCCAGCAATGCTGCAGTTAGATACCAAAAGAATGTGGCGGTGTTTTCACTAGAGATGCCAGCAATTCATTTGGCAATGAGAATGTTATCGGCAAAAAGTACTGTTGAATCAGAAAAAATTAGAACTGGTAGAAATTTAACTAATGAAGACTGGGCAAAAATTGACGAAGCCAAAAGTCAATTAGAAAAATCAGGCATCTTTATTGATGATTCACCAGTTATCAAAGTTAATGATATTTTTGCTAAATGTCGTAAATTACAAGCTGACCACGGTTTAGATATGATTATTGTTGACTATTTACAATTGATTGCTCCTTCAGTTTCTAAAGGAGATAATAGGCAATTAGAAGTAAGTGAGATTTCTCGTTCTTTAAAACAAATGGCCAGAGAACTTAATGTTCCAGTAATTGCTTTATCACAATTATCAAGAAATGTTGAAGGAAGAGATAGAAATCCAATCTTGTCGGATTTAAGAGAATCTGGAGCCATTGAACAAGATGCTGATGTAGTTATGTTTTTACATCGTCCGAAAAGTAAAAATGAAGATGCTGATGACGCTTCACCAAAGGATGATTTACAGGATATCCTGTTAATTATAGCTAAGCATAGAAATGGAGCAATTGGTGAATTATTATTAGCTTTCAAGTCTTCAATAAATGCTTTCTATACTAAAGAAACGAGATATAACGAGGGATAGTATGAGAAGAAAAAAAGAATTAATCGTAGTTTTAATAAGTTTAATTTTATCTATTGTAATTGTCATGTTTTTTCCTTCAAATATTGGTAAGCAAGCACTTATCTCTAATATCAATTTAAGTGAAGAAAAATCACATATTGCTCAGAAAATTGAATATGTATCACTAGAACCTATTGATGTAACAAAAGTTTATCATAAGGGTAATTTGATAGGTATTATATATGATAGTGATATTATTCAAGAAGCTATTGATATGGAAGAAGCAAAATTAGCTGGGACAAAGTTTGAAGGTTATGAAATCGATATAAGTAGTGAAATATATATTTTAAAAGAGAAATCTTTCTGGAAATACGAAAATAAAGACCAAGAAATATTGTCATATATTATTGATAACAACTTATTAGTTGTTCAAGCAGTTAGGATAGATATTTTTAGAGAGGAAACTATAGTCGATACGATATATGTAAAATCTGTTGAAGAGTTTTCAAGTGCTTTAAGAAGATTTGCTTTATGTTTTATCGATGAGAAAGCCTATGTTACTTTAGAAAATCATGAAAAGATTCTTGATTTAACCACTTATGGAAGTCAAGACAAAAATATTTATATTGAAGAAACAATTAAGGCAACCCCTACTGGAGCAAGCACTAAAGAACTATTTGCTGATGAAGAAGCTATCTTCATGTACTTATGTTATGGAAGAGAGTATGAGTTAGAATATTATACAGTTGTTGAATATGATACTATCAGTGGTGTTGCTTCAAAAACAGGGTTATTAGCTAAACAGCTTTTGGCGATAAATGATGACCTTGACAATATTAATCAAGCTTTGGTGGTAGGACAACAATTAGTTGTCACATATTTTACTTCACCAATAACGGTAGTTGTTGAACAACAACGTTTAGTAAAAGAAGTAACATACCCAACAGAAAGTAATTATACCTTTGATATGACATTAAGAAGAAATGAAGTAGTTGAAGATGTTGCTCCTGCAACAGGTTATAATGATGCTACTTATACCGATATTTATGTAAACGGTATTTTGACAAGTTATCGCCAAGATAGTGTTGTGGTAAGGGTTGAACCAATAATTGGTCAATATAGATACAACATGCAGGATTATAGTGATAGAGGAATATTTTTCTCATTACCTGTAAGAAATCCGGTTATTACTTGTGACTTCTATTGTTATGCTAATCATCATGGTTGTGATTTTATAGATAGGTATAATCGTTATGGTGATATTTTAGCTGCTGCTGATGGAACAATTATTAAGAAGGGCTATGAATCATCTATGGGTTATTATTATTATATTAACCACGGTAATGGTATTGTAGCTAGGTATTTACATATGCGTACACCAGGATATTGTGAAATTGGAGAGCTTGTTTTAAGGGGTCAAGTAATTGGCCAGATTGGTAATACTGGACGCAGTAGTGGACCGCACTTAGATATTGGTATTTATATTGATGGAACACTCATTGATCCATGTTGGGTTTTACCGTGTGAACAGGCTTCTTATTGGTAATGAGATATTATATTTTAGCTAGCGGTTCAAAAGGCAATTGTATAGTTGTAACAAGCAAAAACACTTCAATCATGATAGATTGTGGGATAACACAAAAATATCTAAAAGAGTCATTTGATCAAATAGGTTTAGAATATCAAGGTTTAGATGGAGTGTTAATAACTCATAGTCACAGTGATCATTTAAGTAACACTAAGATTATTAAAGACTTAAATGTTTATTCTCCATTTAAAATTAGTGGTTTAAACAAAAATCATCTCATTAAACCAATCGATGTATTTACGATTAAAGATTTAGATATTTTGGCAATACCACTTTCTCACGATACAGAAATTACTGTTGGTTATGTTATCTTTGATGGGCAGGAAACTTTAGTTATAGTTACAGATACTGGATATTTATCAGATAAAAATATAAAGATTATTAGAAACGCTAATTATTACATAATTGAAAGCAATCATGATCCAGAAATGTTACTAAACACAATTAGACCGAAATACATTAAAAACCGCATCATTTCTGATTATGGCCATTTATCTAATGAAGACTGTGGATATGCTTTAGCTCAGTGCATTAGTGAGGATACTAAGGAAATTGTCTTAGCTCATATTTCTCAAGAAGCAAATACTGCAAAGTTAGCTTATGATACAGTAATAGAGATACTTAATAAAAAAGAAATTGATTATCATAATATCAAAATAAAAGTAGCAGAACAATTTGAAATAATTGAAGGTGGATCTGAATAGATTCACCTTTTTTAATTGCACTACTTTCTAATGTGATATACTTATTTGGTAGGAGATTAGTAAGCGTGATAGATGTAATCGTAGTAGGAGCAGGACATGCAGGATGTGAAGCAGCACTAGCCACTAGTAGGTTAGGTTTTAAGACTGTTTTATGTACTCTAGATAAAAACTTTACTGCTTCTATGCCTTGTAATCCTTCTATTGGAGGTCCAGCAAAAGGGGTAGTCGTTAGAGAAATTGATGCTTTGGGTGGTCAAATGGCTAAAATTGCAGATATGGCAGCTTTACAGTTTAAAATGCTAAATACTACTAAGGGACCAGGAGTAAGAAGTTTAAGAATTCAAGCGGATAAGATTTTATATAAAAAAAGAATGTTAGAAGTTTTAGAAAACCAAAAAAACTTAACTATCAAAGAATGTATGGTTGAGGACATTATCGTTGAAGATAGTATTGTTAAGGGTGTAAAAACTGATACAAATGAAGTGCTGAAAAGTAAAATTGTTATTTTAACGACAGGAACTTTCATGAATTCTAAGATAATGGTTTCTGATCACATTACTTTTCAAGGACCAGATAATCAAAAGACAACTAAAAACCTTTCTAAAAAGTTAAAAGATTTAGGTTTTATAATTTTAAGATTAAAAACAGGTACTCCAGCTAGAATAAAAACAAATTCTATTGATTTTTCATGTGCTACACTTGAGCCTGGCAATACTGAAAATGAAGCATTTTCTTTTGAAACAGAAAAAGTATTGCCATTAAAAGAGCAAGTACCTTGTTATTTGATATACACTCAACCTGAAACTCATCAAATAATTCAAGAAAACTTGCATAAATCAAGCATGTATTCAGGAGTTGTTGAAGGAACAGGAACGAGATATTGCCCATCTGTGGAAGATAAAATTGTTAGATTTGCCGATAAGGAAAGACATCAAATTTTCTTGGAACCGGAATCACTTTCGCTAGATACAACTTATGTTCAAGGCTTTTCAACTAGCATGCCTTATGATGTACAAGACAGGATGCTTTATTCTTTGCCAGGTTTTAAAAATCATGTTGTTGATAAATATGCTTATGCTATTGAGTATGATGCAATTGAACCATTACAGTTAAAACCGTCTTTGGAGACAAAAATTGTTGAAAATTTATTTTGTGCTGGTCAGATTAATGGCACTTCAGGGTATGAGGAAGCAGCTGGTCAAGGGTTGATGGCTGGCATTAATGCTGTCAATAAATTAAAGGGGAAACAACCATTAGTTTTAAGAAGAGATGAAGCCTATATTGGAGTTATGATTGATGATTTAGTTACTAAAGGAACTAAAGAACCATACCGTTTATTAACTAGCAGAGCTGAATATCGTTTGCTTTTAAGACATGATAACGCTGATCAAAGGCTGACAAATTATGGTTATGAAATTGGTTTAATCAGTAAAGAAAGATATCAAAAGTTCATATTAAAAATAGAGCGATTAGAATACTATAAGCAACTGTTAACCGAAACAAAGATTAATTATAGCTCACAGTTATTAGACTATTTAATTCAAAAAGGTTATGAAGACACAAAAAGTCAAGGTAATTGTCATGATTTGATTAAAAGACCTAATGTAGAAACAAAAGTAATTTGTCAATTGCATGATATTGAAATTGATGAAAAGTTAGCTAATCAATTAGATATAGAAATTAAATTTGAAGGCTATATTTCTAAAACAAGAAGAGAAGCAGCTAATTTAATTAGATTAGAGAAGCAACCACTTCCATATGATTTAGATTATAATAAGATAGTTAATTTATCAATTGAAGCCAAAGAAAAGCTTTTGAAGGTAAGACCACTAACCATTGGTCAAGCTTCAAGAATTTCTGGGGTAAATCCAGCTGATATTATTACTATCCAAATCTATTTAAAACAATCTAAAGTGACTCAAGAGAGTAAATAAAAAGGAATTGAAATTAGTTTCAGTTCCTTTTAATTGTAAAAAGTATAGCTACCAGTCTTATTGTCCAATTTATTTAATTATTTTTTTAATAAGTACTATTGTTTTTGGTAGCGCCAGAGCATAAATGATAGCTAATAGTATTCCGGCAGCAATCTTTAAAGGAATAGAGCCAAATACTAAAACTTTAGAATAATAACCATATATTTTAGCATCAATAAATAGGGCTAAAGTATTTAAGGTTGTTACTAAAAGAGCTGAGAAAATAGCAATCATGGAAATCGTTTTAAAATCTAATTGTTCTTTTCTTTTTTCAGCAATAAATCCTACCACCAATCCACTAATAGCATGTGGCAAAACCCACAATAGAGTAGTAGCAGTAAAACCATATCCTGAAAATAATATTTGATATAAAAAACTTCCAATAAAACCAACCATAAAGCCTTCAAGTTTACCAAATAATAAGCCAGCAACCAAAACAGGAAAAGCTTCAAAAGTAAATTTGAAGTTTAATAGTTTTATGGGAGTTAATATTGAAAGAATAACTTTCATCGCTATTAACATTGATAGGGTAGTTAATTGTTTAGTTGTCATAGATACTTCCTTATAAATAAATATCATATCATAACTTTCTTCTGGCTGAAATAGCTAAATTATTTAATAATACTGCAATAGTTACAGAACCTACTCCTTTTGGTACTGGAGAGATGTTTTCAACGATATTTACAACCTCATCAAACAAAACATCACCACACAGTTTTCCTTTTTTGTGATTGTAATTAATTCCTACATCTATAACAGTTTGATTTTTACTAAAGTAGTCTTTATTTAATGATTCCATTTGTCCACTACAAGCGATGATAATATCAGCTTGCTTTGTCAAAGTAGGAATATTTTCACTTTTTGAATGACAAATAGTAACGGTACAGTTTTCATTTAAAAGTAACATACTAACTGGTTTACCAACTATTAAACTTCTACCAATGACCACTGCTTTTTTTCCAACTATAGGAATGTTATAGTACTTTAGCATTTCAATGACTGCTTTAGCAGTACAAGGAGCAAAGTATTTGTTGGTATTACTGAAAAGTGAAGATAGGGCAATATCACTACTGCCATCAATATCTTTAGCTGGGTTTAGGTAATTTCTAGCTTTTTCATTGTCTAAATNCTTTGGCAAAGGACGAAGCATTAAAATACCATCAATTTTATCATCAGTATTTAAAACATCTAAAGTATGATAAAACTNTTCATATTCAACATCTTTATTTAAGATAATTGATNTGACATTAATTTCTAGTTGTTGGCATCTTTTAGTTGCTGCTTTTTCATAAGAAATATCATCAGCATTTTCTCCAACTCTAACGATAGCTAAAGTAGCTTGTTTTCCGTGTATTTTAAGTATTTTAACTATTTTTCTAGTTTGTTCATTGATATTATCACTTACTGCTTTACCATATAGAATGTTAGCCATTATATCATCTCCCTGTTAATATTTTCGAAAACATTTTGAGCCAGCTTACTGTATTTTTCTACCAGTTTATCAACTTGATTGTTTCTTTTTTGAGCAAATTCTCTATTTTTCATCAACTTAGTATTTACTTTAATATTTATACTACAACCATATAAAGCTCCATGAGCTAACATTGCGGCAGTAGCTATATCAGAGATAGCTAATTTGGATCCGATTTGTCCATATCGTTCTAATAGTTCTATTACTTGACAGATATCTTTTAAGATAATTAGTGGACCACTGCTAGCATCAACTAAACACTTTTCTAGAATTTGTTCTCTATTAGGATCATTTTTATCTAACGAATAAGCTTTTGATAGTGGTAAAAAACTTTCAGCGTCAAAATTTATATCTTCTAAAAGTTTAATTCTTAAGTTTTCTGATTTAATGTTAAGTTGCTTAATTTCTTCTTCTACATCACTATATCTTTTTTTACCAATAGTTAAAGAAGCCACCATACTGCCCAGTGATGAAGCTAGAGCTCCCACAAGAGCACACACTCCTCCACCACCTGGAACAGGTTTTTCACTAGATAAGTCAATTGTAAATTGTTCAACAGTTTGTTTATACATATTTTTCATCCTTTAAAATAGTCCAGTAATTATTCCATGGTCATCAACATCAATACTTTCAGCTGCAGGAACTTTTGGTAGTCCTGGCATAGTCATAATATCACCTGTCAAAGCAACAATGAAACCAGCTCCTGATGATACTTTCAACTCTCTTACAGTAATGGAAAAGTTTTTTGGTGCTGCTAGTTTTTTTGGATCATCAGAAAATGAATATTGGGTTTTGGCCATACAAATAGGAAGATTAGAAAATCCTAATTCTTCAAGTTGTCGTAGCTGTTTTAAAGCGTTTGAAGTAAGTTCAACTTTGTCACTATGATAAATTTTGGTAGCTATTGTATTTAATTTGTTATAAATTGAATCGTTTATATCATAGGCAAAGTCAAACTGATTTGTTTTTTTAGTAAGTTTTATTACCTCATTAGCCAAGTCAATACCACCCTTAGAACCTTTTGAAAATACTTCACTTAAGGCAACGTTAACATTAAGTTCTTTACATTTGTCTTCAATTAGTTTTAACTCTTCTGCACTATCATCAGAAAATCTATTGATAGCAACAACTACAGGAAGTTTGAAGACATTTTTAATGTTATCGATATGCTGTAAAAGGTTTGGTAAACCTTTTTTTAAAACTACTAAATTTTCTTGATTTAAATCTTTTTTATCAACACCACCATGATTTTTTAAAGCTCGACATGTAGCAACAATTACTACTGCATCAGGTTTTAAATCAGCAACACGACATTTGATATCTAAGAATTTTTCTGCACCTAAATCAGCCCCAAAACCAGCTTCTGTAACGGTGTAATCAGCAAGTTTTAAAGCCAATTTTGTCGCTACTATACTATTACAACCATGAGCAATATTGGCAAATGGTCCACCGTGGATAAAGGCTGGTGTAGCTTCTAAAGTTTGTACTAAATTAGGTTTTAAAGCATCTTTTAATAAGGCAGCCATTGCACCATGGGCTTTAAGTTCTTTAGCTTTGATAGGGTTGCCATCATAAGTGTAACCGATAGTGATATTACCTAATCTTTGTTTTAAATCGGTAATATTGTTACTCAAACATAAAATTGCCATTACCTCGCTGGCGACCGTAATATCAAAACCATCTTCTCTTGGTGTACCATCACTTCTAGTTCCCAAACCACAGACAATATTTCTTAACTGGCGATCATTTATATCAATTGCTCTTTTCCAACTGATTCTTCTAGGATCAATGTTTAAACTGTTCCCTTGCTGAATGTGGTTATCAATCATGGCAGCTAGCAAATTATTAGCAGCTGATACAGCGTGAATATCGCCAGTAAAATGTAAATTGATATCTTCCATTGGAACTACCTGAGCATAACCTCCTCCAGCAGCTCCTCCTTTGATACCAAAAACTGGTCCTAAAGATGGTTCTCTTAAAGTTACCATTGTCTTTTTGCCTAGTTTGGTTAAAGCATCAGCTAAACCAACGGTAGTGGTAGTTTTACCCTCTCCAGCTGAAGTAGGGTTAATGGCAGTAACTAAAATAAGTTTGCCATCTTCTTTATCTTTTAAATCTTCTAGTAAATGATAATCGATTTTGGCTTTAAAGTTACCATATTGTTCAATATATTTTTTATCGATATCTACTTTTTTCGCAATTTCTAAAATATTTTTTTTCTTACAATTTTGAGCTATTTGAATATCAGTTAGCATTAATAATTTTTCTCCTATCTAGTTTGGTCTCTTATTCATTATAATGTTTTTTTAAGTATTTGAAAATAACAAGAAAGATAGTAATATATATATTAATTAAAGAGGTATGGATTATGTTGTATTTTTCTAATGATTATAGTCAAGGGGCCCATCCAGAAGTTCTAAAGCGTTTAGTTGAAACTAATATGATCTCTGTTAATGGTTATGGAGAAGATATTTTTTGTGCTGAAGCTAAAGAAAAAATAAAAAAAGCTATTGGTAATCAAAAAGCTGAAGTGTTCTTTTTAGTTGGTGGNACTCAAACAAATCAAGTTGTAATTAATAGTATCTTACAAAAACATCAAGGAGTTATTTCAGCTGACACTGGTCATATTGCNACTCATGAAGCTGGAGCAATTGAATTTACTGGCAANAAAGTTTTACCNATTAAACACATAAATGGGAAAATCAATAGTAATGATTTAAAAGAATACTTAAAGAGTTTTTATGATGATGAAAATCATGAACATATGGTCTATCCAGGAAT
>JGI24710J26742_10002044_pt1 | contig 18128 bp, 22 predicted proteins | sample BioPla2DNA2_FD_26742 | JGI IMG/M metagenome (IMG submission 26742) | reverse complement strand
CGGGGAGGTGCAGGGGAATGACTCTTTCGCAGGGTACGCGGGAAAAAAGGGGAGGTTTAGTCTGATGGATGGTCTAGAGATCCTTGAAACAGAGGTACCAGTCTTTGCAGTCGTAACCTTCCTTCAACCTCTTCTCTATACCCTCCGGGGTCTGTGGCGCCGGGACGATGACCTTGTCGCCAGGTTCCCAGTTCGCCGGTGTTGCTATCTTGTGCTTATCAGAGGTCTGGAGGGCCTTTGTGAGCCTGAGGATCTCGGGCATCGAGCGGCCGTTGGACATCGGGTAGTAGAGCATGGCACGCATGATCCCTTTGTCATCGATGAAGAAGACCGTCCGGATGGTTGATGTGTTGCTCTGGCCGGGGTGGATCATCCCGTAGCTCCGGGCGACCTTCATGTCGAGGTCGGCTATGATCGGGAAGTGGATATTGACGCCCATCTTCTCCTTGACGTTCCTGACCCAGGCGAGGTGGGAGTGAACGCTATCGATGGAGAGNCCGACGAGCTGGGTGTTNAGCTTCGCGAGTTCATCGGAGATCTCGACGAACGCTATGAACTCGGTTGTGCAGACCGGCGTGAAATCGGCCGGGTGGGAGAAGAGGATGACCCACTTCCCTTTGAGGTCAGAGAGCTTCATGGGTCCGTGGGTGGTCAATGCGTCAAATTCAGGTGCTGGTTCGCCGATCACCGGCATTCGAAATACTTCTTCCTGGTCCATTTTTATCATCTCCTGGGGGGTAAGTTACCCAAGTTCTTCTTCAAGGACGGTCTTCCCGTGGACGTAGGCCGGCATCCCTGCAAGCAGGAACGCGACCCGGAGTCCTTCCTCGATCTCTTCTTTCTTCACGCCGAGGTTCCCGGCGCCCGCCATCTGCGCCCTGACGGCGTGATCGTCTCTGAGCGCGGCGGCGATCGCTATAGCGATGATCTTCTTTGTCTGTCTTGATAGGGCCCCATCGTCCCAGATCATCTGGTCAAGCCCCATCACTTTGCTGTAGAGGTCGGGGTCAGTCTTCTCGAGTCCCTTGAAGATCTCAGGAACCTTCCCGATCTTCTCTTCAAGGCGCTTCTGCTCTTTTGCCATCGGTATGTCACTCCTCAAGTATCATCGGTTCGCCACAACAGATCAGTTCGCCGCCGCCGACCTCCAGTACTTTGACCAGATTTCCGCAGATCTCACAGAGGTAGATCTCCCCTTCGGCTGATACGTTCACCATCTTTCCACTCGCTCCGTACTGCTAGTCCTTTGGTTTTCTCTCCGGGGGGCGCATGGCATCCTCCGGCGTTTTGATGTCCGGCCTGATGTGGGTCATCGGAAGACAGTTGTACATCTCGCAGGCGCAGGTTGGGCATTTGACGAGATCTTCGTCAGTGCTGTCGATCCGGATCTCCCTTCCGCAGTCGATGCAGATGAATCGTCCGGGACCTGGTTTCTCTCCTGCTTTCGCAGTCTTTCTGGTTCCTGGTTCGGCCACAGGCACTCACCAGAGCGATCATATCGTTTCAAGATATTTAGTAGTATCCTCTGGCGGGATTGGCGCGAGAATTCTGGTTTCCGGACGCCGCATCCTATTAATAGGGTTGCATGCAACCCTGAAACCATGGCAAAGAAGGTTATAGCGCTCCTCGGAAGCCCGCTTACCGGGGGGAACACCGCGCGCCTCCTTGATGAGGCTATCAGGGGTGCTGAGGATGCGGGGTGTGAGGTTGAGAAGATCGTGGTCGCACATATGGATTTTGCGCCCTGTATGGAGATATTTTACTGCGTGGAGAACGAGACCTGCCAGATCCGGGATGAGATGATCGAGGTCTACGACAAATTCCGGGAGATGGATAGCCTGATCATCGCCACCCCGGTGATGACGATGGGAATCCCCGGGAAGCTGAAGTCGTTCATGGACCGGTTCCAGGTCTTCTACATGGCCAAGTACTATCGCAAAGAGTCGTTCATCTCACCGGAGCAGCGGAAGAGGCGGCGGATGCTCTTCATATCGATCGCAGGCATGAACCTCCCGACCGTCTTTGATGGTGCGAAAGTGACCGCCCGGGCGTTTGGGGAGATCATCGACTGTCCCTACTGGGACGAGGTCCTCCAGAATGATATGGATACGGTCAGGGATATACGGACGCGGCCCGAGGTGATGGAGGCAGCGTACCGGAAGGGCCACGAACTCGGCCGGCTCCTCGGGCAGTGAAACGCCGGGCAACAGATACAGTCTCTCCGCTATGCCGGGTCATCGGACTCGACCTCAAAGAGGCTCCGGGGCTGCCTCTTTGAGCTCCCCCCTCAACGATCGCGTGCGCCCGGGAGGCGGAGAGTGCCGGATTCACAATGACGTGGATCCCGGCGAAGATCCCGCCGGATCACCACCGCCCTGATGGGCATCGGGTCGCAGGGGTGGTTCATCGCATCGATGAGGCTCCCGGCGCCGATCTTCGCGATGAGCGTCCCGGCCATGACCGCGACGGTGACCGTGGTGAGCGGGGGGGCGGCGGATGAGATGGATCGCTGGAGTCCCTCAATGAGGGTTCCGGGCGTCTCACCTTGCCGTGGCCGCAGGGATGTCTTGGCACCGGAGGTTTTGTGGGAGGTAGATAACGGCGATGCCAGAGACCGTTTTTTTGCGAGTGCGATGGCAAAGGCCCGTTGCGCCCTGCACAGATGGGTGTGGGTGCTCCGGGGGCTACGATGGAGAATCCCTCTTCACCGGAGCGGATCCGCTGGCTCCCATACCCGGGGTCACGCCTCACGGGCTCCTCTCTCTTCGGCCAGAGTCCGGGCGGATCACCGCCGGAGAAAGTTGGATCGCTCGCGCGCCGGCCCGCCCTCGCTGGACCTGTGAAAGGCTTTTATAAAGGGTTCTCGAAACAATTACGTTATGGCGACAGACAAGAATGCTCAGGAAGCGTTTGCCGGGGAGGCCCAGGCAAACAGGAAATACTCGGTATTTGCCGAGAAAGCAGACGCCGAGGGCTACCCGGTGATCGGGAAACTCTTCCGGGCGGCGAGCGAGGCAGAAGCTGTCCATGCAAAACGCATCCTCTTCGTCCAGAGCGGTGTCGGGAGCACCGAGGAGAACCTGAAGGGCGCGATCGAGACAGAGACCTACGAGTTCACGACGATGTACCCGAAGTTCATCGCCGAGGCAAGGGAGGAGCGGAAGATGGAGGCTGCCAACGTCTTCACCCATGCCATGAAGGCGGAAGAGGTGCACGCCAACCTCTACACCAGAGCACTTGAGGCTCTCCAGGCGGGCAAAGACCTCGATGCAGAGAAGATCTACCTCTGCCCGGTCTGCGGGGATATCGAACTCGGAGCCGCTCCGGAGAGATGCCCGATCTGTGGGGTTCCGGCGCGTGTGTTCCGCGAAGTTCAGTAACCCTCTCTCTTTTTCCGGGTCCGGCATCTCTGTATCCAGCCATTGGGGCCTCCCATAGATTGAATAACCCCTCGATCTATCTCCCTTCTATGGCAGGTGTGAAGGTCTATACGGTGGAGAACTGCCCGTACTGCAGGATGGTCATCGCCTTCCTTGGGAAGCACGGGGTCGGGTATGAGATCATCGATCTCGGGAGAGACCGCGAGGCGGCCCGTGAGATGGTAGAGATCTCGGGACAGCGGGGCGTGCCGGTCACGATCGCTGATGGCGAGGTGATCGTCGGGTTCGATGCGAGAAGGCTCCGAGAGGTCTTCGGCAGACCGATCACCGCTGGGATCTACGACACCGTCATCGTGGGTGCCGGCCCGGCCGGCCTGACTGCCGCGGTCTACGCTGCGAGGAAGCTCATGAAGACCGTCATCATATCGGAGAAGATCGGTGGCCAGGCGACCTGGAGCTGGTCGATCGAGAACTACATGGGTTTTCGGATGATCACGGGGGAGGATCTGATCAGGAAGTTTGAGGAACAGGTCAGGGGGCTTGACGTCACCCTTGAGCTTGATAGTGTCCGGAGTGTCCAGAAAGAGGGCGATATCTTCCTTGTCCGGGCAGCTTCCGGGAACACCTACCGCTGCCGCTCGATTATTCTTGCCCCCGGGAAGCACCCCCGAACCCTCGGGCTTCCCGACGAGGATCGTCTGATGGGTAGAGGCGTCTCGGTCTGTTCGACCTGTGACGGTCCGCTCTTCCGCGATCGGCCGGTCGCCGTCGTCGGTGGGGGGAACACGGCTATTCAGACCGCTATCGAGATGGCGAAGATCGCACGTTCAGTGGCCCTGGTCGTCCGGAACCCCCTCAAATGCGACGAAGTCTACGTCGCCCGGGTGGAAGAGGCCGGCGTGCGGATATTCCCCCACAGTGAGGTCTCGGCCCTTCACGGTGAGGCGGCCCTGACCGGAATCACGGTTCGGGATCGCGATACCGGGAGGGAGACGGTCCTCGACATCGAGGGGCTCTTCCTCGAGATCGGGCTCGTGCCGAATACGGGGTTCCTCGGGGATCTGGTGGTGCTGAACGAGCAGGGTGAGATCATCGTCGATGAGAACAACCATACGAGCGTTCCCGGGGTCTTCGCGGCCGGAGATGCGACCTGCATCAGGGGTAAGCAGATCATCATCGCCGCCGGTGAGGGGGCGAAGGCCGCTCTCGCGGCGCATGAGTACCTCCTGATGGAAGAGCTCCCCTGTGTCCCTGTACCGGCGGCCTTATGAACAGGTGTACCTAACTTGATGTGGAGATAATGTATGGTGCTTGAAGAGACGCTTGTTATCCACAACTCGATCGATACCTCGGAGGTCGCGCGCGCTTTCAAGGAGGCGGGCATGCCGACACGTATCACCCAGACCGCTACCCTGAGGAGTACCACTTCGATTAAAGGAATGGTCAGGAACATCAGGGCGCTTCTGGAGGAAGAGATCTCGCAGAACGAAGCACTCGCTGAGAAGACCGGGATCGAGGATGAAGAGGATGTTGAGCTCAGGGAGATGTACGATAGTGCCCTCAGTGTTGTCAAGAGCGTCGTCGAGAGTATAGCTGAATTCATGGAAAAATACCCGCCTGGAACATTTATTTCCATTGATAAGTTCAAGGAATGGATGTCGCCGTTTGACGCTCTCTCTCCGGATGAGGAAGAGGAGGAACTGGATGAGGATATGTTACAGCAGGAGTTCCTTGATCCCATGGTGTACAGGTTCATGTCATTCGTCGCCCTGAGTGAGAACGGTATAATCGATCTGGAGGAGGGAGGGGTGACCGTGAAGCAGCACGCCGATCTCGATGAGATCGTCCTCGCTCTTCCAGGCGATACAATAGGGGATATCGGTCGCGAAGCCATGACGGAACACGATGTCGTAATGGAGGTGCTCGTCGCTTCGGTGCCGGAGTACCGTCTGGAGTTTACTCCCGAGGCCGTGTTTTTCGCGGAGATGGATCGTATCGACGAGCTGATCGATGACCTGGAGATCGATGAGGATGAGTACATGCCATTCCGTGAGAGCGCCTACTTAAAGCAGGTCGCCGCTATGAAGATCATAGATATCATTGAGGAGCACGGAACGATGACGCCGGCAGAGGTTGTGGAGGTACTTGGGAGCAGCTCTATCGGCAGTGCTGAGAGTGGTCTTGAGATCATGATGAAATTCCCCCTTGAATTCGTGAAAGCGCTGCTAAACGACCTCAAGAAGATCGGTCTCGTGCGCAAGAAGGGATCAGGGTTCCGCGCGGCGTAGTGTCGCACATTTTCCCGGAGAGGTCTTGCCGGTCCACATAATGGGGATCCTGGAGAGTCGAGCCATTCAACCCCGGTCGGATGTCTGAGCGGGGGATCTCTTACTCTCTTCTGTTTTCACATGCCGGAGAGCGGTGCATCTGGTATCCTCCTGCTGAAGGGCCGCCAGGGCTGCAAGGAGGCCTTGCCGGCCTCCATTCCGTGTCGTCTCTCTTCTTCGCGTTCGTGGTGGGCGTTGCTGCGGAAAAGCTCTTCTTTGCACCCGGGGCTACACTCCTCCCATCACGGCATCCTCGGTCACCGTGAACTCTCCTGTATCACCCGCGATCCGGTAGTTCTCGGTTGCCTTCACGTCGTAGGGGTTGCCGTGCGTTGAGTAGGGGACGATGAACCTCCCATTCTCACTTGCCTGCCGGTAGACAAACTCTCTGCCGGTATTGGTGGTTACCGGGACCTCGATGACCCCCTCGCCCGGGATCTCGGCGCCTTTCACATGCTCAAAGACCTTCACGCTCGCCCCCGGATCAGGGGATGACTCGTATATGAGTCGGTAGTGCCGGAGCGCCTGGATGATCCCGGGCGGAGTTTCTGTATTCACCCCGAAGATCGCAACCTCTCCCGGGCCTGCATAGGTTCTGGCGACCTCTTCTGCTTCGATACGGCTCATCTCCTGACTGCCGGTTACCCTCGCGTATCCGGATCGCCACGCTGATGCTCCGGCCTGCACCCGCTCACATGAGCTCCCGGAACCATACGAGGATGATCCGGTCAGGGCCATCCGCAGGATAAGGCGTAAGCGACCCCTCTCTGTGCGAGGGCCAGAACTGCTGCCTCCCTCCCGGCGAGAGGTAGTCTCTGCGCGCCTGATACCCCGGCGTCCCTGGTCGGAATTTCATCAACTCCCGCCTCATGCGCCAGAGTGGTGAAACAGTAGCATCTCTGGTGAAGGGCAGAGGATCTGGTCCACCGGTACGCACTCTCCTGGCTGCCGCACAGCGCAAATCATGCCGGGCGGCGGGGTAAGCGGCGGAATTGAGACAAGTATATACGTTCTGCATCCCAACCTAAGACCACCTGCGTGCAGGGAGGATATGCATTGTCTCCAGACATGAAAAGGTCGTCAGTCTATCAGTACATTCTCACATTCGGGATATTGATACTGTTCTGGTATATCCTTTCAGGGTACCTTGAATTCTTCTATATCGGTGCCGGGGTCATATGTTGCGGCATCGTGACCCTCATCTCGGGAGATCTCGTCTTCCGGTCCGACGTAAGCATCTCCCGGTCCGCGCGTGTATTCACCAGGTTCGTCCTCTATATTCCGAAGCTGCTGGTGGCTATCCTCCATGCCAACCTGGACGTCGCGTACCGGGTCCTCCACCCGAAGATGCCGATCGATCCCGGGATCGTCACTGTTGATACGTCGTTTCAGAACGATGTTCTCAGGACATCGTTTGCAAATGCGGTAACCCTGACACCCGGGACGGTGACGGTCGATGTCATCGACGGGAGGTTCATCGTTCACGCCCTTGTCCGGGAGGCAGGAGAAGAAGATCTCCTCAAGGAAAGGAGCATCGAACGCGATCTTGCACGGATCTTTGGTGAAGGTGGTCAACCACCATCCGATGAGACCGGAGACCTTTAGGGAGGATCTGACGGTGTTCTTACACGGCATTCCTGTAATCTCTGCGAGGGTTGCCAGGATCGACCTCCCCGACCGGCCGATGCGGTCGGCCCCCAACCGCACGACAAAATTGGGTACATGCACCCCGGGTAGACGATCGCCGGGGCGAGACAGCAGTAGTATTCGCCCGGATTGCTCAGGTGATCTCACCTCTGCTCCCGGGGCCGATACTATTACGAGGGAGGCGCCCCCTTCCCCGGGAAACACCGGGGATCTCCGCGCCATGATAGCATGATCGATATCTTTCACGCAAGTGTAATCATACTGATCCTGACGGTCTTTATCTGCCTCTATCGCGTACTGGCAGGCCCCGGATGGGAGAATCGCCTTATAGCGGTAAATACTATCGGAACAAAGACGATCGTCGTCCTTGTCCTTGTTGGCCTCATATATGAGCGGCCGCTTTTCCTGGACATATCGATCGCCTATGCCATGATCAACTTCATCTCGACGCTTGCGATAGCCAAGTACCTCAGGAGGGGATGTGTATGCTGAACACACTGGCCCTCATCTTCATAGTGATCGGCCTCTTCTTCATGATTGTCGGTGCCATCGGCCTTATCCGGTTTCCCGATTTTTATACCCGCGTCCATGCAACCGGCAAATGCGACACCCTCGGAGAGGGGATGATGCTGTTTGGCATCATCCTGTATGAGGGGATGAATCTGATCTCAGTAAAGATCCTGCTCCTCGTGATCTTCATATTCGTTACATCACCGACGGCTGTCCATGCCATACTGAACGTCGCCTACACCCACGGTGTTGAACCGTGGAAGAAGGGGGATGAGCGGCGATGATCTGGGAGCTCGACTTCGCCCTCCTCCTCTTCATGATCTTCTGCGCGATCGCGGCGATAACGGTGCGCGATCTTCTCCATGCAACGATCATACTCTCCGCTTACTCGCTGATCATGGCGGTGATCTGGTCAGAGATGAATGCCGTCGACGTCGCCTTCACCGAGGCGGCCGTGGGGGCTGGCATTACCACTGTCCTCTTCATCGCAGCCATAGCACGAACCGGAAGGAGATCATCAGATTGAAGCTAAAGGCCTTGCTTGCGGTAGCCTTCATCGGCATCATACTCTTCTGGGCGGCCGGAGATCTGCCGGCATTCGGTGATCCTGAGGCTCCGGCCACCCGGTACACCGGGAAGTTGTATGTAGATCTGGCACTCTCTGACATCGGCGTTGAGAACATCGTCGCCGCTATACTCGCCAGTTACCGTGGATTCGATACTCTCGGGGAGGTGGTGGTGATCTTTACCGCCGGGATATCGGTCGCCCTCCTGCTGAGGCGAGGTGGGCGGCTATGAGGAGGAACGTCATCATCAAGACCGTATCGCGGTTTCTGGTGCCGTTCATCCAGGTCTATGCGCTCTATGTCATCGTACACGGTGCGCTGGGGGCGGGCGGAGGGTTCCAGGGAGGTGTTGTCTTTGCTGCATCGTTCATCCTGATGATCATCGCCTTCGGCCTTACCTGTGTCAGGGAACGGTTCGGTTACAGATGGATCGTGATGCTTTCGGCCCTCGGGATAACCATCTATGCCACTATCGGGCTCCTCTGTCTCATACCGGGAGGTAACTACCTGGAGTACGGGTCGATCGAGGCAGCACTCGGCATACCGCACCTCCACGGCTACCTCATCGATGCAGTCGAGATCGGCATCGGTATGACCGTGATGGCGATTATGACGTCGATAATCTACGATATGGGTGACACAGGAGGCGAATCCCCATGATAGAGTCGTTCTACGAGCTCTTCTTCGCACGGTACAACTACTGGATGGCGATCATCCTGATGCTGATCGGGCTCTATGCATTGATAGCGAAGCAGAACCTGGTGAAGAAGCTCATCGGGTTGAACATCTTCCAGACCGCCATATTCCTCTTCTACATATCGCTCGGCGAGGTGAGGGGAGGAACCGCACCGATCTATCTCCCCGAAGGGGTGGATGCACTCTACGTCAACCCGCTTCCGCACGTTCTCATACTGACCGCGATCGTCGTCGGTGTGAGCGTGACCGCGGTCGGTCTCTCGCTCATCGTCCGGATACACGAGGAGTACGGCGTCATCGATGAGGCCGGGCTGTTGCAGGAGTTGAGGCGCCGATGACGCTGATAGACCATCTTCCGGTCTTCCTGATAGCCATCCCCATCCTCGCCTCGCTCCTGATACTCGTTGCTGGATGGTGGGATCGGAGGCTCTGCTATCCCATATCCCTCGTGACGATACTCTCCCAGTTCGGGGCCGCCGTCATCATACTCGCGCAGGTGATGCGGGAGGGGACGGTCCGGTATTACCTCGGCGGGTGGGCGCCGCCGCTCGGGATCGAGCTTGCCATAGATAGTTTCAACGGTTTTATCCTGACAACCATCCTGCTCCTCTCTGCAGCGGCAGTGATCTATGCGCGAAGGAGCGTTGAACATGAGGTAGGGCCGGAGAAGACGATCGCATTCTACGTGCTCTTCCAGCTCCTCGTGACCGGTCTTGTCGGCATGACGATCACGGGCGATATCTTCAACCTCTACGTCTTCCTTGAGATATCGTCTATCGCCGCATACGCCCTGATCGCCTCGGCCCGCAAACCACGTTCGTACCTGGCAAGCTTCAACTATCTCATACTCGGGTCGATCGCGGGAGGGTTCATCCTCATCGGCACCGGGAACCTCTACGCCGCGACCGGAGCGCTGAATATGCTGGATATTTCCCGGCTGCTCCCTGCATCCTTCGAGCTCGCAACGGTCCATGCCGGGTTCCTCTTCCTCGTCATCGGCTACTCCATCAAGGCAGCGTTCTTCCCGCTCCATATATGGCTCCCCGATGCGTATGCGGAGTCACCCTCTGCGGTGACGATCCTCATATCGACCGTTATGTCGAAGGTGAGCGTCTACGCGCTGTTCCGGATCATCTTCACGATCTTCACCACAGCGTATATCGTCGACGTCTTCCCGGTGACCGGGTTCATCCTCTTCATCGCGACGGTTGCGATGATCGCAGGTGCGGTGATCGCGATTGCACAGAGCGACCTCAAGCGGATGCTCGCATACTCAAGCGTCAGCCAGATCGGGTACATCATGTTCGCACTCGGTGTTGCAAACCAGGTTGCCCTGGAAGGAGGGATCCTGCACATCCTCGGCCATGCCGTGATGAAAGGCTGCCTCTTCATGGTCGCAGGCCTGATCATCTACCGGGTAGGGACGTCACGCCTCTCGGACCTCGGGGGTATCGCAAAGGTGATGCCGATCTCCTGTGCCGCGTTCGCCCTCGCCGGTGCATCGATGATCGGCATCCCCCCCACGATCGGGTTTATGAGCAAATACTATCTCGTCCTCGGGGCGCTTGAGGCAGGTCACTGGCTCTATGCGGCCATTCTCCTGCTCGGATCGCTCCTCGCGGTCGGGTACATCTGGCGGTTCATCGAGATCGCCTACTTCAGGGATGGCCGTGACAGAGGCAGTGGGGCGGCCCGGACACTTGAAGCCCCTGCCTCGATGCTCGCCCCGATGGTCGCCCTCGCCCTCCTCTGCCTCTTCCTCGGCATCTTCGTCGAGGGCCTGATGGAGATCGTCGGCCCTGCGGCATCGCTCCTCCTGGGAGGTGCCTGATATGAGTGATATCAACCTGCTCCCGGTTGTGGCTATCGCCGTTCCGCTCCTCGCGTCGGTGCTGATCCTGCTCGTCGGGAGGTACGAGAACATCCGGGAAGGAGTCACGATCACGGCCGCGGTGGCGATGCTCGGGACGGTTCTTGCGATGCTTCCGTCCATCCTCTCGGGCAGCCGGATCACGATATCGCTCCTCCCGATGGTCCCGGGCGGAGATTTTGCCCTGCGGGTGGATGCCTTTGGGATGGTCTTTGCCCTCACCGCCGCCACCCTCTGGTTGCTAAACTCCTTCTACGCTATAGGCTACATGCGGGCGCGACGGGAACATGCGCAGACGAGGTTTTACTTCTGCTTCGCAGTCGCCATAGCCGCTGCTGTGGGTATAGCCTTCTCGGAGAACCTGCTGACGCTCTTCATATTCTATGAGATCCTGACGATCATCACCTACCCGCTCGTCGTCCACATCGAGACACCGGAGGCGATGCGGGCGGGGAGGAAGTACCTTGCGTATCTCCTCGTCGGGGGGGTCTTTCTCCTCGCCGCCCTCGTCCTGACGTATATACTCACCGGGACGACAACGTTCGTCCCCGGCGGGTTCCTGGCGGGATCGGGTTCAACGATCGTCCTGCAGGTTCTCTTCCTCCTCTTCATGGTCGGGTTCGTGAAGGCGGCCTGGATGCCCCTCCATGGTTGGCTCCCCGCGGCGATGATCGCCCCGACACCGGTGAGCGCGTTCCTCCACGCTGTCGCGGTCGTGACGGCGGGGGTCTTCGGGATCGTCCGGATAGCCGGGTGGGTCTACGGCATGGACCTGATGGCATCCCTGGGTCTCGGCACACTCCTCGCGCTGATCGCATCGTTCACGATCATAACCGCATCCCTCTTCGCCCTGACCGAGGATAACCTCAAGCTGAGGCTCGCTTACTCGACCGTGAGCCAGCTCTCCTACATCCTGCTCGGCGTCTCCATGCTCTCGATCGCCGGGATGACCGGGGCGATGGCGCATATCCCGATCCACGCTTTCCTCAAGATAACGCTCTTCTTTGTAGCGGGGGCGGTCATCGTCTCCACCGGGAAGGAGTATATCTCCGAGATGAAGGGTATCGGGAGGAATATGCCGGTGACGGCTCTTATGTTCGCGGCCGCTGCGATCGGGATCTGCGGCCTGCCGCCCCTCTCCGGCATCATCAGCAAGATCTATCTTGCTGTCGGGGCGGTCGAGGGCGGTATGCCGGTCCTGCTCCTGGTCCTGATCGCAAGCGCGGTCTTAAACGCCGCGTACTTCTTCCCGGTCATCTACACGATGATGCTTGAGCGGCCGGACGATGAGTTCTCGCTCGCCGCCGTCTCGGAGCCCCCACTTACCATGCTCATCCCGATCATCCTGACAGTGGCGATATCCATCCTGATCTTCTTCTATCCAGCGATGCCGTTTATGGATCTGATCGATATAGCCATTGCAGAGATTACAGGTTCGGTGATCCCATGATCGATATACCCCCGGCGTTCGTCTACTTCCTTGGCATACTCCTCATCCCCCTGCTTTCTGGAGAGATCAGGAAAGTCTGGACCCTCCTTGTCGGTGTTGCAGGTCTCCTCCTGGTCGCCTCGCTTCAGGCCGTAACACCGGCCCTTACCATCGGGCTCATCCCCGGCATCGATATGATTCTCCTGACGGTCGATCCCATGCGGGAGATTGCAGGCGGGATATTCGCCCTCTCAGGGCTCATCGTGCTCATCTACGCCACCTATCGCGATCTCCCGACGGCAGAGACGGCCGGCATACTCGCATCGATCGGGGCGGCACTGGGGGTGGTTTACGCAGGTGACCTCATCACCGTCTTCATCTTCTGGGAAGCCCTCGCCCTTGCATCACTCCTGATCATCTGGTCTCCCGGGTCTGCTGAATCGGTGGCTGCGGGCTACCGCTACCTCCTCTACCACATATTTGGCGGATCCTGCCTGCTCGCCGGGATCGTGTATACGGTGGTCGCGACGGGGAGCGCCGCGATAGGATCGGTGGGGGGCGGGGGTCTCCTCCTCATGCTGGTCGGGATCGGCATGAATGCGGCGTTCTTCCCGCTCCATACATGGGTGCCGGATGCCTACCCGAGGGCTTCCATCGTCGGATCGGCTGCTCTCTGCATATTCACAACGAAGGCGGCGGTCTTCCTCCTCGCCGAGATCGGCGGATGGGGGGTTACGGTAGCATACATGGGAGGGGTGATGGCGCTCTACGGAGGCGTATACGCCCTCCTGCAGGATGATATCCGCCGCCTCCTCTCTTACTCGATCATCAGCCAGGGCGGCTACATGGTCGCCGCTATCGGGGCGGGGTCGGTCGCCGGGATCGATGCCGGGCTTGCCCATATGGTGAGCGACATACTCTTCAAGTCGCTCCTCTTCATGGCGGCGGGCGCGGTCATCCTCCGGACCGGTTCGCACCGCCTCTCCGGGCTCGGGGGTCTCTGGAAAGCGATGCCGGTGACCACGCTCTGTGCCGTCATCGGCGGCCTCTCTCTTGCAGGGCTGCCCGGCCTGAACGGTGCGATGAGCAAGGGGATGGCCATTGAGGCGGCGGGCGCGGTGCCGTATCTCCTGCCCCTCCTCCTGGTATCGTCCGTCATAACCGTTCTCTACATCTACCGGTTCCTCTACCTCGGCTTCTTCAGGCCATCCCCCGGTGTGAGGGAAGGCTCCCCCCTGCGAGATCCACCGATCCCGATGATGGTTGCTATGGGGGTCACCGCCCTCCTCTGCATCGTGCTCGGTCTCTTCCCTGGAGTCCTGACCGATCTCCTGCCCGGCGGAACCGGCGCTCATCCGTTCGCGCCTGCGGGCCTGATCGAGTCCGTCGCCATCTTCGCTGTTGCAGGGGTGCTCCTGCTCGCGGTGCGGCCGCTCAGGCAGCCCTGGCCCGGAACCACGATCGATATCGATGCTCTCTACATCCGGGCGGGCAGGGCGGTGATCTGGTTCTCGGCAGTCCCGCTTGTGCGTATCGCGGGTGCGATCGAGCACGGGATTGAGAGAGCGGCGGTGTGCTTCAAGCGCGTCACAGCAAACCCGACCGTCGCCATCCAGATAGCAGGAAAATCTGCAACCCTGCCTCTCATGCAGGCACTCCTGGACCCCTCCAGGTCGCAGGCGTATGAGAAGGAACTCTCGTACCTGAAGGATCACTACCCCGATGTCCAGACCGATATATGGGGCGGCGGGTACGGGCTAATCTTCATAAGTATCATTGCGTTCCTCTACTTCATCCTCGATGTTGTGTGGTGAGGAACTCCCTCACTCATACGCGCTAACCCCGGGATCCGGGACTCGTAAACTGTTCAGGGCACCCTTCATGCCGGCGGTGACTCACCGGGTGCCCTGAATAGTTACCTACTTATGCCCTTCTCACAGAGTAAAAACCAAATGAAGCGATTTGTAGCTATCGCACGAGGGCGTGTTCAGCGGGTCAGCTATCGGGAGCATGTGTACAATGCGACGTTCGGGCGGGATATCTCGGGATATGTAAAAAACCTTGATAACGGGGATGTCGAGATCGTTGCGGAAGGGAGCGAGAGAGATCTCCAGAACCTTATACAGGAGGTCAATATCATACAGAGACCTATAGAGGTCAAATCATTCGTTATCAACTGGGAGAAGGCCACAGGGAAGTATAGCTCTTTTGAGATCGTCCGGGGGGATATCCAGGAAGAGATATTCGAGCGGATAGATTACGCCGGAAACGCGATGCATAGCATGAACATGAAACTCGACCAGATGCTGGACAAGCAGGACCAGACCCTCCAGATCACGAGGGACATCAAAGAAGAAGTTGTCGGGCTCCGGAGCGACACGAAGAAGCACCTTGACGATGAATTTGGGGATATCAGGAAGGAACTCATCTCCATCAAGGAAGCACTTGCCCGGGCCGGTATCCAGGTCTGAATAACCCTTCATGCCGCGCAAGTAACTATTCAGGGCACCCAGTGAGTCACCGCCGGCATGAAGAGTGCCCTGAATAGGTACAAAAAAATTTACGCAGAATCCCGCTCCGCATCCTTCTTCCGGTACCCCTCAAGGAGGATCGTCACCAGGTTCTTCACCGGCACATCCGTGCACTCAGCGATATGGAACTCGCAGAACGGGCAGATCGTCACCACAACATCCGCGCCGGTCTCTTTCACAGCCGCATCGCGCTTCGCACCGAGAGCCTTTGCCTCCTCCGGCACCCCTGACCGGACACCGCCACCGGCTCCGCAACACTGGGAGGGCATCTCCACGAACTCCCGGACAGCCTCGCGGAGGAAGATCCGGGGTTCCTCGCTGATCCCCTGGCCTCTGAGGAGGTGGCAGGGGTCGTGGTATGTCGCCCTGATATCCAGCTTCGACGGGAGCTCGATCCCGTAGTCCATGAGAACCTCGGTGACATCTTTGACCGCAAACGGTGTCTCGTAGTCGTTCTTCAGCGTCGCCCCGCACCCGGCGCAGATCGTCATGACGGTATCGATCCCGCGGCTCGCGAAGGCCTCAATGTTCTTTCGCCGGAGGTCATCGATTATAGATGTCTGTCCCGTCCGGATCAGCGGCGAGCCGCAACAAACCTGATCGTGGGGGATGATCACCCGGATACCGTTTCGTTTCATGACCTCCATCGCGTCGAGCGCTGTCTGCGGCACCCTGCCGTTGAACATACACCCGACGAAGAACCCGACCTCGCCGCGGACGGGCCCATCCGGCTCGATCACCTCCGGCACCTGCTCGAGGAACGTCGGCTGCGTCCACGCAACGCTCCGGCCAGTATCCTGCACGAGCTTTGCCACCTCCTGGTGGCGGGGCAGGGTCAGGCCTCGCCGGTTCGCGATCTCCCGGAGTTTCTCGATCGCTTTCCCGGGGATATTGATCTCCTTCGGGCAGACCTCAAGGCACCGCCTGCATGTCGTGCAGTAGAAGAGCCCTTTCTCGATAGCGTCGGTGATCCGGTCCCCCGAGTCCCTGGGATCCAGGGTGAGGCGCATCTCCTGCCGGAGCACCGTCGGCCCGGCAAACTCCGTCACCTGGAGCGCCGGACAGACCGAGACACAGGAGAGGCATTCGATACAGTCCCGGAGTGGCTTGATCGCCTCGATCTCTTCTTTCGCCGGGAGTCCCGCATCGGGCGCCGGGCATATCCGGGCGATCTTTGCTATCACCGGCCCCATATCAACCATCAGATCCTTTAAGACCGGGAGGTCCAGCGGCTCGACGGTCATACCGTCGCGGGCCTCCTCCATACAGGCGAGGGCGGGTGTCCCGTTCACCCTGACGGCGCAGCTCCCGCACTGCCCTGACCCGCAACAGTAGCGGTAGGCGAGCGTCGGGTCATGGTTGTCGTGGACCGCGTGGAGGGCGTGGAGCACCCGGGCGCCTTCGTTGACCTGGACCGTGTACTCCTCGAGGTGGGGCTCAGCATCCACCGCAGGGTCGTAGCGCGAGACCCTGAGCGTGATATCCTTCATGCCGCCACCTCCCGCTCTTCGATACCTTCCCGCTCAAGTGAGACGTAGGTATGTCCGTACGGCGACTTCCCCGGCTCCCAGGTGACGACGTCTATATCGTTCTTCACGTGAGCACCCCGGTTCTCGGGCCGGAGCAGGGCGCACCGGACGATCAGGGATGCCGTTGTGCACATGTTCCGGACCGTGCAGCACTCCGGTATGTTCGCGGTCGAGGCTGCAAAGAGTCTCCGGTCGGCAAGCCTCCGGACACTCGTAAGCGCCGTCGCAAGGTCAGGCGAGTTCCGGAATATTCCGGCCTGGTTCCACATCGTGAGTTTCAGATCTTTTTTGACCGCAGCGGGGCTTATCGCTCCTTCGAAGAAATCATCGAGCATACGGAGTTCCGCCTTGATCCAGTCTTCGTCGACCCGGCCACGCCGCTCCGGCGACTTCCCGGCGAACTCCCCTGCGCGCTTCCCGAAGACCTGGGTATCGGCAAGCGCGTTCCCACCGAGGCGGTTTGCGCCGTGAACCCCGCCGGTCACCTCACCGCAGGCGAAGAGCCCGGGTATGGTCGTCCGGCACTCCGGGGTGATCCGGAGACCACCCATGATGTGGTGCGCGGTCGGCGCAACCTCCATCGGTTCCTTCCTGATATCCACACCGAAGGCAAGGAACTGCTCGAGCATCACCGGGAGGCGGGTCTCGATCCGCTCCGCCGGGAGGTGGGTCACGTCGAGGTAGACCCCGCCGTGCTTCGTCCCCCGGCCCTCCAGCACCTCGGTCGCGATCGCCCGGGCCACGAGATCCCGGGTGGAGAGTTCCATCCTCTCAGGGTCGTAGCGCTTCATGAACCGTTCATGTTGCGCGTTTATGAGGAGACCCCCCTCTCCCCTGACCGCCTCGGTCACCAGCCGACCACGGGCGTCGTAGGGGTAGACCGCGCCTGTTGGGTGGAACTGGACCATCTCCATATCGATCAGTTCCGCCCCCGCCCGGTAGGCCATGGCAAACCCGTCGCCGGTCCCGGCGGCCGAGTTCGTGGATATATCGTAGCACTGTGTTCCCCCGCCGGTCGCGAGCACCGTGGCATCCGATCGAAAGAGGATGCCCCTCCCCTCCCGGTCGAGCGCGATCGCGCCGGCGACCGCACCGTTCTCGTCCTTTGCGAGATCGACGACCGTAGCCTCGTTGTAGATCTGCGTATCGGTTGCATCGAGCCGGTCGAGGAGTGTCATAATCATCTCGTGGCCGGTCCGGTCTCCGGCGTAGCAGGTTCTCGGGAACCTCTGCCCGCCGAACGGCCTCTGCGCCACCTCATGGTCGTCGGTAACGTCAAAGACCGCACCCCACCGGACGAGATCTCTCAGGCGCTCCGGCGCCTCGCGGACGAGCACATCCACCAGGGCCGGGTCGTTCAGGTATGCTCCGCCCGAGAGCGTATCTTCGCGATGGACCTCGATAGAATCCAGGTCCCGCAGAACAGCGTTGAAGCCGCCTTCTGCCATCGTCGTACATCCGCCTTTGCCGGCGATGGTCTTTGAGGCTAGGACCACGCTGCCGTACCGGGAAGCCTCGATGGCGGCCCGCACCCCGGCACCACCGCTCCCGATAACCAGCACGTGAGCGTCCACAATCTCGTCTACAAGCATCTTATTAGTCAGTGCGTTGTATAATACCATAAAGTAATTGCAGGGGACGAG
>JGI24710J26742_10002042_pt1 | contig 18131 bp, 16 predicted proteins | sample BioPla2DNA2_FD_26742 | JGI IMG/M metagenome (IMG submission 26742) | reverse complement strand
TTTTCCTCCGTTATAAAATAGAAATATTTCATTGCTTCAGAAATACAATATTATAAGTATATCTTATTCTTATAATTGCTTATTCATAATAACATATATTGCTTTATTTGTCATTTAATATACTCAAAAATTACATCATATCGAAAGCCAAATTATATTATAAATATTAATAAAATATTACAAATAGCAACAAAGAAGGTTTGACTTTTTAATAGACATGTGATAAGTTTAGTCTATAATTACCGAATATGGTAATTGATATTATTTATTTTATTTTATTTAGTTTTAGGAGGCATTTTTTATGAAAAAGGGAACCGTAAAATGGTTTAATGCAAAAAAGGGGTTTGGCTTTTTGTGCGACGAGGAAGGAAATGATGTGTTTGTACACTTTTCCGCATTACTTATGGATGGCTTCAAGGTACTTGAAGAAGGTGACCATGTTGAATTTGAAGTAGTCGAAGGCGAGAAAGGTCCTCAGGCTGCTAACGTAACCAAGTTATAATCGAATACTTAATGTATTGTTTATATATATGTAAACATATTTAAGGGCGGGTTGTAACAAAACAAACGGTGTCAGATATCAATCTGACACCGTTTTGTAATGGTGCCTGTCACCGTTACAAAAATATTACATGTAGTTAACATTTTCGTAATGGTGACAGGCACTGTTAACAAGCTAATGTTTGAAGTGTCTCATGCCCGTAAATACCATGGCTATTCCGTACTCATTACACTTTTTGATGGAATCTGCGTCTCTGATGGAGCCGCCCGGTTGAATAATGGCTGTGATCCCGGCTTGGTGTGCGGCTTCTACGCAGTCATCAAAGGGGAAGAATGCATCGGAAGCCAGAACAGCACCTTTTGTTGCATCGGGATTTATTAATTCCGCAGCATGCTCGATTGCCTGCTTAGTAGCCCATACTCTGTTGACCTGCCCCGGTCCGATTCCTACTGTCTGCTTGTCTTTCGCAAGAGCTATACCGTTAGATTTAACGAATTTAACAACTCTCCATGCAAAGAGCAGATCCTCCATTTCCTTCTCGGAAGGAGCACGGTCTGTCACCACCTTAAGATCCTTCTCTTCAAGAAGCTTGCTGTCTATTGTTTGGACTATAAGTCCACCGTTTACTTTCTTAAGATCGTAAGCATTCTCATCCTGAGGTTTGTCTATGTCAGCCAGCTGCAGTACTCTGACGTTCTTTTTTGTTTGAAGCAGTTTAAGTGCTTCCTCTTCATATGAAGGTGCAACCACGACCTCCAAGAATATATCATTCATCTCTTTAGCAATCTGAAGAGTTACCTCACGGTTTAGTACTACAATTCCTCCAAAGATTGATACCTTGTCCGCAGCGAAGGCTTTCGTCCAAGCATCATTAATATTGTCCGCACTGCCGACTCCACAAGGATTTCCATGCTTACAGGCAACAACAGTAGGCTCCTTAAATTCCTTGAGCAGCTCAAGGGCACCGTTTGTGTCGTTAATATTATTAAATGATAAATCCTTTCCATTCAGTTGTACGGCATCCCTGATAGAACCTTTCCTCTTGCCTATCTCTCCGTAAAATGCGGCACTCTGGTGTGGATTCTCACCATATCTCATGTCCTGTACCTTTTCAAAGGTCATTGTCAAAGTATCCGGTAAGGAGGTATCATTTCGCTCCTTCTTCAGATATTCTGCAATCAGAGCATCATATGCTGATGTATGCATAAATACCTTATGCATCAAATAGAGCTTGGTATCTAAGGTTACCTCCTTATATTCCTTAAGCTCAGACAATACCTTTTCATAATCCTTTGGATCTACAACAACCGCAACATCCTGATAATTCTTTGCAGCCGAGCGAAGCATGGTAGGTCCTCCGATATCAATATTCTCTATTGCCTCGGCTCTTGTTACTCCATCCTTAAGAATAGTAGCTTTAAATGGATAGAGGTTTACTATTACTAAGTCAATAGGTTCTATATTCAGGTCAGCAAGCTGTTTCATGTGAGAAGGATTGCTTCTGATTGCCAGTAATCCTGCATGCACCACCGGATGAAGAGTCTTTACACGCCCGTCCAAGCATTCCGGAAAACCCGTCAGTTCCGATACCTCAACGGCCGGTATATCAGCTCCCTTTAACATTTTATAAGTTCCGCCGGTAGATATAATCTCAATTCCCAGAGACACCAGTTCCTTTGCAAGCTCAACAATTCCGCTTTTATCCGACACACTAATTAACGCTCTCATGACAACACTCCTCTTTTTATATTCTAATAAAATATTAACCCACCTAATTTGTAAATACAATTCATTATTTCTAATCATTCTTATTATATACGCTTATCACTAAAGTCTGTTTGCGGTTGCAATGCCCCTGAAAATATACTATAATTCCTATGAAAATAAACTGAAGGAGAAGGATATGAGAAGGATAAGACGCTTTAAAATATCTGACTTATTCATCGGATTCGTATTTACCATCTTATTCTTATCTTTGGGAGTAGTTTTTACTGTTAATTTCAGACCGTTATATTACCTCGATGTGAAGCTGCTTAATATACCCGAAATATCCGGATATCCTAAAGAAATCATTATTGAAAACTATAATGCATTGATTGATTACTCTTCTCCCTTTTATAAGGGCGATCTTATCTTCCCCTCGCTGGAAGCATCATCATCAGGCATTCAGCATTTCAAAGAGGTAAAGGAAATTTTTATTTATTTTTATTTACTCAGTGCCGTTTCATTAATTGCAGCAACGGCAATAATCATCTATAAATCCCGCAAAAGAGATTTTAATTATCTGGCAGTATCATCAATAACCGCTGTAATACTTCCGGTAATTGCAGGATTATTAGTGTCAATAGATTTTGACACTACCTTTTTGATATTCCATAGATTGTTTTTCGATAATGATTACTGGCTTTTTGATCCTATAACCGATCCGGTGATAAACATCCTGCCCTCTGCTTTTTTCCTGCACTGTGCTATACTTATTATAGCAGTCATACTGCTGGGCAGCTTGGTTATGTATTTAGTATATCTGCATTTAAAAAAGCATTCGGGAATAAAATACCGCAAGATTCGAGGAATTAAAATATAAATAATAATAATAGCGTCAGATAGTGAAAATATAAGCTTATATATTATGGAAATGGAGAAAAAAATGAGAAAAACAAAAATTATTTGCACCTTGGGTCCCTCAACCGATAATGACGAAATTATTAGGGAAATGATATGCCTAGGAATGGATGTTGCAATAAAGATAAGGAGTCCGGCTTATGAAAAGAAAAGACTATATCAACTGGGATGAATATTTTATGGGTATTGCTCTTTTATCAACAGAGCGCAGCAAGGACCCTAATACAAGAGTAGGTGCTTGTATTGTCAGTAAGGATAATAAAATTCTCTCCGTCGGATATAATGGAATGCCTATTGGATGCTCGGATGATGAATTCCCGTGGAACAGGGAAGGAGACGCTCTGAATACCAAATATTTATATGTATGTCATGCGGAGCTTAATGCTATCCTGAATTATACAGGAGGGAATATGAAAGGTGCAAAGATATATATCACCCTGTTTCCATGTAATGAATGTACGAAAGCAATCATACAGAAGGGGATTAAGGAAATAATCTATAAGAGTGATAAATATGCCGATACCGATACAGTTATTGCTTCAAAGAGAATGTTGGATGCTGCCGGAGTAATCTATAGGAAATATACTCCTATCGGAAGAGATATAACTCTTTCATTATAAAAGGCAATAAATATATAAGTATATTATTACGTCTTGCCATAATGTGAACACAGTTCACATAAAGGTTAAGTATTATCAATACATAATATAATAAATTCCAAGATATGGATATTCATTCGGGCTTAAATTTACCGAAGTTATTATCCATACCTTGGAATCTTCTTAATGTACAGGAAAAACCGACTTTATTTACTCTTCTACGCTGTAGTTTGGTGCTTCCTTTGTTATATGAATATCATGAGGATGACTCTCTCTTAATGATGCCGCTGTAATCTTAACAAATCTGCCTGTTCTTTGCAGTGTCTCTATATCAGCTGCTCCACAGTAGCCCATGCCTGCTCTTAAGCCACCAATTAACTGAAATACCGTATCCTCCACGGTACCTTTGTAAGCTACCCTTCCTTCTACTCCTTCCGGAACAAGCTTCTTTGCATCAGTCTGGAAATAACGGTCCTTGCTTCCCTTCTCCATTGCTGCGATAGAGCCCATGCCGCGATAAACCTTATATTTTCTTCCCTGATACAATTCGTAAGTACCCGGACTTTCATCACAGCCTGCGAATATACTTCCCATCATGCACACATTAGCTCCGGCTGCCAGTGCCTTTGTAATATCTCCTGAATATTTTATGCCTCCGTCTGCTATAATTGGTATACCATAAGGTTTGGCCGCTTCATAAGCATTCATTATTGCAGTAACCTGAGGTACCCCAATACCCGCAACAACTCTGGTAGTACAGATTGAACCGGGACCTATTCCAACCTTGACAGCATCTACTCCTGCTTTAATCAATTCCAGCGTTGCTTCTCCCGTCGCTACATTCCCTGCAATTATTTGTATATCTGAATAAGCATCTCTTACCATTTTGACGATTCGAATTACATTCTCCGAATGTCCATGAGCTGTATCAATAACTATAGCATCAACCTTTGCCTTAATAAGTGCATCTACACGATCCATAATATTGCTTGTAACTCCTACTGCTGCCGCACATAGAAGTCTGCCCTGTTCATCCTTTGCCGAATAAGGATACTTTATCTGTTTTTCAATGTCTTTAATTGTAATTAAACCCTTCAGGTTTCCTTCGTCATCTACAATGGGAAGTTTTTCCTTTCTGGCTGCGCTTAATATTCGTTTGGCCTCTTCTAGGGTAATCCCTTCCTTTGCCGTAATCAATCCCTCTGATGTCATAGATTCCTTTATTTTCTTTGTAAAATCTTCTTCGAACTTCAGATCACGGTTAGTAATGATACCAACCAGTTTTTTACCAACAGTAATAGGTACACCGGATATTCTATACTTAGCCATCAGTTCATTAGCATCCTGTATCGTATGCTCAGGAGATAAATAAAAAGGGTCTGTGATTACCCCATGCTCCGAACGCTTCACCTTATCTACTTCTTCTGCCTGTTCCTCAATTGACATGTTCTTGTGAATTACGCCAATACCTCCCTGCCTTGCAATAGCAATCGCCATACGGTTCTCGGTAACAGTATCCATACCGGCACTCATTAAAGGTATGTTCAGCCTTATTTTTTTTGTCAGCTGAGTTGTCAGATCCACCTGACTTGGCAATACCTCAGAATAGGAAGGCACCAGCAACACATCATCAAATGTTATTCCTTCGCCAATGATTTGAGCCATTGTATTATCCTCACTTTCTTTAATTGTTGTAAAATGATTTCATATGCATCAGGGATAGTTTCCCAATAAATATTTTTAAAAGTATATCTAATTATCCGNGTATTGTCAACATTAAAAAAAATCAAATCTCATCCTAATAGGAACAAAAATATAAGGCTTTTGCAAACTATAAAACCTGCAACAGCCTCATTATATTTAATATGTGACAACTTTCCTAGCACTCTTTTGTTTAATCATTGCAAGCATCTTCTCACTTGGTTCAAAAAGTATCTTCATTTTCTTATTATCTTTGCTGACTATGATAGCATAGGGCTTACTGTCTTTACTCAAAGACGAGAAATCCTTCTGCTCCAGTTGGATGTTATTATAACTGTCTAAAGCATGGGAATTATATGGAGCCATTATTTCAACCTGCTCAAAGTCTATTCGAAGCATAGTCTTGCGTTTTGCTTTACCCATGATTTTATCAAAATCCAACTGTCCGTCTACAAATACATACTCATATTCCACGTTTAATCTTGGGTAGAAGAAAAACACTAATAGAATAATAATTATTCCTAAAAAACTGAATAGCTGACCAAGTAATATCATAAACAAGCTTATCAATACCCCAAAGATCATTAATATCCTGAGTCCAATAGTGGCAGCCGTATCTTTTCTTTTCACTACTGTTTCCGCATATAAATGATTCATTACAACACCCGTACCTTTCCTGTTATTACAAATTAACTTATCAAGTACTACTTAACTTCTACTGTCCAATCATAGATATCCGGAACATCACCGAGTTGGATCCCGGTAAGATTGTCATACAGTTTCTGACTTAACTTACCTATACCGCCATCATTAATCTGCATAACATGATCTCCCCAACGGAGATGACCGACAGGAGATATAACTGCTGCCGTACCTGTCCCGAAAACCTCTTCAAGCAATCCCTTTTGATGTGCATCATATACTTCGTCAATAGATATTAATCTCTCCTGAACCTCGTATCCCCAGTCCTTACACAGTCTAATAACGGAATCTCTTGTTATACCTGGAAGTATGCTTCCATTTAACATAGGTGTAACAACTGCTCCATTTATTTTAAAGAATATATTCATCGCACCGACTTCTTCTATATACTTTCTATGAACACCATCCAGCCACAGCACCTGAGAATATCCTTCTTCATGAGCTTTTACCTGGGCTCTGAGTGATGCTGCATAGTTGCCTCCGGCTTTGGCTTCACCTATACCTCCCTTGACAGCCCTGACATAAGTATCCTCAATCCAGATCTTAACCGGATCCAATCCTTCCGGATAATAAGGTCCTACAGGTGACAGGATGATAATAAACTTATACATATTCGACGGTCTTACACCAAGAAACGGATCAGTCGCAATAATAAACGGTCTGATATAAAGGGATGTACCCTTCTTTGTTGGTATCCACTCCTTATCTATTTTGACCAGCTCCATAATTGCCTGTACGAAATCCTCCTCAGGAATTTCGGGCATGCATAGTATCTTACAGGTTCTGTTTGTACGCCTCGCATTCATATCCGGACGGAATAACAGTATTCTTCCATCCTTTGTTTTATATGCCTTTAGTCCCTCAAACATTTCCTGACCATAGTGAAATACCATGGCAGAAGGATCCAGACATATGGGTTGGTACGGAATTATTCTGGCATCATGCCAGCCTTGTCCTAAGGTATAATCCATAATAAACATATGGTCTGTGAATATTGTACCAAATTTCAACGGATCATCCTTATCTGGCAATTCCTTTGGATTAGAATTAAATTCAATTTTAATGTCCAACATTTTCTTATCCTTCTTTCATGTTAATATCTAATATATGAGCTTCATATGCTAATCATATACCCACGAACAGCTTTGCCAACCGTATGCTCTGATTAGTGGTTTTATCTATAATATTCCTTTTTAATGGTTTTTTCAAGCTTATTAATGATTTTTTCTTTCATATTTATAAAAGAAATAAATCAAGTCATGATAAGTCTGTTCATCTGATACCTCTGTTACATGCCAATCCTCCATCTCATCCAGATTAGGAAAATATACATCTGCGTTATAAGCATAGTCAATCTTCGTCACATACGCAGTATCACAATAAGGCAGCATCTGGCGGTATATGCTTTCACCACCGATTACATACACGTCATTGCTGTCATAATCCTTTACTGCTTCCAGTGCTTTCTCAATACTGTTAACTACAACAGCATCCTTTACCTCAAAATCGGGATTGGATGTAATTATTACGTTTAACCGATCCTTTAATGGCAGTCCTCCGGGTAAGCTCTCCAATGTCTTCCTTCCCATAATTACTGCTTTATGTAAGGTGGTTTTTTTAAAGAATCGATGATCTGCCGGTATTCTGACCAAAAGCTTGTTCTTATATCCAATTGCCCAGTTCATATCTGCAGCTACAATAATATTCATGTATCTCACCCTCTTTTTCCAGTTTTAATCTTTATCATGTTTTAAATTGCAATTGGAATGTTTTCTACCTTGGGACCATGCTTATAATTTTTTAATTCAAAATCCTCTACCTTAAATTGATAGAAGTCTTTAACATCCGGATTCATACAGAATTCAGGTGCATCATATGTAGGACGGGTTATCAGCTCTTTAACAATCGGAATATGTCTGTCATAGATATGGGCATCAGCTATTACATGTACCAGCTCTCCCACCTGGTAGCCGCAGACCTGTGCCAGCATATGGAGGAGTACTGCATACTGACACACATTCCAATTATTTGCTGCAAGAACATCATTAGACCTTTGATTGAGAATTGCATTCAATACCGGCTTATCGCTGTCTTTCCTCTCCGTAACATTAAAAGTTACACTGTAAGCACAAGGATACAGATTCATCTCATGAAGATCCTGATGAACATAAAGATTGGTAATCATTCTCCTGCTGAAAGGATTATTTTTCAGATCGTAAATGACCCGGTCAACCTGATCCATTTCTCCCTCTTTATATTTATGCTTAACACCCATCTGGTAGCCGTAAGCTTTACCGATGGATCCGTTCTCATCTGCCCAACTGTCCCATATATGGCTTCTAAGCTCATTTATATTATTGGATTTTTTCTGCCATATCCATAATATTTCATCAATACAATATTTGAATGCCAGTCTTCGCAGCGTCAATGCCGGAAACTCCTTAGACAAGTCATAACGATTAACAACTCCAAACTTCTTGATGGTATAGGCATGTGTTCCATCTTCCCATTTTGGTCTTACCTTTTCTCCTTCGGTGCTGGTTCCATTCTCTAATATGTCTTTACACATGTTAATAAATATCTGATCAGCTAAGCTCACACTATACCTCCATTCTCTCCAAAGTTATTGACTTATATTATGAATAGGTTTTCTTAATACTTAATTTATTGTACCTCACATGACCTATGAGGGCAAGACTTTAATTGCCATTTATCAAAAGGCAAAAGAGAAAAAATGCTGCTGCAAAATATACAAGGCACACAGCTGTAAGGTTCACATCTGTGTGCCATTATTAAGCATTTCGTATAGAAGCCTTTATCATCAGTGACAGAAATATCTCTACTGATGGTATGATTTTATATAAGCATTATCTTATAGGACAACTAACCGTTCATCAACAAATTTCTTAATATTCGAGATGTTAGTGTGTTTCTTGGCTACCCCGTTTCTTACCTCCAGAAGTGTTGGTGCCTGAAGAATATTATATTCCTGTACCAGCTTCACATTCTCTTCTGCATCCACCAAAGTATAGGATATACCCTTCAAATATTCCTTTGCAATATTACAATTCGGACATGTCCTTGTGGTAAACAGGTATAATCCGTCGTTCATCTCAGAATACTCATAATTGATTTGGCTTTCACTGTTAATACCGCTACTTACAGGCATCTCTCTGGAATTATCGATATCATAAAGCTTTCTGTTCTTATACTCCTGAGCCTTCCCCTCATTCCAGTTCTGAACGGGGCGGTAATACCCTGTTATACGGCTGTATACCTCTGCTTTTTCACCGCATTCAGGACAGATAAAATGCTCGCCCTGCAAATATCCATGGGTACTGCATACGGAATATGTCGGTGAAAGTGTATAGTACGGCAGCTTATAATTCTCGGCAATAGTCCTTACCATCTTAGCGGCAGCCTCCCAATCCGGAAGCTTTTCACCAAGAAATGCGTGGAATACTGTTCCGGATGTATATAAGGTCTGAAGATCATCCTGTATATCAAGAGCCTCAAATATATCCTCCGTATAGCCTACAGGGAGATGAGAGCTGTTGGTGTAGTAAGGTGTATCCCCCGGTTTACCCGCTGTCTTAATGTCCGGATAACGCTCTCTGTCATGCTTTGCAAGACGATAGCTGGTAGATTCTGCAGGAGTCGCCTCCAGGTTATACAGATCCCCATACTGCTCCTGATAGTCAGATAAGCGTTCACGCATATGATTAAGTACCTTTATTGTAAAATCTACAGTTTCCTTATGGGTCATATCCTTGCCCAGCCACTTGGCATTGAGTCCTGCCTCATTCATGCCGACAAGCCCTATGGTTGAGAAATGGTTCTCAAATGTACCAAGATAACGTTTTGTATACGGATAGAGTCCTTCATTCATCAGCTTTGTAATAACATCCCTTTTCACCTTCAGTGAACGGGCAGCTATATCCATCATTCTGTTAAGACGTCTGAAGAATTCCTCTTCATTTGCAGATAAATATGCAATTCTGGGCATATTAATAGTAACAACACCTATTGAACCTGTACTTTCTCCGGAACCAAAGTAGCCGCCGCTCTTCTTCCTAAGCTCACGCAGGTCAAGTCGTAATCTGCAGCACATAGAACGTACATCACTGGGCTTCATATCACTGTTAATATAATTGGAGAAATATGGTGTTCCGTATTTTGCCGTCATCTCAAACAGTAAACGGTTATTCTCCGTATCTGACCAGTCAAAATCTCTGGTAATTGAATATGTGGGTATAGGATATTGGAAGCCTCGGCCGTTTGCGTCACCTTCAATCATAATCTCGATAAAGGCCTTATTAATCATATCCATTTCTTTCTTACAGTCCTTATACTTAAAATCTCTCTCCTTACCGCCGACTATGCAAGGCAGCTCAGCCAGATCCTCCGGTACGGTCCAGTCAAGAGTAATATTTGAAAACGGAGCCTGTGTTCCCCAACGGCTTGGTGTATTAACTCCATATACAAAGGACTGTATACACTGTTTTACTTCTTTATAAGTAAGATTATCTACTTTTACAAAGGGAGCCAAATACGTATCAAAGGATGAAAATGCCTGTGCCCCGGCCCATTCATTCTGCATAATACCTAAGAAATTAACCATCTGGTTGCACAGGGTGGATAAATGGCTTGCAGGAGAGGATGTAATCTTACCCGGTATACCGCCTAAGCCCTCTTTGATAAGCTGCTTNAATGACCAACCTGCACAATAGCCGGTAAGCATGGATAAATCATGAATATGCATATCTGCGTTTCTGTGAGCATTTCCTATTTCTTCATCATATATTTCAGACAGCCAATAATTAGCTGTTACTTTTCCTGAGTTATGCAAAATCAAACCTCCTACAGAATATGTTACTGTGGAGTTTTCCTTGACTCTCCAATCCTCTTCCTTAACATAGCTGTTAATTGTCTCTTTGTAATCAAGGATTGTAGACTTCATGTTTCGAATTTTTTCTCTGTTTTTACGATATAATATATATGCCTTAGCTACATCCGTGTAGCCTGTCTGTTCAAGTACACGCTCGACACTGTCCTGAATATCTTCCACATGTATTGTATTATCTTTGACCTTATTCTGAAAATCTGCTGTAACCCGTAATGACAGTAAGCCAATAATTTCATCTGTATATATCTTTTCTGTGGCAATAAATGCCTTAGTTATTGCATCACTGATTTTCTTCAGATTAAATTCAGCAACCTGTCCGTCCCTTTTCAGCACTTTAATCATCATATGTAACAGTCTCCCTTCCCTTTTCAATTTCATTTTTAAGAGAATTTTGCTCACTCGTCTCAACAATTAAATACTATCAGAATTAAAATACTAAGTCAATAATTAAATACTAGATATATGAGGATTTTATTAATCACCCACAATATCTAGTATAAAAATAGTTAATAATACCTATAATGTTTTTTAAAAAAATGCCGACAGTTTTTGATTATTGCATTCGATTATAATAAACTATTGTAAACATCCTTTGAAACATAAGCCTTGACAAATATTCCGTCTTCTCTGTAATCTTCCTCAATCAGCTGACCGTATTTACGGATAATTTGAATCTTACCTGCCTCATTATATAAAAATACACTTTCAATAAGAACCTTCTGCTGCATCAGCACCTTCTCAATGAGCTTCAGCAGCTTGTCAACACCCATGCCTGTCTTGGCTGAAATCTTTATCGTATGGTCTGCTCTAAAGTCCTTCAAAACCTGCTCCGACCCGACCTTATCCTGCTTATTGAATACAGTAATAATTGTTTTGTCCTTTATTCCAAGCTCAGTCAGGGTATCATATACGATATGCATCTGTTTATATGCATCCGGATTAGAGCTGTCAACTACATGAAGAATTATGTCTGCATATTTGGCCTCCTCAAGCGTACTTCTGAATGCATTGACCAGATGGTGAGGAAGCTTACGGATAAAACCGACAGTATCTGTGAATAACACCTGCTGACCACTGTCCATTGTATAGCTTCTGGTGGTAGGATCAAGTGTTGCAAACAGCTTATCCTCCTCAAGCACTCCAGCATCAGTAAGATAATTCAGTAATGTGGATTTTCCGGCATTGGTATAACCGACAATGGCAATAACAGGAATATGACTTCGGCTTCGAAGGTTTCTTGCTGTCTCTCTGTTCTTTTCCAAATCATTTAATTCTCTTTTCAGATGTGCCAGACGCTCCCTGATATGGCGGCGGTCAACCTCCAGCTTCTTCTCTCCGGGACCTCTTGTTCCTATACCGCCTCCCAGTCTGGACAGGATATTACCCAGCCCCATCAGCCTTGTGGAACGGTACCTTAGCTGTGCCATCTCGACCTGAAGCTTACCCTCCTTGGTCGTTGCCCTTCTCGCAAAAATATCCATAATAAGAATGGTTCTGTCCAAAACCACTGTCTGTAAGGCATCCTCAAGATTTTTAAGCTGCATGGGCGACAATTCATCATCACAAACCACACCGGTTGCATCCGTTTCTAAAATCAGCTGCCTTACTTCCTCTATCTTACCTTTTCCGATATAGGTTGCAGAATGAATCTTTTCTCTGTTCTGGATTACAGTTCCGACAGTACGTCCTCCTGCTGTATCAACCAGCTCACTTAACTCCTCCAAAGAATCTGCTGTATCATCATTATCAGAAAGGGAAACGCCTATTAGAATGAACCGTTCCTCCTGTTCCTCCAAATCATATAGTCTGTTCGTTCTGTTTTCCTTCATTCTTACCTCTTTCACTGATTATTAATGTCATTATCTGTATTAGATATTCTCGAAACCACGAAAGATTTTTCTCTTTTTGCATCCTCATCCTCAGGATAAGAGGCTATATAGCTCTGCAGCTTATCCAAAGCCTTCTTAAAATCTCCCATCTTCTCATATACAATAATCTCATTTTTCAATAAAACTCTCATCATATCACTATGTGCATATTCTATTCCGATTTCCAAATACGGTATGGCCTGTTCGTATTCCTCCATTTTAATCAGGCAAGAAGCAACCTGATTATAAACCTCAGGAGCATTAACTCCTCCTTCTTCAATATATTTCTCATAATAATACTTTGCAGTTGAATAATCCTTCCTGTTATAATAGATCTCTCCAATATAGAAATAAGCATCTGCGAATCCGTTGGCAAAGCTCTCACTAAGCTCAGAAAATGCCTGATCATAAAGCCCCTGATAAAAATGTATCTTAGCAAGATAAAATTTATCGGCTTTTGTTTTTACCTCAATTTCTGCTGCCTGTCTTAACACCTCATCGGCATCAGCATCTCTGCCAATATCCTTAAGAAGATAGTATTTCCTTATATAATATTCATAATTTTTCGTATCTAAGGCAATAGCCCTGTCATAATCATCCAAACCCTTTTGATATTCACCGGTTTTCTGATATGTAAATGCACGGTCTGCCAGTACCTGTGCTTCCTCTCCAAACTGTTCGATTATATCAGTAAATGTCTCAGCAGCCTGCTTGTAAGCTCCAATATACATAAGTGATTTACCCTTATAATACAATATGTCCATATCCAAATCTGATAATACATCTATTCTTAATGCTTCCTCAAACTGATTTATCGCTTCTCTGTAGTCCTGCTTATAAAAATATGAAATACCTTTCCCTCTTAAAGCACGTTTATTATTACCTAAAACTATTACAATATTCTTATCTATGATAACACGATTAAACTGCTCTATGGCTTCATCATATTTTGAAAGCCCAATAAGTGCCATTCCATAATCAATATAATACTCAGCCCGGTTGGGATTACCTTCTATTGCCAATGAGAAATGCTTTGCTGCTTCTTCGTAATTACCGTTGGAAAAATATTTTTTCCCATTTCTATAATACCCATCTGCTTTTGAACAACCGGACGATATTACCATCATAATAATAACAAATAGTATAGGTAATAGCTTTTTCATTATGGCAGCCTCCGAACATATGGTATCATGTTTTACCACAATATATTGTGTCCTGTTATATTATACAACACTATCCATGATATAGCAACAATTCCTGACATTATAAAACAGTCTTTTTATTATATGATTCAATAAGCCGCAATTTTCTATTGCATAAAAAACCACAGCCGGATATTAATTCTCATCCGGCTGCGACACATAATTTGTAATTTAATATATTTGTAGTTTAGTATATTAGAATATAGAGAATGTCAGGAATAATGTTGCCATTATAGACGCCACCAAAGATACTACGGTAATCTGTGTGTTGATGGAAGGACCGGCTGTGTCCTTGAATGGATCACCCACAGTATCACCTACAACTCCTGCTTTATGAGCGTCGGAATTCTTACCTCCATGATTTCCTGCTTCAATGTATTTCTTGGTGTTATCCCACAGACCACCTGCATTTGACATAAACAATGCAAATATCAATCCGCTTACGATATTACCGGTAATAAAGCCTCCCACAGCTTGAACACCACCGATAAATCCTACAATCAATGTGGCAAATATAGCAACAAGACCCGCAGGTACTAATTCCTTAAGTGCACCGACAGTTGCAATTTCTATACATTTATCATATTCAGGTTTTGCTTCAGGCTTTCCTTCCTTTAATCCGACAATTTCTCTGAACTGACGATGAATCTCAGCAATCATACGCTGTGCGTTTCTGTCTACACCAAGCATAAGCATTGCAGAGAATACAGGAGGGATAGCCGCTCCTACCAGCAATCCGAAGAACACTACCGGACTGGTTACATCAAAACCTGTAATTTTCTCAATACCCAAACTCATTGCTTCAATAGCATCATTAACCTCGGTCATAAATGCTCCAAGCAATGCAATAACAGTTAATCCTGCCGCACCGATAGAGAAGCCCTTGGTTACCGCCTTAACGGTATTTCCTGCACTGTCTAAGGAGTCTGTTATTTCTAATGCCTTGTCTCCAAGGTTGCCCATTTCAACAAGACCTCGGGCATTATCAACAATAGGACCATAAGCATCGTTAGAGATAATCATACCTACTATTGAGAGCATTCCTACTGCCGCCATAGATATACCGAACATACCATATGCAACCTCACTGCCGCCTGCTCCAAGAGGAGCAACTAATTTATAAGATACAAGTGCAGATATACCTATACCTATCATAGCAGGAAGCGTACTTAAAAGACCATAAGAAACACCTGATGTAATAGTAAATGCCGGTCCTGATTCACAGGCCTTTGCAACCATACGAACAGGCTTTTTATTATCATTAGTAAAATAATCCGTAGCTACACCAATAATAGTACCAACAACAAGTCCTAATGCACTTGCTCCCCATATACGCCAGTTAAAATCAAATACATATGTTGCTGCGGCTGTTAATATACCATATATTAAAGTTGTTACATAAGTATTCATGTTAAGTGCTCTGGTCGGATCCCCGCCTTCTTTCATATTAGCTGTAAACACACCAATAATCGATGCGAGCAAACCGATACCTGCATAGCATAAAACCATAGCCATATTCTTCTCGGCATTACCTAAAGAAGCTGCCATAACAAGAGCTGCTGCCATTGATGCAACATTTGAGTCAAAGAGGTCAGCACCCATACCGGCTACATCACCTACATTGTCTCCTACATTATCGGCAATAACAGCAGGATTTCTTGGGTCATCCTCCGGAATACCCAACTCTACCTTACCTGCCAGGTCAGCACTTACGTCTGCTGTCTTTGTAAAGATTCCGCCGCCGGCTTTAGCAAACAGGGCTAATGAGCTGGCACCAAATGAAAATCCTAATAATGCAGTTGTATTTTTTGTAATCAAAAGAACCAATGTTACTCCAAGCAGGCTGGAACCAACCACTGCCATTCCCATAACGGCACCACCGCGATATCCTGCCATGAAGGATGGCTTAATTCCTTTAGTTGCTGCTTCTGCGGATTTCACATTGGCGATTGTTGCAATACTGATACCGATTTTACCCGCAATTGCTGAAAATACAGTACCAAAAATGTACGATACTGCCATAGTAACATTAGCTATAATATCGCCTTTCCAAATCGGTCCGGGTAAAAACACGAGAATCAGTAATGTAACAATTATTGTAAAACGTAATAAAGCCTTATATTCCTTAGCAAGAAATGTGTTGGCTCCATTTTTTATCAGTTGCCCTACCTCTGCCACCTTTTTGTTGGAGGACGGTCTCGATGCAACCCAGCGATAAAGCCATACAGCTACTATAAATGCTAAGGCCGAAACAACAATAGATATTACCTGAAAAAAAGTCAGATCATTTCCCAATATGCTCATCTCCCTATTATATATTTGGCTCATTTGGCCACATCTCTGATAATATCATGATTACATATTTTGTGCAAGTAAAAACTATCTGGCTTAACCATTTTTTGTAATATTACATGCGAATATGGCAAAACATATTTGACATGATAAAAGATGGAGATTATCAGTATGTTAGAAGGCAAATCAGTATATTAGAATAGGCAAATCCGTATTGACACAAGTATTCTCTTTGGGCTACAATAAGAACGATTTTATATATAGATTAAAGGTAGTGTAAAGCGATTTATGAGAATCCTGAGACTTGTCGCTACCGGAAAGGCTAAGGAGGATTTACTTATGGAATTTTTGTATGAGGGGCTATTGGCTGTTACCCCGGAACAGTGGATAATGTACGCTGTTGGTTTAATACTAATTTATTTGGCCATTAAAAAGGAATTTGAACCTTCTCTTTTGCTTCCGATGGGCTTTGGTGCAATATTGGTTAACCTTCCTTTTTCAGGTGTCTTGACCCAGGAGCTTCCGGGATTAAACGAAAAGGCTGTCGGTATTATTGAATGGTTGTTTGGTGTAGGCATTGAAGCCGCAGAGGCCTTACCAATTTTATTATTTATAGGTATAGGTGCGATGATAGACTTCGGACCGCTGTTATCTAATCCAAGAATGTTCCTGTTTGGTGCGGCCGCACAGTTTGGCATATTCGCAACCATTGTCTTTGCAGTGTTATTGGGATTCGATATTAACGATGCCGCTTCTATCGGCATGATCGGTGCGGCGGACGGTCCTACTTCTATATTGGTATCAAAGATTTTACAATCTAATTATTTAGGTCCCATAGCTGTAGCCGCATATTCATATATGGCATTGGTACCGCTTGTTCAACCCTTTGCCATTAAGCTGGTTACAACTAAAAAGGAACGATTAATCCGTATGGAATACAATCCAAAGTTGGTTACTAAAACCACCCGCATTCTGTTTCCTATAATAGTTACCTTTGTGGCAGGGCTTGTTGCTCCCTCCTCTGTTGCTTTGGTAGGATTTTTGATGTTTGGCAACCTGATTCGTGAATGCGGTGTTCTTAATTCACTTTCTGAAACCGCACAAAATGCTCTGGCAAATCTAATCACCTTATTATTGGGAATTACGATTTCCTTCAGTATGCAGGCTGACAGGTTCGTTAACTGGCGAACCTTGATGATTATAGCCTTAGGATTAGTTGCATTTGTGTTTGATACTATCGGTGGCGTGCTGTTTGCGAAGTTTCTTAACCTGTTTTTGAAAAAGGGCAAAAAAATCAATCCTATGGTTGGAGCTGCAGGCATCTCCGCATTCCCGATGTCAGCCAGAGTTGTTCAGAAGATGGGCTTAAAAGAGGATCCTTCCAATCACCTGCTGATGCACGCAATCAGTGCTAACGTATCCGGACAGATTGCCTCGGTTGTTGCCGGTGGTGCAATCATTAAAATTGTGAGTGATATTCTTGCTAATATGCCGAAATAAAGTGGAGAATGGAGGTTATTATGAGTCAAAATATTATGTATGCTTTAGAAATAATGGGCAAGGGTATGGGCAGTATCTTTGCGGTTATCATTTTGCTTACCCTAATTGTTATGTTGATGAGCAAGATAACTGAGATTAGGAGTAAAAAAGTCAGCCAGGAATAGAATAAACTATCGGGCGTCATTAATCCGACGCCCTTTTTATTTCAGCAAATCACATATGCACAATTCGTTTTTT
>JGI24710J26742_10002036_pt1 | contig 18202 bp, 15 predicted proteins | sample BioPla2DNA2_FD_26742 | JGI IMG/M metagenome (IMG submission 26742) | reverse complement strand
TATGATATAATTTATAAAGAGGTTTTATTATGAAGCGAACTAAATTTTTGCTTATTTTTTTAATTTTATTTTATTTTGAACTTGTCTATCAAGCTTTTATATTTAAAACATTTACTTTTAAAAGTTTTATTTATATTAGTATTTTTACATTATTTACAAGCATGTTTATAAATTTAATTAGTAGTTTATTTAATAAAAAAATAAATAACATAATATTTATTTCGTCAATTGGTATAATTACTTTACTTTTTTTAGTACAGTTTGTTAACTTTCAATTTTATGGAAATATAGTTTCAATATATTCTTTTTTTAACGGAGGACAAGTTTTTGAATTCTTTGGACAAATATTTAAAGTTATTTTAAATAATATCCTGCCAATAATATTATTGCTTGTTCCATTTATCTTACTTCTTGTTTATAGGCATCTAATATTTATTACTGACTGTGATTATAAATGTACTTTAATAAATACTGCTTTATTAATTTTATTTTATGTTTTATCGATTACTTCTTTAAATTTTGATAAAACAACTATTTATTCAGCTAAAAATGTTTACTTTAACAAGCATGCTCCGATTCAATCTACAAAAACACTCGGACTACTTACTACAATGAGAATTGATATAAAAAGAGTTATAACTAACTTTAAAGAAGAGGTTTTAGTAACTCAAGAAATAAAGCCTGAAGAAGAAATACCTGTCGAAGAAATTATTGAATATAATATGATAAATATTGATTTTGATAATTTAATACAAAATGAAAAAAATAGTAATATAGCATCCCTTCATAATTATTTTAAAAATGAAAGTCCAACTAAAAAAAACAAGTATTCAGGGGTGTTTGAAGGAATGAATTTAATTTATATTGTTGCGGAGGCTTTTAGCCCGGTTGCGGTAGATCCTATCTTAACTCCTACCTTACACAAACTTGTTAATAATGGTTTTGTTTTTAACAATTTTTATACTCCAGTTTATTATACAAGCACAAGTGATGGTGAGTATGTTACCCTTACTAGCCTTCTTCCTAAAGAAAGTGTTTGGAGTATGTCCAGGTCATATAATATTAGTCTTCCCTATGCCTTTGGTAATGTCTTTTCTAATTTAGGATATATAACAAATGCTTATCATAATGGTACTTATCGATATTATAACCGTCACCGTTCTCATCCTAATATGGGTTATAACTATATGGGTTGTGGCAATGGAATGGAAAAATTAATAAATTGTAAATCATGGCCACAAAGTGATTTTGAAATGATAGATTCTACTTTTGAATTATATAGCAATGAAGAAAATTTTATGACCTATTTTCTTACTGTAAGCGGTCACCTTGAATATAATTTTATAGGTAATAACATGGCTTATAAAAACAAAAAATTTGTTGATCACTTAGATTACAATAATTCAATAAAAGCTTATTTAGCAACTCAAATTGAACTAGACCGTGCTCTTGAGTTATTAATTCAAAAACTTGATGAAAAAGGTATTTTAGATAATACGGTAATTGCTATGAGCTCTGATCATTATCCCTATGGATTAAAAACTTCAGAAATTAAAACAGTTATGGATATAAATGATGAGAAATTTGATCTTCATAAGAACCATTTAATTATCTGGAACAATACTATAAAAGAACCTATTTATGTTGATAAAATATCACATAGTTTAGATGTTCTTCCAACTATTCTAAACTTATTTAATATTAAATTTGATTCAAGATTATTAATCGGAAAAGATATTTTAAGTGACCATGAAGGATTGGTTATATTTAATGATCGAAGCTGGATTAGTGATAAAGGAAAATATGATGCTACTAAAAAATTATTTATTCCCTATATTGAAAACATAGATGATGATTATGTTGATAGCATTAATAACATTGTTTATAATAAATTTGTGGTATCAAAAAACATTCTTGAAAATAATTATTACAAATATGCGTTAGGAGAATAAAATGAATATTGAAAAAATTATGCTAGAGAGAGAAAAATTATATAGTAAATATGCTACCTTTGATAAAGAATCAATTAGATTAAAAGAGTTTACTCCAGATATTAGACCAAATTATTTTAGAGATATCGATAGAATTATTCATACTAAATCATATACCAGATATATGGATAAAACTCAGGTATTTACAAGACCAGAAAACGATCATATTCAAACTAGAATGGTTCATGTTCANCTTGTTAGTAAAATAGGAAGAACAATTGGTAGAGCCCTTTCATTAAATGAAGATTTAATTGAAGCAATTGCTCTTGGTCATGATTTAGGTCATATACCATTTGGACATGTTGGAGAAAGAATTCTTAGTAAATTAAGTTTAAAACATAATGAAGGATACTTTCATCATAATGTTCAAAGTGCTCGAAACTTAATGGTCATTGAAGATTTAAATATTAGCATTCAAGTTTTAGACGGTATCTTATGTCATAATGGCGAAATAACTTTAGATAAATATTATCCAAAAGAAAAAACAAAAGAAGATTTTCTAAATGATTTAGATTTAAGTTACCAAGATAAAAATCCACAGTTAGTTCCCATGACTCTTGAGGGATGTGTAGTTAAAATAAGTGATATCATCGCCTATTTAGGTCGTGACATCGAAGATGCAATTGAATTAGGTATTATTAAAATAGAAGACCTTCCTAAAAGTGTTACTAAAATTATTGGTGATTCTAATAAAAATATTATTAATAATATTATCTTGGATTTAATTAAAAATAGTTATGGAAAACCTTATTTAAAAGTAAGTGATTATATTTATAAAGCAATTGAAGATTTAAAAGAATTTAATTATGAATATATATATTACAAAGCAAACAGCAAAGAAAGTTTATTAGAGATTGAAAATATGTTTAATATTGTTTTTGAAACAAATTTATATTTTTTAAATAATGATGTTTTTGAAGCAGACATATATAATAAATATTTAAATAATATGAATGATGAATATAAAAGAAATAATACTAATGAAAGAAAAGTAATAGACTACATCGCTGGTATGACAGATGCCTATTTTATTAAAGAATATAAATCCCTACTGAAGTATCAGTAGGGTTTTTTCATTAAAAAAGAAGCTTATTTAGCTTCTTCTTGGGCTCTAGTTTCTCTAATAACAGTAATTTTTATAGTACCAGGATANTGCATCTCTTCTTCAATTTTTTCTTTCATCTCACGAGCAATTTTAAATGATGCTAAATCATCAATTTCATCTGGTTTAACTATAACTCTTACTTCTCTACCAGCTTGCATTGCATAAGTTTTTTCTACGCCTTCGAAACTGTTACCTAAGTTTTCAAGTTCTTCTAATCTCTTGATATAGTTTTCCATGGTGTCGTTTCTAGCACCTGGTCTAGCGGCTGATAAAGTATCAGCAATACTAATTAGTTCTGAAATTATACTTGTNGCTTCAATATCACCATGATGTGATCCGATTGCATTTTGAATAATTTCATTTTCCCCATATTTCTTAACAAGATCAACACCGATGTCAACATGGCTACCTTCAATTTCATTNTCGATTGCTTTTCCGATATCATGAAGTAGNCCTGCTCTTTTAGCTATTTGAACATTTTCGCCGATTTCTGCTGCGATAATTCCAGCAAGTTCAGCTACTTCTTTCGAATGTGTAAGAACATTTTGTCCATAACTAGTTCTAAAATTTAATTTTCCGATTAAATGAACTAATTCAGGGTCAACCTTTGATAATCCAAGTTCATAGATTGCTTCATTTCCAATTTCTGTAACTCTAGCGTTCATATCCTTGCAAACTTTATCATATATTTCTTCAATTCTTGTAGGATGAATACGCCCATCTTTAATTAATGTTTCAATTGTAATTTTAGCAATTTCTCTTCTGAATGGATCAAATGACGAAATTACGATTACTTCAGGAGTATCATCAATAATTAAATCTACTCCAGTAACTGCTTCAATAGTTCTGATGTTTCTTCCTTCACGACCTATTAAGCGACCCTTCATTTCATCATTAGGTAAGTCTATCGTACTTACTGTTTGTATTGTGGTAACATCATTTGCATAACGTTCCATCGAACTTACTAATAAATTTTTAGATTTTTTGTCAACTTCTAATTTAGCTTCGGATACTTTTTCCTTAATAAATGAAGCTATTTCAATCGACATGTCATTTTCAACGCGCTCTAAAATTTGTTCTCTAGCTTGTTCTCTTGATAGATTAGATATTTTTTCTAGTCTACTAACTTCTTCTTTAAGAAGTTCATCCATTTTTAATTCTTTTTCTTGTAATTCTTTTTGCAGTGCATTTAAATTATTATCTTTTACTTCTAAAAGTTCATCACGGTTATGTAGCATCTCTTCACGTTTATCCAAAGATTTTTCTCTTTGAAGTAATCGTTCTTCGCTAATTAAAATTTCAGCTTTTTTTTCTTTAATTTCTTTTTCTGTTTCTTGTTTTAATTTAAATGTTTCTTCTTTTAATTCTATAATGCTATCTCTTCGATGTTTGTCTGATTCACGTTTAGCATCACTAATTATCTTTTCTGCTTTTTTACCGGCTCCAGCGCCCGATAAAATTATTATCGCATAGATAGCGCTTCCGCCTAATATTAATCCAATAAAAAGAGTTAAAATGGAAGTAGTATTAAAGTCCATAATAAATTCCTCCCATTTTTTGTAGTTTGCTCCTACATTTATATTATAAAAGCATTTCCGAAATAATGCAAGAAAAAAAGAAAAAAAGAAATTTTAGTCGNCTTTCTCCTTTTTCTTTTTATATGCATCCCTTATTTTTGCTTCGATTTCATTAGCTAGTTTAGGATTATCTTTTAAATATAACTTAATGTTTTCTCTTCCTTGTCCAATTTTTTCACCCTTGTAACTAAACCATGAACCACTTTTTTCAATAATATTAAGTTCGCTTCCAATATCAACAAGTTCTCCTGTTTTACTAATTCCCTCACCATAGACAATATCAACGGTTGCTACTTTAAATGGTGGAGCAACTTTGTTTTTAACAACTTTTATATTAGTTTTATTACCAGTTATGTTATCTCCTGTTTTAATTTGTTCTCCTCTTCTAATATCTAATCTTATTGTTGAGTAGAACTTAAGTGCTCTTCCCCCAGGTGTAGTTTCGGGATTACCAAATATAATTCCAACCTTTTCTCTTAATTGATTAATAAAGATAGCAGTTGTATTTGTTTTACTAATTGTTCCAGATAATTTTCTTAAAGCTTGACTCATTAATCTAGCTTGAAGTCCGACATGGGAATCTCCCATTTCTCCATCTATCTCTGCTTTTGGTACCAGTGCTGCTACAGAGTCGATTACCACTATGTTAACAGCTTCACTTCTAACAAGCGCCTCACATATTTCAAGTGCTTGCTCTCCTGTATCTGGCTGACTTAAAAGTAATTCATTTATATTTACTCCTAAATTTCTAGCATAGACTGGATCAAGAGCATGCTCAGCATCTATAAATGCAGCTCTTCCTCCTGCTTTTTGAACCTCAGCTATTGCATGAAGTGCGACAGTTGTTTTACCACTTGATTCTGGTCCATATATTTCAATAATTCTTCCCTTTGGATATCCTCCAACTCCTAGAGCAATGTCTAGAGTTAGTGAACCTGATGATGTTACATCAACTTCTCTTGTTTCCTCAGCTCCAAGTTTCATTATTGCACCTTTACCAAATTGTTTTTCAATATCAGCTAGTACTTGTTCTAGTGCTTGATCTTTCTTTTTATCTTCCGCAGATTTTTTCAAGTTTCTCACCTATTTCTTCCTTCCAAATTAATTCTATAATATAAAAAAGTGTTTGTCAACACTTTTTTCGAACATTCGTTCTGTAGATTTTAAATATCTGTAATTTTCATTATTTGTTACTTAGCTTTTAAATATTTTTTATTAACTATATAATATTGAAATCCTGAATAAACAGATAAAACAGTTGCGATAACTACTAAATAATATCCTAAAGATACATTAAAAAGTTCAAATGGCAGATTATAAAAGAATATCATAGTTAGCCCTACCATCATAAACACAGTCTTTATTTTACCCCATATTGAAGCTGCTACTGCTTTTCCTTTTGATCCTGCTACCATTTTAATTGAATCAACAAAGGTATCTCTTGATATTATTATAATTGGTATTGCAATTGGAAGAAATCCATCATAGGCAAGAGCAATTAATACTCCATTTACTAAAATCTTATCCGCAATAGCGTCCATCACTTTTCCAAAATCTGTTACGATGTTTTTCTTTCTAGCAATAGCTCCATCTAAAAAATCTGTAAAGCTTGCAATCATGAAAAGAACGCCTGCTACAATGTATTTGATGTTAATATTTATCTTTCCTGCAAGTAAATATGTAGGCCATTTTACATTAATTTCATGAAATGGAAATATTAAAATTAGAATTATTACAATTGCTAAGATTATTCTTCCCATTGTTATTTTATTTGGTAAATTCATACTTCCTCCTAAGTAATTTGTTTTACGCTCCAAAATATAGCGATGATAACGAGTATTATTATTAATAATACTATGAGAACAAATTGTTTATCACTACTTTTTGGTGCCGCCTTTGTATAGGGCGAGGCTAATCTATCTTCTTCTTCAGTTTTTTCTTTAATCACTTTTTCAATTTCATCCATTGGTATTTTACTGGTTTTTTCAAACATATACTCATTAAATTCATCAATTATTTCATCTTCGTCAAGACCTAAATATCTTGAATAAAATTTTAAGTATTCTTTCAATTTAAAAATGTCCTTGAATGCTCCAATACTTCCCTCTTCAATTTGCTCTAAAACAAGTACTGGTATTTCAAGATCATTACTTACCTCATCTATTTTTAATCCAGAGGATTCCCGAGCACTTTTAAGTGCCTGTCCTATTTCTATCAAGTGAATGTTCACTCCTTTTTAGTAAAAATATAATATCATATAAGCCATATTCTGTACCTACAATTGTAGGTGACAAACATTTATCTACCTTGCGGTTCTTTCTTAGTTTCATTTTACTTTGAAAGATTCCCCTACCAAAATTTGGGTTTCTCGCTTGTGGGGTTTACTACGTTCCACTATACTCGTTTCCAAGTATACTCGTCTCTTTAGCACTTTTATATTTACTCTAACCATTTAAGGTTATTTCAAAGCCGTTAGTAATAACTACCTAAGGTTATTTTTTCCCTTAGCACAAACACTAAAATCATCTCAGATTTTGCGAGTATGGACTTTCCTCTACTAATTGCTTAGCAGCGTTTGTCCTGATATTAATCTTCACCATATACTATTTTTTCTAAATTACTAATTCTTTTTAACAAATCAATATTTGAAACTGATTGTCTACTAGATTCTGATGCACTAATATTTTCCTTTAATCTACGATATTCAGTTTGAAGTTTTTTGTTATCATTTATTAAATGAATATTATCTTCTTCAAGTTTTTTAATCATTCTAAGAAATTCGGTATAATCTCTAATAACCATATCTAAAAATTTATCAACCTCTTGCATTCGGTATCCTCTGGCATCTATTTTAAAGTCCTTTTCAAGTATTTCTTGAGGCGTTAAAAATAATTTGTCATTCATCATATAACCAACCTTCTTACTGATAACATTGTATTATTAAATGAATATTTTGTCAAGATTTCTCGGTTATTGTAAACTCCTTATATAATCTATTAGTTTCGACTGCTTTTTCAATTAATTCTGCATATATTTCTGCCACACTATCACCTCTTAGGTAATCATAATACTTTATTTTGTTATTTTAAACCTTTTCATCAAATTAAGCCAAAATATTTGAGAATAGTATCAGCTATAGTATTAGCAATTAATTCTTTATTTTGCATAATCCAGGCAGCGTCTTTTTCATGATCATGGTGAGCTATTTCTAAAAGCACACCAAATGGTACATATAATTGATTAACCTCTCCAAATGCACCAAAAGCATACTTTACTCCTCTGTTTGATCCTTCTTCTTCAGTATAATAAATATCCAGCAGAGCATTTTGAAATAAATTAGCTAAACTATATGAAGGACTAGACTCTTCATCTATCCAAGTTTCAATACCAAAGACATTATGATTAATACTTGCATTAGAGTGAATAGCCAGGTGCAGATCAACCCCTAAATATCTTGAATCAGCAACCCACTGATTAAGTCCTGAATATGGACTGTTACGATATAATTTTATATTATGACCCTGCAGTCTTTTTTCAATATAGTTAGTTAAATCATTCATCTCAACTCTTTCATTTGTATAACCAGTACTAGCTACTCCTATATTTTTTATTTGATTTGATGGACTTAAATATACTTTATAAAGATCTTTTTCACCAATACTTACGTTATATTCTGTTACGAAACTATTATTCATATTAGGTTCCATCACTACTGCTTTTATTAAAGTGTTTTTATTAATTACTATTGGGTCAATATATTTTTTTCCTTCAACTGTGGGATCACTTCCATCTATTGTATAGTATATATTTCCGATATCATTGGGATTATTTAAAGTTATAGTGGTTCCTTTTTTAACATTTTTCCAGTGTCTATTAATATATGCTGGTTTTAAAGTATCTTTTTCATTCATTTCAAATTCAACCTGGCTAGTTTTAGTATATTCTTCATAATCATTATATAAAGCTTTAACAACTATTTTATATTTTTTAGATTTTTCAAAAAAGCTAGAAGATACTACTGCCCTGTTTTTTCTTACACTTGTGGATTTTATTAATCTTTTTCCCTCATATATTTCAACCATATAACTAGTAGCGTTATCTCCACCTTCATAGGTTAAAATAACATCATTATAATCTAATATAGACCCATTTTCAGGATTAGTTATTTTAATATCACTTACTGGACTCATTTTATTAAAAAGACTTATTTTACTAATTGAAATATTTTCATCTCTTATTTCGATATCTAATTTTTGCATCATGTTTTGATAATATTTTTTATCTATTGTATAGGTATTATCTTTTAATTCATCTTCAAAAATAACATAGTCATTATCTAATATTAATATTTTATAATCTTTACTTGATAAATCTCCATCTATTATAAGTTCATAATCTTCTTCATCATTTAAGATAAGATCACTTTCTAAACTAAAAGTTGGCTCAGTATAAGTAAATGTATAGGGATTATTTACTGATTTACTGTTGTTTTCTTTATCATAAGCATAAATTACTATTCTATATTCAGAATCATATTGAAGCATATTTAAATCAAGATTTATATTAGTATCTTCATATTCATTTACAAAAACTTGTTGATTATTTTCATTATAAATAACCACCTCATAGTAAGAAGCAGCTTTTACCTTCTCAAAATTAAGTGAAAAAACATAACCTTTATTATCAACATTAATAATACTAAAACTATTTAATATTTTATCACTATTTAAAATAATTGTTGAAACTATAAATGTAGCGGTTATAAAAGTAATTAAAATACCGATTATTCCAATAATTCTTTTTTTCATATGTCCTACTTTCTTTACTATTATATAATAAAGAAACATAAAAAAAAAGGCACATGCCTTAATTTTTATAAAACAAATCTTTTCTTTTTATTAAAACATAACTAACTAGAGCCACCCCAGCAATTAGAGTTACTTCTAAAGGGATAATAGTTTCTGAAGTTGGAACATCTTCTGGCTCTGGTTCTGGCTCAGGTTCATCTGCAAAGCAATCAATATAAGTTTTATCTACTTTAACTACTGGTCTAACTAAAAACTTGGGATTAATATCTATTTGAGATATATCATGAGATTTTATATGTGCAAGTGGTGTTAAGCTATCACCATCATAATCTTCATTATAAATAACTGCATATACTGAAGCATTTTCTGCTTCTAGATCAGGAATCATTGTCCAGTAATTATATAAATCGGGCTGATTAAATCCTTCTATAAGAATTGGAGCTAAATACGGTTTATCAGCAGGTATATAATAATCACCAGTTGAATCTTTTTTTAATCCTAAATGATTAAGGTCAGATAAATTTAAAAGTCTAGGCGTTTCAGCGGTCTTCCAATCGGCAGTTCCGCCAGCTAATATTCCACCAGCTATAGATTCTTCTAAAATAACTGTTGCTTCTTTTCCAGGATCATGTTCATCAATTGGAGGAACTGTTTGATCATAAACAGTCGAACTTTCAAAATGTCCATCTACTACATGTCCAACATTTCCATGATAAAGAAGCCATACATAATTATCTTGTGGGGCACTATGTCTAATTACATGAAACAATCTTGGGTCTTCTCCCTCAATAATGTTTACTAATACCGCATCCCCTACTTTATACTCAATAGCATATTCCTCAGCTCCAGCCATCACTGGAAAGATAAATAACATTATTAGCAAGAGTAATTTCTTTTTCATTTCTAATACACTCCTTATTATATTCTGTATTTTTACACTTCAAATATAACATATTTTATAAGTTCAAACAATATTTTTACGACATAAGCAGACATTTTACACTTTTTTAAGGTTTTTACATTCAAAATTTAAATTGACTTATAATCTAATTACTTGTATATTTGATATAGAATAAAAGGTGATAAAATATGAAGCTTTATATATATAATTCTATTTTAAACATTATTTTAATTATTGGAATCTTTTTTAAAAATATATTTATTAATATTGCTTCTAACTTAGATGTTAGTTTAATGATTATTTTATCAGGAATTTCTTATTTAATTCTTGGTATTATTTTAACTAAGTTTAGTTATAAAGATTCTAAAAATGCGATTAAAATTTCTGTTTTTACTGCCCTATTATTTTATATTTTACTCTATTTAATTATTAATTTACCATTTTGGAATAATTCTTTAATTGAAAGTTTAAATAGTAGTTTAATTGAAAATAATTATGTATTTTATAACTTTATTGATATATCACTTATAGGTATCTTAATTATTTATGTATTAACAAGATCTATATTTATCGCATCTTTAGATTTAATAACAGAGCTTGCTAATAGATATACTGCTTTCGGAATAAGTTTGTTTACTTCATATATTATTGAAGTTATGTTTTTAGTTCCAGTTATTTATTTAAAAGAAATAGTTACTACTGATATACTCTTCTATGATGTTATTAGATATCTCACAGCAAGTTTTATTGTTTTAATAGGTCTCTCATCAATAATGATAGTAATATATTCACTAATATTTATAAAGAAAAAAAGTTAAATTTTTCTTTTTTTAAGATTTAATTTAACTTTATAGGGTACTCTATAGGAATCACTTATTTTAGAAATAGTTTTATTTAAAACAAAATTATTTAAATATTTTGGTGATATATAAATATCTGTCTTTTCTTCATACTTTATAAAACATTCACAAAGTAGCCAGGAAAGTGCCATATTAATATAATATAAATCACTTTTAATACTAATAGAGACTTTTAATATATAATCTATATACTGATCATTAATATAATGAAATAAAAGTAATACGAGTCCAAATCTAACTTCAAATTCTTCAGTGCTTGATAATAACTCTTCAATAGTACTTAAGAAATATTCATTATTNTTTTTAANTATCTTTAAATTANTNGCAGGAGAATCACACTGAGACCAGTCCTTTATTTCTTTACTATATAAAATAAGATGTTTTTTAATAAGTTCTTTATCTTTTAAATTACCTATTAATAAACCATAGATAAATGTTTCTTCATAGTATATTCCCTTATATTCTTTAAGGAAATCATCTAAATTAATTTCTTTAGCTATTTTTCTTAATATAGGAACTCTAACTCCAATCATTTTTTGATTGGTTTTTATAATTCTTTGATTAAATTTAAGATAATTTTTATCTTCATTTTCTTTTAGTTTTTCGATTAACATAAATACTCCAATTTAAAAAAGTACGGTTGTACTTATTTATTTTTAGATTCTTTTTTAGGTAGGGCTTCTTTTCTAGAAAGATTTAATCTACCACGGTTATCATAACCTAAAGATTTAACAATTATTTCATCGCCAACTTTAACAATATCAGATGGTTTATTTACTCTTTCATGGGCAAGTTGACTTACATGGACTAATCCTTCAGTACCTTCCCATAGTTTAACAAAACATCCAAAGTCTTCAACTTTAACAACTGTTCCCGTATAAATCTCGCCTTCTTCAACTTCTCTAATAATGTCTTCAATCATTTTGATTGTTTTATCAATTATTTCATAATCAGTATGATAAACAATAACTCTTCCATCATCTTCAAGGTCTACTTTAACAGCATCTTTATCATTTACCGATAAAACATTACTTGCTTCTAAAATAATCTTAGTAATCATTTCGCCACCACGACCAATGACATCTTTAATCTTTTCAGGATCAATTTGAATCATTTTTATCTTTGGTGCATATGGACTTAATTCTTTTCGTGGCTCTTTAATTACTGACTCCATTACATCTAAAATTTTGATTCTTGCTTTTTTAGCTTCCGAAAGTGCTTCTTTTAATATAGATTTAGTTACACCTTTTATTTTAATATCCATTTGAAGGGCGGTAATTCCGTTTCTAGTACCTGCTACTTTAAAGTCCATATCACCGATATGATCTTCAAGTCCAGCAATATCAGTTAGAACAACATGTTTTCTTCCCTTAGTAATAAGCCCCATTGCAATACCTGCAACTGGTGCTTTAATAGGTACACCTGCTGCCATTAAACTTAAACATCCAGCACATATACTTGCTTGTGAAGATGAGCCATTACTTTCTAAAACTTCACTTACTACTCTAATAGTATAGGGAAATTCTTCTTCTGATGGTATTACTTGCAGTAGTGCTTTTTCACCAAGTGCTCCATGACCAATTTCTCTTCTTCCCGGAGCTCCATATCTTCCCGTTTCTCCTACTGAAAACTGAGGGAAATTATAATGGTGCATAAATCTTTTTGAATCTTCAATTCCTAGTCCATCTAAAATCTGATGCTCACCAATTGCACCTAGGGTTGTTGCTGATAGTACTTGAGTTTGTCCTCTAGTAAATACTGCCGACCCGTGTGCTCTAGGTAATATATCAATAAATGATGATAGATCTCTAATTTCATTTGGTTTTCTGCCATCGGCTCTTTCTTTTTTAGATATTATTAAATCACGAACTACTGAAGCTTCTAAATTATTTACTAGCTCTTTAGTATCAGATGATACTTTATCATCACCTGGGTATTTCTCAAGCATATAATTGATAATTTCTTCTTTTACCTCGGCAATTTTTTCATAGCTTTCGATTTTGTTTTTTATTCTAACTGCTTCAAGCATCTTTTTTTCACCATAGGCAAATACTTCTTTTTCAGTATCTTTATCGATTTCTTTTAAAACAATTTCGGTTTTTTCTTTTCCAACTACTTTAATAATTTCTTCTTGGAATTCACAAAGTTCTTTAACATATTTTTGACCAAACAAAAGTGCATCTAAAATTTCTTCTTCACTTGCTTCTTTACTGTCTGCTTCAATCATACATATATCATCTTTAGTACCAGCTACTGTTACTGAAAGAATACTTTCTTCAAGCTCTTCANTAGTTGGATTAATAATATATTCTTTACCTATTTTACCAACTATTACACCTGCTACTGGTCCATCAAATGGTATTTTTGATATTCCCAGTGCTAAAGATGAAGCAAATAAAGCGGTCATCTCAGGTGAATTATCAGGATCTGCTGATAGTACTGTATTGATTACCTGTACTTCATTTCTAAAATTATCTGGAAACATTGGTCTAATAGGTCTGTCAATTAATCTTGCTGCTAGGGTTGCATTATCACTAGGTCTTCCTTCTCTTTTAATAAAGCCACCTGGTATTTTACCTACCGAATATAATTTTTCATTATAAATTATTTGCAGCGGAAAAAAATCAAAATTACTTTCATTGTCATTCATTACAGCTGCGGTTAAAACTACGGTATCGCCATATCTAACTAAGGCTGATCCATCAGCTTGCTTAGCTAAGTTTCCTATTTCAACTGTGATATTTCTTCCTAAAAAATCAAAGTTAAATTCTTTTTTATTCACTATTATCACTTCTTTCTTTGAATAAAAAGACACTAAAAATATTAGCGTCTATTTTCTTAATTTTAAGTCTTTAATAAGTTTTCTATAACTTACTACATCATTTTCTCTAACATAGTCTAGTAAACTTTTTCTTTTTCCTACTTTAATTAATAAACCACGCTTGGCATGATGATCATGCTTATGAATTTTTAAATGTTCAGTAAGCGTATTTATTTCTTCAGTTAGGATCGCTATTTGTACTTCACTAGAACCTGTATCAGATTCTTTCTTTCCAAACTTTTTTACTAACTCTGCTTTTTTCTCTTTAGTTAAAGCCATAATTCCTCCTTAATTTAATATCTGTTTTATCCAAGTACAAATCCGGAAGATAAATCTAAACCTAGATAAAACTTCTTACTTATTATATTATATAGCTATGAATATATCAACTAAAATCCATTATAAAAGACTTTTTACAAAGTCTTAAACCAAATATTTTTTCTTATTTAACTTAAATAATGAAAATATGGTTGTAATTCCTAAAATACTTAAAGATAAATAATGGGTATTTAATCCTGTTGGAGGGTTTACATCGATTATTTCATCTTTAATTTCTTCTTTTATATCTTCTGAATCACTATCTTCTTCAATAATTTCTTCTGGAACTTCAATATAATCTAAATCTAGGGTTACTGTTACAGATTCTGTTCCTGATTGAAACAAATTTATTCCTTCATAATTATAATTAAAATATTCTAATTCTCCATCATAATCAGAAAGGACATCTTCTATTAATAAAATAATACTATCAAAGAGATAATACGGTTCTAACCCAACTAATTGACCATAGGCATCCATTGCCATGTAACAAAGAACTGCTTTGAAAAATGGAATATTGTTTTGATATTTTAAATTGAGATTATTTAAATTAAATGTTAAGATATTGCCCTCAAGATAACCGTGGACATAAAATTCAAAAAGTGGTAAGTTCTCTTCTATTGATACCAAATCTAATTTTATAGAATTTCCGTACGAATTAGCGTTTACTTTTATGTCTTCGGAATAATCTTCACCAGGATTTAATTCTATGATTTTTTCAATATAATTACTTTCATTAATCTTGTCTTTTAACAATAGCAATGCATCTCTACTAGCAAATACATCTTTAGTACTAAACAAAAAGACAAGTAATATAAGGGTGAAACAAAGTTTCTTTTTCATTATAAACACCTCTAATTAATTAAAAGACAACATAGTTGTAAATTAATTGTAACCAAAATACACAATGTTTACAGTTTGTTTACTCAAAATAAAAAAGCCAAAAGGCTTTTTATTCAGTTCTTAGTGCTTCAACAGGATCTTTCTTAGACGCTATTATAGCTGGTATATAACCACCAATGACAGTTAAGGTTAAACTTATAATAACTAATATTAATGCATGGATAGGATTAAGTACTGCTACATTTGGTAGTCCAGATAAGTTTTCAATAATNGTATTCATCGGAAATATTAAAATAGTTGCAATTACAATACCAAGGATTCCTGAGGTAAGACCAATAATAAATGTTTCAGCATTAAATACTCTAGCTATATCTTTTTTTCTTGCTCCAAGAGATATTAATATACCAATTTCTTTAGTTCTCTCTAGAACAGATATATAAGTAATTACACCAATCATAATTGATGATACAACAAGGGCGATTGATGAAAAAGCAATTAGTACAATAGTGATTGCATCCATTATATTTCCTGAAAGTGCTGACATCGTACTTGATAAATCAGTATATATCACCTTTTCTTCATCAATTACATTATCATTATATTTATCTAAATATTTTATTATTTCTTCTTTAGAATCGAAGTTATTTGGATATAAATTTATCATAGCAGGAATACTCGATNCTCCAAGTGCGCTTATTACATACATTTTTTCTTCTTCACTTTGAAATTTTTGTCCACTTAAAATATTATAATTTGCTTTAACTTGAGCTTTAACTATATTTGATTCTTTAGCGTTTTCTATAAAATGTTCAATTAATTCTTCTTCATAAGCAATTCCTTCATTTAAAATNGCGAAATTTACATCTTCTTTCATTCTAACAATACCACTTACTCTTAAAGTAATATTACCTTTTTTATTATAAACTTCATCTAAATTAGTATTAATAGTATAAATATTTCCTACTTTTTTATAATAATTATTATTAGTTACTAATTTAATTTCTTTTCCAATAATATCTTTAAAATCAATTTTATCAACTTCAAAATCAAAACCTAAAGCTTCAAGAACTCTATTATTAAGCTGGTTAAAAGGGTTTACAATAACTATTATATCTTCTTTATTTTCAGGTAAACTACCTTCTAATAAATCAAAGTTTCTGCTTAAATAACTTTCCTTACTTTCATCAACTTGTTTAGGTAGTGATTGTAAACTAGTTTGGTCCAAGACTACAGGATAAACTTCTTCACCTTTTCTAAATAAATTTAAATTAATCATTCTTATATTAGATACTCCAGTTAATAAAGTTTTATCAATATCCTTAATATAATCAATATACTCTTCTGTAAATATATTTTTATGAACGATTTCTTCATAGTAAGATTCATAGGGATATATTTCTTTATCACTTGGAAATTTATTTTCACCAGTTTGATAATTATCATGCATATCTCTCATAGTATCAATATCCAAATCTAAACTATTTTGACTTATAATTATTGGTAGTGAAGATATTGTTTCAGCTTCAAACTTATCGATTTGTTTATCAAAACCATTTGACAAAGATAATATTAAAGCAATTCCAATTATTCCAATTGAAGAGGCAAATGATGTAAGAAGAGTTCTTCCCTTTTTAGTAATAATATTATTAAATGATAAACTAAGTGCGGTTAAAAAACTCATTGCTGTTTTAACAATTTCATATTTTGAATTTTCTTTACTTTCTTTAACTGGATTGGAATCTTTTATCAGCATTCCATCTTTAAGCTCTACTACTCTACTTGCATATTTGTTAGCAAGCTCGGCATTATGAGTAACCATAACAACAAGTTTATCTTTAGCAATCTCTTTAATTAAATCAAGAATTTGAATACTTGTTTTAGAATCAAGAGCTCCAGTTGGCTCATCAGCAAGAATTATATCAGGATCATTAGCAAGAGCTCTAGCAATCGCAACTCTCTGCATTTGTCCGCCTGATAATTGATTTGGTTTTTTATGAACATGATCTTTTAAACCAACTCTTTCTAAAACTTCAAGTGATTTTTCTCTTCTTTCTTTAACTGAAACTCCACTTAAAGTCATTCCCATTTCAACATTACTTAATATTGAAATATGTGGAATTAAATTATAATTTTGAAAAACAAAACCAATACAATTATTACGATAAGCATCCCAGTCTTCATTTTTAAAGTTTTTGGTTTCTTTTCCATTAATAATTAAATTACCACTATTATAACGGTCAAGCCCACCAATAATATTTAAAAGTGTTGTTTTACCACTTCCTGATGGACCAAGTATAGCTACAAACTCATTTTCACGAAATTCAAGTGATAAGTCTTTTAAAGCATCTTGGACAAAATCACCTGTAACATAGGTCTTTTTAATTTTTTCTAATTTTAACATGTTTCCTCCTAACATTTAAATCTATTAATTACGCAAAGATACATGACATATAATACCTTATATCTAAATAAATATCAAATATTAAAACCGCTTACTGCGGTTTTAGATTACTACAAAAGGATCTTTAATTGAACCTGAGCCTTTTACAATTGTATTTGGTTTTAAATTTAAGACTGCCCTCACGGAACCTGGATATGATGCAGGATATCCTAAAAAGTTTCCTTCTGGGAATGCATACCAATTTTGAATGTCTATACTTGTAAATTCACGTGGAGTTATTGTCCAAAATCCAGTTGAGTCATATAAATAATTACCTGTAACGAATCCCGAGCTTATTAAACCAGCAAAGGCAATTTCGTNAACACTTAACATCGCAATTGGATATGTTAGTGCCCCACTACCATAAGTTGTATCAGATACNGTATANGCATCATTTNTNAGTGGACATTTTAATGAAGGAATCTTTAAGGTTATTAATCTATGAACTGAAGCATAAACCGTAACTGAATTTCCTGTACCAGTTCCAGTGGCAGCACCACCAACATTGCTTCTAAGTTCTCGATCACCACAAAACAAT
>JGI24710J26742_10002032_pt1 | contig 18232 bp, 17 predicted proteins | sample BioPla2DNA2_FD_26742 | JGI IMG/M metagenome (IMG submission 26742) | reverse complement strand
CCAATCTTTTGGATAAATAGGTTCCTACAGAGAAGGAAATTAAGAANAATAGCCAAATTAAGTTCCCTTATGTATGTGATTTCAGAAAAGCAAAAGAAAGAATACTCTAAAGCTTTCGGCTCTTCTTGCAAAATATTATATAAAGGCTTTGAATTTCATAAAAAACCCATATATGAAATAAAGAATGAACCTCTAAAACTAATATTCTCTGGAAATATTGGTTCTGGCCGTTATAAAACACTAGCACTTATTGGTTCTGCCTTGGATGAAATAAATAAGGATAATATAAGGGCTGTATTATATATTTATACCTCTACCCCTTTTAGCTATAAAATGAAGAAGAAATTAGATTATCCAGGAAGTATTCATATAATGAAATTTGTATCATCAGAAGAAATAGCTATGATTCAACAAGAAGCTGACATATTAATACATGCAGAATCATTTTCTTTGGCTGAACGATTAAAGGTAAGATTATCATTTTCTACAAAACTAGTAGATTATTTTAAAAGTGGAAGATGTATTTTAGCAGTTGGAAGTAGAAATATTGCCTCCATAGATTATTTATCAAAAAACCATGGAGCAGTCATTGCATATAAGAAGAGTGATATAGCCTATGTATTAAATCGACTTATAAGTTCCCCAAATCTAAGAAAAAAATATGCTCGCAGGGCATGGGAATGCGGACAGAATAATCACCAGATAAGGATAATGCAAAATACCTTACAAAATGATTTGAACTATGTATTACATGAGAAATNAAATCAGAGGTGAGTTTAATTGAAAATCTATCTAGTAAATATCTTGCTGCTAGTTATATATGGAGCTTTTTTATCCCAAGATGATTCCCAGAAGAATAAAATATTTTGTACCATGGCTTCATTAAACTGGATATTATTATCGGGACTTCGACATTTAAGTGTCGGCGCAGACACCTTAAAATACGGCTACTTTTTTGAGCAGGCAAAAAATATTCCTTGGCTTACTTTATGGAAAGAAAGAGTAGGTGTTTTTATTTATGGAACAATGGGCAAAGATCCAGGATATATCCTATTTCAGAAAACGATTCAGTTATTCACCAGGGATTATCGTCTCTATTTAATTATCATAGCAGTCATATTTACAGTACCATTAGGAATATGGATATATAGAAACTCTAGTAATTCTTTAATGAGTTTTCTTATTTATTCCTGTTTATTTTATTCTTTTTTTTCAATAACAGGAATCAGGCAGACGATAGCAACAGCCTTGGTGGTATTCGTGGGGTATAAATATATAAAGAAACAAAATTTTTGGATTTTTTTATTGCTAATTATTGTGGCAACAAGTATACACTTTTCAGCTATATGCTATTTACCTTATTATTTCATTGCCAATAAGGAAATTACAAATAAATATTTAGTTATTTACGGATGTGTATTGTCCGGTGTTTTTGTATTCAATGAGAATATATTTAGACTTGGCACTAAATTATTGGGATATGATCAGTATATTTTTCGTGAAGAGACTGGAACAACCTGGACATTTTCTATTCTCCTTATGGCTTTAGCGATTGTTGCTTTACTGAAGAAAAATGAGATATTGAAGAATAATGCTGGGGCCAAACATCATATTAATGGTCTATTGATCGCAGTATTACTTGTACCCTTTACTTTTGTTAATCCTGTAGCCATGCGTATCATCCAGTATTTTTCACTTTCCATTATATTATTGGTTCCAGAGATTATTAATTCCTTTCACAAAAAAGAAAGAATCTTTGTGTTTTTTGTTGCATGTTCCACTTTAATTGTACTGCTTATTAGGAACAACCCTACTTATCTGTTTTTTTGGCAGCTATAAAACACTAGAAAGGTAGGTGCATTTTGAAGATTGCTTTTGTTTCTAATTTTTTAAATCACCATCAATTACATTTATGTAATCAGTTTTACAATAAGTGTGAAGAATTTTATTTTATTGCATCAGAGAAAATTCCATTAGATAGATTAGAGATGGGCTATGAAGATATGGATTCAAAGTACCCTTATGTGATTAGAATGTATGAGGACAACTATCTAAAGTATACTGCTTATTACATTATAAGGACCTTCGATGTAGTTATCTTTGGTGCATGTTCACCGAAACTCATTGCCCTAAGAATGAGAAAGAATAAGCTTAGCTTTATTTATGCGGAACGTTTCTTGAAGAAGGGATTATGGTACCGCTTCATACCTCGGACTCGAGAAAAAATATTGAATCGAGTGGTTAAATATGAAGATAAAAATCTATATGTTCTTTGTGCCAGTGCCTATACTTCTTATGATTTAAGCCTATTTGGATTTGTGAATAAGTGCTATAAGTGGGGATATTTCACTGAGGTGACCAAGGTTAATAGAAGGGAGCTAATGAAGAAGAAAGACAAGTCCTATTGTAATATTCTATGGGTGGGACGGTTAATCAATGGAAAACGTACAAAAGACGTCATATTCCTAGCTAGAAAATTAATGAATAGGAAGCTTGATTTCACTATTAATATTATAGGGACCGGCAATTATGAAAGACAATTACATATGCTTGTAAAAATATTAGGTTTATCAGAAAAGGTTCACTTTTTAGGCTCAATGACTCCTGACCATGTTAAAAATCATATGGAAGAGGCAAATATTTTTCTCTTTACCAGTAATTTTAAAGAAGGATGGGGGGCAGTCATCAATGAAGCAATGAGTAGTGGGTGTGCAGTTGTTGCAAGCCATGCTGTGGGAAGTGCCCCATTCTTAATCAAACATGGCAAGAATGGACTTATCTATCAATCTGGTAATATTAATGATCTATACCGCAAAGTAAGTAGGCTTATAAAGAAGCCGATGCTTCAATACGATTACGGAGTTAATGCATATGACACAATGGTTAACACATGGAGTCCGGAGGTTGCAGCTTCTCGCCTCATGGAAATTTCTAAAATTCTTTTAAGAGGAGAACATAGATGGTATCCTAATGGACCATGTAGCAAAGCATATATTATTAAGGAAGATTGGTATCCGAATAAATGAATTGGATGAATAAATGTGAGGGTGGTATGGGTCAATATAAGATATGTCAATATGATATCAAAGAGGTACAGAAGACATTATTAATGATTTTAATTGAGCTGGATCGAATCTGTAGAAAGTATAGCATTAAGTATTCATTAGAAGGTGGTACCTTACTTGGGGCCATAAAATATAAAGGTTTTGTTCCCTGGGATGATGATATCGATATTATCATGGAGCGAAAAGAGTATGAAAAATTTTTAAAAATATGTCAAACAGAGCTTAGTAAAGAGTTTTTCCTTCAAAATTATAGGACGGTTAGACACTTTCCCTTAAACTATTCTAAGATCCATATGAGGAGAACATTATATGTTCAAGAAAGTACAGAGCATCTAAGGATACATCAAGGTTTATTTATTGACATATTCCCTGTTGATCATATTTATAGACCAATACTTAGATTGCAAGTTGCCCTGATTGGAGGGCTTACAAGTGCCAGGTGTGTTAGATTAAATCGGATCTATCAGAAAAAAGAAGTGTTAACAAGAAATATAATGAAATTATTGATTTATCATATATTAGCCTTGTTTCCTTTATGGTGGATTAACTTTTCCATTGATTTATCTTGTAAGATGTTTAACTGTTTTCCTAGCAAGTATTATTATGAAGTATGTAATCCAAATCGTAAATTCAAACCGCTACATCGAAAAATATATCAAGATTTAATTGAGGTCGAATTTATGGGCTTGCATTTTTTGGCTTCAAAACACTATAGGAGATTTCTTAGGTCTAGGTTTGGTGATATAAGTAAGCTTCCACCGATAGAAGAGAGGCAGCCAAGCCACAAAATTATTCGATGCAAATTATAGACCTGAGAATATGACCAAAAGGGTAAAGAGTCAGGGTATGGGTTAGATAAGCTCAGGAATGGGGGAAATATGAAAGTTCTTCATATTAATGCAGTTAGTGGTATTCGAAGTACTGGCAGGATATGTTCAGAGATTATAGAATTTCTTCAAGAGAAGGGTCATAAAGGATACATGGCATACTCAGATGGAAACAAAGCCAAAGGCCATAAAATAGGTACAAAACTTGACCATAAATGCCATGCTCTCTTATCTAGAATAAGTGGAAAGCAGGGATACTTTTCTGTACTTGAAACATATCGTCTGCTTAAATATATTGGTTTTTTAGAGCCGGATATCATACACCTACATAATCTTCATGGGAACTATATTAATATAAATATGTTATTAAAATACCTTGCCAAAAAGGATATCCCTACAGTTATAACACTGCATGATTGCTGGTTTTTCACAGGGAAATGTTTTCATTTCACAGTAGAAGACTGTTACAAATGGAAAGAGGAATGTAATCACTGTCCAAGAATACACAAAGACAATCCTAGTTGGTTTTTTGATAAAAGCAAGAAAATGTATCATGATAAGAAAAGCTTATTTGGACAGATCAAACATCTAGCAGTAGTAGGTGTGTCTGATTGGATTACAGAGGAAGCAAAACAGTCCTTACTAAAGAATGGGCAAATTATAAGAAGAATCTATAACTGGGTAGATTTTAATGTTTTTAAACCAGTTTGTGCAGAGGATTTGCGCCGTAGGATGAACTTAGAGGATAAGTTTGTTATCTTGGGAGTAGCAAGTTTTTGGACAGAAGATAAGGGGCTTTCTGAATTTCTTCAATTATCAAAAGAGTTACCAGAGAATATGGTCATTGTTTTAATTGGTAACTTAAAAGAGAACATAGAAGCTTATAAGAACATTATACATATTAGAGAAACCCACGANATCACCAGTATGGTTAAGTTCTACTCCATGGCGGATGTACTCCTAAATCTATCAATGGAAGAGGCATGTGGAAAAGTAACGATAGAAGCATTAGCCTGTGGTACTCCAGTAATAGCAATGAATTCAACTTCTAATCCAGAGCAGATCGGAGAAGCTTGCGGCTATGTAGTAGAAAAAAATGATAGAGATGATCTATATAGAAAAATTAATCTAGTCTATAGGAACGGGAAGAATTATTATAGGGATCACTGTATTAGTTATGCCAATAAAACCTTTAATAAAACCAATTGTCTAAATGATTATATCCAACTTTATCATGAATTAAGCGGTGACTAACATGCTTAATCTGACCCAAAAATTAATAGGGGGAATGTATTTGAAACCAGGGAATGATAATAGCATAAATCAAATAAAAATAGGAGCTGTTATATCATACCTTGCTATCGGTGTAAGTCTGTTATCAGGATTATTATATACTCCTTGGATGGTAAAGCAGATTGGACTTAATGATTATGGCCTGTATACATTAGCCACATCGCTGATTAGTATATTCCTTATTGACTTTGGCATAAGTGAAGCGGTTTCAAGATTTATTAGTAAATATAATGCTGAAGGAGATCAAAAGAAGGTAAATGATTTCCTTGGCTTGATCTACAAACTGTATATTTTAATTGATATACTGATATTGGTGCTACTAATCATTGTGTATTTTTTATTTCCTGTTATTTATATGGAATTAACACCAGGGGAGATAGAAAAGTTTAAGATTATCTATTTGATTACCTCTACCTTTAGTATTGTCTCTTTGCCTTTTATTACCCTCAATGGAATATTAACTTCCTATGAGAAATTTAAAACCTTAAAGCTATGTGATCTAATTAATAAGCTAATGGTATTAACACTAATGGTTATTGCCTTATTGTTAGGTTATAAATTATACGCATTAGTATTAGTTAATGTTTTTGCTGGCTTGTTTATCATTGGGGTTAAGCTGCTTTATATAAATAAGAGGCTACCTATAAAGGTTAATTTTAAATATTGGGATAAAAGGCTATTAAAAGAGGTTTTTGGTTTTTCCATATGGGCAACAGTGTCTACCATTGCCAATCGATTTGTATTTAATATTACTCCTTCCATACTTGGTGCTGTATCCGGGTCATCCCAGATTGCAATTTTTGGGATTGCCAGTACTCTTGAAGGTTATGCTTACATTATATCCGGAGCAGTCAATGGGATGTTCCTGCCTAAAGTGTCTAAAATACTTGCAAAAAGAAATGACGGTGTCCATGTACTACCACTTATGATTAAGGTAGGACGAATTCAATATAGTATTATAGGTCTTATATTTGTTGGCTTCACCATTGTAGGTAAAGAGTTTATCTATCTTTGGATGGGAAAGGATTTTGAACTGGCATATTATTGTGCCTTACTAATGATGTTACCAGGAGTATTTCGAGTTCCTCAGCAAATCGCAAGTATTACTATAATTGCAATGAACAAGGTTAAAATCCAAGCTCTTGTATATGTAATCGTAGCAACTTTAAATATAATATTTTCAAGTATACTATCTCAGTATTTTGGGGTACTAGGTGCCGCTATTTCAATCTGCCTTGTATATATTATTCGACTAATTATCATGAATATAATCTATTATAAAGTACTACATATTAATATTTTTTCCTTTATAAAAGATTGCTATGTAAAAATGGCTCCTCCTATGTTGATTACATTAGCTATCGGTATAATAATCAATCAGTTTACTATATATTCTCTGCCGACCTTTCTCATAAAAGGAACATTTATAGTGGTTTTATATATCATATTATTATGGAAGATTTCATTAAATCATTATGAAAAATCATTTTTTAAACGTGTCTGAGAGGATTATAGTATGTATAAAAACAAAATATTACTCATTACTGGAGGCACAGGCTCTTTTGGTAATGCTATATTAAAAAAGTTTCTTAATACAGAAATAGCCGAAATTCGTATTTTTTCTAGAGATGAAAAAAAGCAGGATGATATGCGAAGGACCTATAAAAATGATAAGATTAGATATTATATCGGGGATGTAAGAGACATATCATCTATTAAAAATGCAATGCACGATGTGGATTATATCTTTCATGCAGCAGCATTAAAGCAAGTTCCATCTTGTGAGTTCTTTCCCCTTGAGGCTGTAAAAACCAATATCATTGGAACAGACAATGTACTTTCTGCCGCCATTGAATACCAAGTAAAAAAAATAATATGCTTGTCTACAGATAAAGCTGCCTACCCCATTAATGCAATGGGTATTTCTAAGGCAATGATGGAAAAGGTCTTTATCGCTAAATCAAAGACAATAGATCCAGATAAAACCACCATATGCGGTACTAGATACGGGAATGTGTGTGCTTCAAGAGGTTCCGTAATACCGCTTTTTGTAGAGCAAATAAAGCAAGGAAAAGAAATCACCATAACCAATCCGAATATGACAAGGTTTCTAATGAGTCTNGAGGAAGCGGTTGACTTGGTNGAATATGCTTTTCAGCACGGTCAAAGTGGTGACATTATGATAAAGAAATCACCTGCCTGTACAATTATTGATCTGGCAACAGCTTTGTTAGAACTATTTAATGGAGATAATAGAATTAGAATTATAGGCACTAGACATGGTGAAAAACTATATGAAACCCTGATGACCAAAGAAGAGTATTATGTAGCAGAGGACAAAGGTGATTTTTACCGAATACCAGCTGATCAAAGAGATCTATATTATGAGAAATATTTCACCTTGGGAGATCAAAACCTCTCAAAAGAGAAGGAATATAACTCTAACAATACAAAGAGATTGTCTATAAAAGAGATTAAAGAAATATTATTAGCTATTGATTATATTCAGAATGAATTGGTCGGGTGGTTAGGATGAATATATTAGTTACAGGNGCAGGTGGCTTTATAGGAAAGAATCTTATNNTGAAATTGAAAGAGGATAAGAAGCTTACTATATATGAATGTGATAGAGATTTAGATAAGCATACCCTTGAAAGGTATTGCAAGGAAGCAGATTTCGTATATCATTTGGCTGGTATCAATCGAACTGATGATGAAGTGGAATTTATGAAAGGGAATTATGGTTTTACTTTAGAGTTATTGGAGCTATTGAATAAATATAATAAAGGATGTCCTGTAATGCTATCTTCATCCATCCAGGCCACATATAATAATAGTTATGGTAAAAGCAAGAAGGCAGCAGAAGACCTGGTCATAAATTATTCCACTAAAAATCGTGCAAATGTTTTTATCTATCGACTTCCCAATGTATTTGGCAAGTGGTGTAAACCTAATTACAATAGTGTAGTTGCAACCTTTTGCCATAATATTGCCAGTAATCTTCCCATTACCATAGATAATCCTGAGAAAGTAATGAATTTAGTATATATTGATGATCTTGTAGATGAATTCATTGGATTGCTAAGTAAACCTGATGAAATTACAACTTTTTACCAGGTTAATCCTACTTATTCGGTTTCATTAAAAAGGATAGCTGAGCTTTTATATTCATTTCAGGAAGGTCGTTCTAATGGATATATACCAGATTTGGCTGACGATTTTACAAAGAAATTATATAGTACTTATCTAAGTTATCTTCCAGAAGAAAGTTTGAGCTATAAGCTGACAATGCATTGTGATGATAGAGGATCATTTACAGAATTCTTAAAGACAGGTAGCAGTGGGCAAATATCAGTAAATGTGATAAAACCTGGGATTACCAAGGGAAATCACTATCATCATACAAAGGTAGAGAAATTTCTTGTGGTAAGTGGAAGAGGAGTGATACGACTAAAGCATATCCTATCTGGTCCTATCCAAGAATTCCTTGTGAGCTCTGAGGCTTTGGAGGTCATTGATATTCCGGTTGGATACCTTCATAATATTGAGAACCTTGGCAGCAGGGATATGATTGTTATCATATGGTGTAATGAAATATTCGATAAAGACAATCCGGATACTTACATGTTAAGACAATAATCAGTCATTGAAAACCTATCCTAATTATCCAAGATATTATTAGATAATTACTAAACCAGGAAAATATCATAATTTCTTATCCAAGATATACAAATTTCCCACCTCTATGAAAGCTTCCTAATCTGTAAATTCATTATATAATAAAGAAGGAGTAGCATGAAGGTTTTAAAGGTTATGACTGTAGTAGGTACTCGTCCAGAAATAATTCGCTTATCTTCTGTAATAAGGAGACTTGACAACACTACAGCCGTAGAACACTATTTGGTCCATACAGGACAAAATTATGATTATGAATTAAACGATATATTCTTTGCTGATTTACAACTCCGAAAGCCAGACTATTATCTGAATGCAGCCACATCATCTTCTCTAGAAACCATAGGTAATATTATATCTAAAATTGAGCCTATTATAGATGAGATAAAGCCGGATGCATTTTTAATATTAGGTGATACCAATAGTTGTTTGTCTGCAATTGCTGCAAAGAAGAAGCGCATCCCGATTTTTCATATGGAAGCTGGTAACAGGTGTTTTGATCAAAGAGTTCCAGAAGAAATCAACCGTAGGATAGTGGATCATTTATCCGATATTAACTTACCATATAGTAATATAGCTAGAGAATATCTTATCAAAGAAGGTATAGGTGCAGATAGAATTATTAAAACAGGAAGTCCCCTCTTTGAAGTAATCCATGAAAATATGGATAAAATCCTAGCATCCAAGGTTTTAGTGAAGCATGATCTTAAGTCACAGGAATATTTCCTGGTTTCTTCCCATAGGGAAGAGAATATTGATTCTGATGCAAATTTTTTAAAATTTGTTGATATGTTATATCTGATTGATGACAAGTATAAGCTTCCTGTTATAGTGAGTACCCATCCAAGAACAATGAATAGAATAAGGAAAGAAAAAATTGAGTTCTCAAAGAATATAAAATTATTAAAACCCTTTAGCTTTACTGATTATATCCATCTTCAGATCCATGCAAAGGCCGTATTAAGTGATAGTGGCACCATAAGTGAAGAAAGCTCTATTCTCGGATTACGAGCCCTAAATATAAGGCAATCCCATGAACGGCCAGAGGCAATGGAGGAAGCTGCTGTAATGATGGTTGGATTTAATAAGGATAGAATATTGGAAGGACTAAGTATATTAGAAACACAGAATCCGGATACAATAAAGAAGGTTGCAGATTATATGGTCCCAAATGTTTCAGAAAAGGTATTGCGGATCATACTCTCTTACACAGATTATATAAATAGAGTTGTTTGGAGTATATAAAAAGAGACCTAATAGTGATATGATACCTCCAAGTAGACAGTCTAATTAATTAAAAATTAGATTATCTACTTGGAGGTATTTTTTATGCCTTATTCTGTGTTATGAAATTAAACCAGAAAAGAAAGGCCTTCTCCTGATCCAGAAGAATACTCTTCGTAATAAACCGAAGACGATACCATAAAAGATATTTATTAAGGTACTAAGGAGTATATATTTTCTTGTAAAACTTAAGCAGTTAAAGTGAACCAATAATGATTCCACATTGACAATATCTTGTAGATAATATAAGCCAGTAATCATTGTAGTAAAAGTAAATAGATTAAGAATGAGAGCTACTCGCCAATCAATTTCTGAAGTTAGGCGAGCAAAAATACTAAAAAATAAAGCGCCAATTAGTCCTGGAACTATAAGAACGAGAAAATATTGAAAAAGTTGAAAAGCCATAGTACACCTCCTATTATTATTACTAGTATTAAAATATGCAATAAATGCCTAAAGTTGACAAAGATATTGATAATACAGTATGATGCATTTACTATTTTTCATATATAATAATCTCATGTTAGAATATGGGATTGATGAAAAAGGTTGTTATTAATGAATAGATAAATTATAATAATTTGATAGTATCAAAAGAGTAAATAGAATGAAAAAAAGAACAGGAGGATAAATATTGAAACTAATTTCGTGGAATATTGATTCGTTAAATGCAGCATTAACAGGTGAATCTGATCGTGCCTTGTTATCTAGAAATGTTATAAATACAATCATTGAACTTAATCCAGATATAATTGCTATACAGGAAACAAAGTTACCAAGTAAGGGTCCTAGTAAAAAACATCTGGAAATTATAAATGAAAAGTTCCCGGATTATGAAATTGTATGGAATAGTTCAGTAGAACCAGCTCGTAAGGGCTATGCAGGTACTATGTTTTTATATAAGAATGATTTAACACCAACTGCTACATTTCCAGTAATAGGTGCACCAGGGACCATGGATGCTGAAGGGCGGATTATTACATTGGAATTTGATGATTTCTACTTAACACAAGTTTATACGCCTAATGCAGGGGATGGCTTGAACCGTTTAGAGGATCGTCAGATATGGGATATAAAATATGCCGATTATCTTGAAGCTTTAGATAAAGTAAAACCAGTTATAGCAACCGGTGATTTTAATGTAGCACACAAAGAAATAGATCTGGCCCATCCGAATAGTAACCGTCGTTCTCCTGGCTTTACAGATGAGGAACGTCAAGGATTTACGAATCTATTAGCAAAAGGTTTTACAGATACATTTCGATATATTCATGGAGATGTACCAGAGGTTTATACTTGGTGGGCTCAGCGTGCTAGAACAAGCAAGATTAATAATTCAGGATGGAGAATTGATTATTGGCTAGTTAGTGACCGTATTGCTGGTAAAGTAATTAAGTCTGAAATGATAGATTCCGGTCCGAGACAAGATCACACACCAATATTAATCGAGTTATCATTATAATTAGACATAAGTATCTTAGAGAATCAAGAATTTCATAAGGTTGAAATATATCATACACTGAAAGCTATGGAGGGCTTATAGTTAAGGGAATAATTATAAAGTCAGATATTAATGTTAACATTTCTCCCATTGTTTTAATAGAATATAATAATTCTATGAAGTAGGCTTGGAGAATGAGAGAAATAAATCCTCTAAATGTATTTGTACAATATCGAGATATAGTGAAACCATGTGATCCTCTTATAGGTAGAAAATATACGATTACCCATTCGGATACGACAGCAGACCTATTTGTATTTGTAGCTAGTAATTATGCAGATGACAAAATCACGGATATTCGTGACGAGGTAAGGGTTGCCTGGGAGCAACATGAAAAAGAGCTTATATTAATTGGTTCAGTGACTGTTAGTGGTTATGGAGTAGAAGGAAATGCTAATATTAGAAATAGTATTTTCTATAAAGAAATGCCTATAGCACTTCAAGCCTTACGACTAGCAGACCGTTTCCTATTTGATAATATGCCTAAGCTTGATGATACACCAATATTTATTCACTTTATCTCAAGTAGCCCAGTATATAATAAGATGTATGATTTTGGAACTATTGGTGATTATAAGTAAGCTGCAGGCAGATGTTTGGAAGGAAAATTCGGTCCGCTATAGTAAGGCTAGCCTATTATTTCTTATGTAGGAGGTAATACAGGGCCCCATAAATATTAGCATCTAGGGCCAGACTCCCTTGCTTTAAGTTAATCTGAAAATCATTATGGTCAATGGCAACCATATCCAGAAAGCTTGAAAACTGATTCAGTTGAAAGTGTTCTGGGATTTCCTGCAGCTTACGGCGAATGTTATCCATGAGAGCGGGCTGTTCTGATAACCCCCCTGTCACGACCGTGCAATCCAAATCCAGTAGCAGTGAAGCATTATAGATGATCCCCGCGATTCCTTCGCAATAAGTATCAAGCATACCAAGGGCAGCGGGATCACCCTGTGCTACGAAATCAAAAAAACCTTGTCCAGTCATATCATGGAAGGGGATTTGATGAATCTCTGCTAATTGATATAAAAGTAGCATAAAAGAAGTGGTCATAGCTGAAAGATCATATCTGCCACCTCCAAAGGCACTCAGCATACCAAAATTCATAACTGCATTCAGACGCTTTCCCTGATATAGCTCACCATTCAAGATCAGGCCACCGCCCATTCCACTTCCTAAAACGATAACCAACATGTTGTCATAACCCTTGCCTGAACCCTTCCACCATTCACCCAGAGCAGCAGAAAAGCCGTCATTCAACACAACCACCGGTAGCCCTGTACGATTCTCCATCTCTTCCTTAAGATTCACATTCTGCAGAAACTTCATGGTATAGGCTCGGTAGGTATCTCCGTCTGGTTTCATACGTCCATTGGTACTGATGGCGATTTCGTCCACACGGTCTTTGAACTTTGCTGCAATTACCCCCATATTATTAAAGTATGCTTCAGTCGATTCATAATTGGTAGGAACCCTATCCTTTATGAGGATTTCACCATCAATGGTCATTAATGCATACTTTGTATTGGTAGCCCCAATATCAAAAACTAATTTATTCATATATTTCCCCCATTTCTTATCTATAATTTCTCACCATTGCTTGCGATAACCTCTTTAAACCAGTCATAGCTTTTCTTTTTATATCTAGCCATATCCTTTAAGTCGGTGTCGGTGCGGTTTACGTAGATAAAGCCATAGCGCTTTTTCATCTCACCCTGAGAGCTTAGAATATCAATGGGGCCCCAGGTTAAGAAGCCCATCAGATCTACACTGTCTTCAGAGACTGCAAGCTTGAGCTGCTCAAGATGTTCGCGAAAATAGTCGATTCTGTAATCATCCTCTATAGTTCCCTCTTCATTCAAGGTCTCATCTACACCTATACCGCATTCAATGGTGAATACTGGAAGGTGATATCGTTCGTAGATATCCTTAACGGTCAGCCTCAGACCGATCGGATCAATGGTCCAACCCCATTGGGTCTGCTGCAAATATTGGTTTTTCGGTGGATTCTGAAAAGCTTGTAATAGATTGAAGTTTCCTTTGCTATCTCCTTCGTCCTTTACTGTCAAGGACATATAATAACTGTGAGCCAGAAAATCCATCTTGGCCTGTCTGAGATATTCCAGATCCCCAGGCTCCATTGGTGGGGTGATCCCTGCTGCCTTCCATTCATTGAGCATATCAGAGGGATACTCCCCATATACAAAGACATCAAGTGTTCGATAATTATAGCTTCGACCTGCCCTCCTAGCAGCCATAACATCCTCAGGCTTACAAGTGGCTGGATAAAAGGGTATGAAATTGACCATACCCCCTACCTTGGCATGAGGTGCATATTGTCGTGCTAGATGCCAGACTGAGGCAGAGGCTAGAAACATATGGTGAGTACTGACCGCTAGAAGTCTGTTCTTTTCCTCTTGTGGAGTATCGGGAGGAAGCTGCAGGAGAGTCACCAATGAAGCAGCATTCTGCTCGTTAAAAGGAATATAATATTTTACTTTAGTACCGAAGCGGCGAATCACTGTTTCTACATATTTTTTGAAACCGTCTAGAGTCTGGCGACCACTCCAACCGCCATAGTTTTTTTGAAGTGATAGGGGCATATCAAAATGGTAGAGACATATCACCGGTTCAATATTGTACTTTAGTAGCTCATCAATGACATTTTCATAAAAGCGAAGCCCTTCCTCGTTGACCTTTCCTTCTCCATCCGGTAGGATACGGGCCCAGCTGAGTGAAAAACGATAAGCTGTAAAGCCCATATGAGCAAATAGAGCAATATCCTCTTTATATCGGTGGTAAAAATCGATTGCATCCTTCCAATCGGAACCAAACCTTGTTGTACCCTGGGCGTCATAGGTGGTCAGTCCCTTACCACCTTCATTCCATCCACCCTCTGTTTGCATGCTGGATACTGAGCCACCCCACATAAAGTCCTTAGCAAATACACTCATTCATACCATCTCCTTTTGCTTTGTATAATTTGACTATTTATCATGGACTAATTGCATTGCTATTATAACAATTTCATAGTACTATTATTGTAATAATTTAAGGTTACTATAATTATAATGAGGTGAAAATATGAGAAGGAGACAAGCTGAGCATGCAATGAAACTAATGTTAATGTCTGGCTATGGACATTATTCCCGTGCTGAGGAGCATAAGATTATTATGAACTTTCTGCAAGGGAATCTGCCTCAGCTAGATGGTAAGGGGGTGGGTGACATACAGTTTGCTAAAAAGGCAGTAACTAAGTTTTCCTTAGCTGAACAGCCTTTAAGGGCAATGAAGAACAGCTTGATCTGTTTCGTGGCTGTTATATGTCGTTATGCTGCTGATCTAGGTGCTGACGATGAAAGATGCTATGCCTTAAGTGACTATTACATCAATGAAATTGAAAGCTGTGCGGATATGAATAATTGGCTCTTGATGCTTGAAGAGATTTCAAGGCATTATATAGAATTGGTACGGGTAGGAAGGGAAGAGAGATATTCCCTACCGATCTATAGGGCAATTCGTTACATCAATCAGCATCTATATGAGGAATGCCGCTTGCAAGATATTGCAGAAGAGGTTAAGCTGCATCCCAACTATCTTTCTGCTCAATTTAAGACTGAGACAGGTATTTCTATTACACAATATATTAGAAACAAAAAAATAGACGAAGCCAAANATCTACTTCGTAATGAGGAATACTCTGTTACTGAGATTGCAGAGATGCTGGGTTACAATAGCTTGTCTTACTTTTCTAAAGTGTTCAATCAAGTTAATGGTTGCAGCCCAAGAGAATATAATGTTGGAGTGTTTGGAAATTAAACAAAATTATAGTAGGGGTAAGGGAGGGTTCTTAATGAAAAATGTAGTAATAACTGGTAGTACACGGGGAATCGGCTTGTCTATGGCAATGGAGTTTCTAAAAGCTGGATGTAAAGTAACATTGTCAGGCAGGGGGGAAGATCTGGCAGATGAAATACATAAAGAGTTATCTAGCTATGAGGGAAAATATACTTATGTTCAATGTAATGTCCAAGAAAAAGCGAGTCTGCAATATCTTTGGGATGCTTCTGTAAAACAATGGGGTGAGGTCGACATATGGATTAATAACGCAGGACAAAACGCACCATACATGTTTGCATGGGAAACAGGGGAAGATTATACTGTTAATATTATTAAGACCAATATTATTGGTATGATATATGGTTCACAAATTGCTGTAAGGGGAATGTTAAAGCAAGGACATGGCTCTATATACAGTATGGAGGGGTTAGGATCCAACAATATGATACAGCTTAAGACGATTCTATATGGAACCACAAAATGTGCATTAACCTACTTTATGAAAGGACTTGCCAAGGAACTGGATGGCACTGGCATAGTAGTAGGACGATTATCTCCTGGGATGATGTTGACTGATTTTATTACTAAAACGCCGGATGGAGAGCAGTCAGAAGTTATATCAGAGGAAAAGTTTNAGAGGATATTTAACATAATGGCAGATAAACCTGAAANAGTTGCAAAATTCTTTATACCTAAAATGCTCAAGAATACAAAAAATGATGTTCATATTACTTGGTTGACAAACAGAAAGGCTCTATGGCGTTTTATGACCGCAGGTTTCCGTAAGGGTAGGATGATTTAGTATGGGCTTGTATAATAAACTTTACTTTACTATAAAATAATGGTTGATTATATTAATAAAATGTGTAATAATAGTAATAGGTACTAATATTAATAAGCGATGGAGGTATTTAAATATGAGTAAATTATATGATAATCTTAATGAGCAGATGAATTTTGAATTAGAATCCGCATACATTTATGCTACAATGTCAGCATACTTAGATGAATTAAATATGAAGGGTATGACCCATTTTATTGACGAGCAGGTAAAAGAGGAAATTGAGCATGCTGGAAGAATTAAAAATTTCCTACAGGAAACAGGATATGGTATAAAATATCGTCCTTTAGATCCAGGGGATGGTCAATTCGCTTCTATTGAAGATGTGTTCAAGAAGGCTCTTGCCCATGAAAAAGTAGTAACATCTCGTATTCATGATTTAGTAAAAGAAGCAAGAGAAGAAGGGGATCAAAGAGTGCTTAATCTTCTTGCATGGTTTGTGGACGAGCAGATAGAGGAAGAGGATACATTTGGTGTACTTGCAGAGAGATTGGAAAGAATTAATGGCGCTTGGAATGGTTTATATATCCTTGATAAGGAGCTTTCTGCTAGATAAGAAATAGTAAAAAGCCTTATATAAAATAATATCATAAGCTCAAGGTGATTGAACCGACCCCAATCGTTAGATTTTAGGTCTAACGGTTGGGGTCGGTTCATAATAAGTCACTTTGGGCTTTTTTATATGATTTCTTTTGGGAAGACAACTGCAGTTTCTGGGACATAGGGAAGGGAGAGGGCAACTGTACCATTTTCTGCAACATAGATTTCCTTGCTGATTTTATGGACGGTTTTATTCGCCTCACTATTGATATCACTCATATATCGTTTTACTGGCGTAGGGTATAAAGCTACATCTGCTCTTGCGCAGAAGTATACTCCTACATTGGAGCCGTTGTAGCCATGGTGGGCTACTTGTACAATATCAGATTTCATATAGGAACCATACCTTGCTACCATAATGGTGGATTCCTCAACATTGGAATCTCCAAGGAATAAAGTCTTGCACCCGTCCACAGTCATAAGAAGAACTGTAGAGGTGTCATTGAAGCGGGTAAGTGGTTGTGGATAGAGATCCTCATGGGTTGCAAGTACCTCAAATTCAAGGTTACGAACAAAAAAGTGCTGTCCTGTATGTAATTTATACCGAGGTATCTCAGAATTTTTCTCTACTAATTCGAAGAATTCAACCATGGTTTGCTTATCCCCTTCCTTCCATGTTTCATTTCCTGGAGCGGTTAATGAAGGGAAATTGTAGTAAAGACCCTCTATAATACAATCAGAGAAGCCTTCCTTTATAAAATCCATGAACTTGCAAATGTGATCCTGATGTGCATGACTGAAGAACCATCCGGCAATAATGATCGGTTTATCCTTCGGAGTTAGGCGCCTCAGTAGCTGGTAGAGCCGAATGTGATCATTGGTTGAATTCATATGAGCACTATCGATGATAAAGAAGCTCCCATCTGCACTTTGGACGATATAGCACATACCACAATCAATTGTTCTGTAATCCAGCTCCATTTGATATAGGGTGGTTTGATAGGAGGTGGAAGATGGGACATCTTTTTCTTTTTTGTATAGAGAAGTAGTTGGACCTAGGACTATCCGGGTAACACTATCCTGGGTTGTATAATAAATATGCAGTAATAACTCCTTATAAGTATAGGTAGCAAAATAATTATCTCGGATGGTATGGCTATCATATAAAGAGAAACCATAGCTTAAAAGAGATTTTTGATAGCTTAGGAAATCTTCTTTTGTAGTATTAGTAATAGGATACAAGAAGTATCCGTCATTGCAGTCATGGCATTTATTGATTTGCCCACCAGGATATGCAGGAAGTGTATCGGGTAATCCATGAAACGTGTTAGTCATAGTAGATATCTCCTTTTATATTTAGTTATAT
>JGI24710J26742_10002031_pt1 | contig 18237 bp, 14 predicted proteins | sample BioPla2DNA2_FD_26742 | JGI IMG/M metagenome (IMG submission 26742) | reverse complement strand
AAGCTTTTAGTCCAGAAAAAATCTATAGTGATGATTGTAGACCTTCTGATAGTGAATTGATTGATATGAAGAATAAATTGTTGAAAGAATTGGAGAAATTAGTATAGATTACTAACTTTTTATTAATAATATACTAAAACAAATACAGACATATTCTTAGTTGTTTTGCAAGTAGAACTCAATCAACTTGCATTGTTTTTCTAATATAAGGAAATTAGTTTACAAAGATTTTACACAAAATAAACAGTAACATGGTTTCTAGCTATTTTAAACCATGTTATTTTTTTATTGTCCGTTTTTTGGGACTGAGTATTTGATAGGCTTGTATTACAGAAGAAAATTTTTAGAAGGATTGGAGGTAAATGGAATGTTAGTTGTGGCAAGTAGTGAAGTTAATAAGAAGCAGAGAGTTTATCATAGATGCGGATGTATGTACGATCGAAGAATAAAGCCTGACAATCGGTTAGAGCTGTCAGAAGAAAAAGCACTGCGCAAGCATTATAAGAAGTGCAAATATTGTTCCGGTATGCAGGGAGATGTAAATATACATAAGAAGGCTTTTGTAACGTGGGAGCATAAGAAGGATATGAGATTTACATTTGATAAGCAAACGGAGACTTTGTATATTCAGACGAATATCGGATTTTGGAAATTATTCATGAAAGAAGAATTGGGAATGTATTTGTTATATCATTGTAACAAGTTTAATGAGTCAATGAGTTACAAGGAATCGATTCATGGAGATTTTCACAGACAGGTAGATGTTAAGGCAACGGAGTCTTTAGAAAAAATCGTAGATTACATCTATGCCCATGACAGAGCAAAGGTAATTAAGGATGATTATCGGAAGCTTCCGAAGAGCACTAAGCAGCAGAAGAAATATTACCGTGCAGCGGAACGTAGAGATAGACGTAATGCAATGAGACGACTGGACATGTTTTTAAATCTTTAGAAAAATCGCAGTCTGGACTGAGGCAGGTTTCGTATTGCTAAAGGGAAGCAGAGTTTAAAAAGATGATTGTTTTAGTTACAGAGAAAAAAGAGAATTCGGGAAAAACAATGCAGAGCATGCTGTTTGAACAGTATGATTTATGAGGATTTATGAGGAGTTAGAGGAAAGGCTAAGGGTGTAAAAATAAAGAAAACCTTTAAAATAATAAAGATGTTTATGGAAAAACGGGTCTCTTTGTGATATACTTGTTTATGATGGGTTTTGTAACGAGTTGATTGGAGAGACGTTGCTATTATGACAGTTTCATATTTAGGATTATGGAAAATATTACTTGAAAAAGGAATGCAAAAGCAGGATTTAGTAGATGAATTAGGGTTGAGTTCTGCGACTGTTGCTAAGATGGGAAAAGGGCAACCGGTATCGAACAAGGTACTTGAAAAAATAAGCAATTTTCTAGAGTGTAATGTTAGCGACATAATCAGCTATGATTGATTTGGAATTTTTAGCGTTTCGAAGGATATGTATGCGTGTTAGTACGAGGAGGTGAGCGACAGAGTGTGGTGTAGAAAATGTAATATTGAGACAAATGAAAAATTATGCCCAGTCTGTGGCGAAGAGACTATAGAGGATTTGCCTATAGAAGTTTATTGGTGTGGACACTGCAAGACACCTGTTATTCAACAAACAAATCAAGTCGACAAAGGAATATGTCCAATTTGCGGAGCACAAACAAGATATCTATCGACAGACTTGCGCCCAGTATTTCCTGAAGAACGTTTGTTATTAGAGATTCTATTAGATAAAAAACCGAATGAATTTGTCGAATGTTCTATATGGGCCGCTGATAATAGGTATTACATAGATGGGAAAAGTTTATCAATATCTAGTGAGACATTTAGGAGTGCGGATACGGATACAATTTCAAAAAAATTACAACAATATGAGTCAAGTAATACCTATGAGTTTTTTGACCAGTATATAAATGCGTTTATATTAGCAAATAAAAATAGATTGAACTATCTGAAAGAGGAATCTTATGATTTTGTTAGAAAAGTTGCATCGAAATTTGATGAAGAAAGATTAGTTATATCTTTTTCAGGAGGCAAAGATTCTACAGTTACTGCAGATGTTGTCACGAAAGCATTAAGTAATCCTAATCTTGTACACATATTTGGAAATACAACGTTGGAATTTCCGTCTACAGTAGCATATGCCGAACGTTTTAGGGAGAACCATCCTCAAGCTATCTTCTTNTTTGCGAAGAATGATGAACAAGTTTTTATGGATGTTTGTGAAGATATAGGACCTCCGGCTCGAATGATGCGTTGGTGCTGTTCTATGTTTAAAACAGGTCCGATTACTCGCGTGATTAATAGCTTGTATAGAAACCAACAGATATTGACATTTTATGGAATTAGAAAATCAGAGTCAGTAAGCAGAAGCAAATANAATCGAGTAGAAGATGATGCTGAATCTATAAAGATTCAGCAACAAACAGTAGCTTCACCTATTTTCTTTTGGAAAGATATAGATATTTGGCTTTATATGCTTGCAGAGGATGTAGATTTTAACGAAGCATATAGGCTTGGATATGACAGAGTTGGGTGTTGGTGTTGTCCGAATAATAATCAGAGAGCACAGTTTCTTTCCAGAATATATATGCCAGAGCAATCCAAGAAGTGGAGAGATTTTCTTATTTCATTTGCGAAGAAAGTTGGAAAGGAAGACGCGGAAGTTTATGTGGATACCGGTAAGTGGAAAGCACGTCAAGGTGGCAATGGACTTCCTGCTGCTGGAGATGTAAAGATTAAGTTTACTAACTGTACTACAGAGGAACATGCAAAAATTTATCGCCTAGTTCGTCCATTTGATGATGAGTTGGTGGGTATGTTTACTCCTTTTGGTAGAGTTGCACCGGAATTAGGAAAGAAACTATTACGTGAAGTGTTAGTTCTTGACGCAAAGACAAATGTGCCTATTTTATCAATTCAACCATTTAGTCAAGATGGATATGAGTATGCAGTTAAAGTTAGAACAATGAACGTACAAGACCATGATNATCTACAGCGAATGGTTGGTTATCAGATTAGAAAATATAATGCATGCAGGAAATGCTTGAAATGTGAATCAATATGTAGAGCTGGAGCTATAACAATTTCAAGTGACTATTATTATATCGATCCGGANAAATGTGTTCATTGTAAAATGTGCATGACGGCTAAATATCTTNATGGTGGATGCACAATGGATAAGTATTTACGTACTAAGTAACATTAATGGAGGTTGTTGTAATGACAATGAAGTTTCGTGCTCACGATACATTTTTTATAAGGAAAGGTTGGCTTAGCAAGGGCATGGAGCATGTAGTTGCTAAAGAGGACTTGTTTGTTGATAAGAATGAGAATCCAATGGATGTTCTTGGAATAGGTTCAAACATGGTAAAAGCATTGAGATATTGGCTTCAAGCTGTTGGAGTTACTCAGGAAGCTACAAAGGGTAAAAGAGTACAATCTTTAACTGCTCTTGGTAGAGAAATATTTAATAATGACAAATTTATTGAAGAACTGGGAACTCTTTACTTGTTGCAGTATCAACTTGCAAAACAAAGTGAAGAAGCTACNGCGTGGTATTATTTTTTCAATGAATTTACGATGTCCGAGTTTACAAGAGAAGAGTTTGTGCAGGGATTACAGAATTATATAAGGATGTCTGATGATGCATCAACAGTTGCAATCAGATCCTTGAATGATGATTTTACTTGTATTGTTAATACTTATCTGCCACGTTATAAATCTAATCCGAGCAAGGTTTCACCTGAGAATAACATTGATTGTCCTTTCGGGGAATTGGGATTGATAGATATTGCAAATAAAAAACAGAAATCGTATAAGAAAGCAATTCCCGCAGCTAAATCTTTCAGCCCTTGGGTTATCTATGCAGTGATTATGGACCAGGCCAATGGAAGAAGAGAGATAANCCTTAATGAATTGCTGACAAAACCTAAGAACATCGGAAAGGTATATAATTTTGATGCCATTACGATGCTGGATGTGTTACATGAAGTGGAGAATGCAGGATTAATAAAGATTATTAGGACTGCTGGTCTTGATGTGATTCACTTAGTAGAACAAATGACTTTTGATGATTGTGTAAAGAAATACTATGAGACTATAGACGAAGAAGAGTAGGTGGATGTTAATGAGCAAGATTATTTCAGTTGCTTCAGGCTTTCAGTATTCAGTGAATATTGGATATGATTTGAACAATGATGATAAATTGAAGAATTTCATACCGACCAGNTCAGCACTGGCATTCATGGAAGATATTCTTCTTAGTACTAATTCTACATCAACAGATAGAGCAAGAGTTCTTATTGGAGCGTATGGAAAAGGTAAGTCGCATATAGTACTTACTATTCTTGCNATACTTATGAAAAGGAACTTAGTTTTATTTGAAAAGGCAAATCTTAAGATTGATGAAAATCCTAGATTGCGACAGATAGTAGACAATTATTATGAATCTGACAATAAACTACTTCCGGTGATTATTACTGGAAGTAATACAAGCTTATCTCAGGCATTTTTACTGGCATTACAGAGAACGCTTTCTACTAATGGCTTGCTAGATGTTATGCCTGAAACAAATTATAAAGCAGCAGTTCAAGTTATTAGCCGTTGGGAAAAGGAATTTCCAGACACATATAAAAAACTTAAGGGAGCACTTGATATGCCTATTAAGCAGTTTATAGAAGAACTGCAAAATTTTGGTATTGAGGCTTATGAAAAGTTTGAAAAGATATATCCGACATTGACAGCAGGTAGTGTGTTTAATCCTTTTCTAGGATTCGATGTTGTTGACCTTTACGAGGAAGCGGTTCGGGGACTGAAATCAAAGGGATATACNGGAATATATGTTATTTATGATGAATTTAGTAAGTTTCTCGAAGCAAACATTAAAGAGGCATCGGTAAGTGACACTAAAATGCTTCAGGATTTTGCTGAGAAATGTAATAGAAGTGGAGAAGCCCAAATGCATCTTATGCTCGTATCGCATAAGGAGATTGCTAACTACATTGATAAACTTCCAAAGCANAAGGTAGATGGTTGGCGTGGAGTTTCTGAGAGATTTAAACATATACATTTAAATAACAATTTTACTCAGACTTATGAGATTATTAGTTCCGCTATCCAGAAAAAAACTTCTGCATGGGCAAAATTTTGTAAGGAATATGACAAGAGCTTTAAGGACCTATTTCGAAGATATGGTAGGCATCAAGTCTTTAGTGATGTAGACGAGGAAGATGTAGAAAAAACTATTCTTGGATGTTATCCTTTACATCCGGTATCGACATTTATTTTGCCAAGACTCTCCGAGCGTGTTGCACAGAATGAAAGAACGTTATTTACTTTTATTTCTGCACCAGGAGTGTCGACGCTACCGGCTTTTTTAGAGAGTTATGAGGACAACTGTTTTGAATTAATTACTCCAGATTTAATCTATGATTATTTTGAACCATTGCTTAAAAAGGAGGTATATGGTGGAAGTATTCATGAGAATTACGTGTTGACGGAGATGATACTAGAAAAACTGTCAGAGGATTCTCTTGAAAGCAAAATAATTAAGACGCTGGCTCTTATTTATATTTTGGAACAGTATGAAAAACTGCAACCATCAAAAGACGAATTAGTAAGCATTTACTCAATTAGTTATACTCCGGAGGAAATCAATCAGGCAATTAATAATCTGATTGAGAAGGAGTATGTAATTTATCTAAAACGAAGCAACAATTTTCTGAGACTTAAGCAGACATCAGGCGTTGATGTTCGCCAAAAAATCAGCGATATGGTAGAGGTTCAGAGTAAGAGAACTACGGTGAAAGAAACTTTGAATAATACTAATTTCGATAATTATGTTTATCCGTCTAGATACAACAATGAGAGAGATATGATTAGATATTTTGCCTTTGAGTTTATCGACGAGAGTGAAGTAACCGATGATGTGGATTGGGCACTGAAAAGAGCTTCTATAGAAGCTGATGGTGTTATTTATGGAATTATCCCTCATAGTGAGGAATCTATTGCAAGCTTAAAGGAACTTATTCTTAATACAAGTGCCGAGTGTGATAGCATTATATTCATACTTCCAAGGCATTATGTTGAGATTAACGATATTGTTAAAGAATTCAATGCAGTATCAGTGTTAAGAGATAATGCCAACGATGATAAAGTACTTTTTGATGAATACGAAGTGATTTATGAAGACTTGCGAGAAGTAATTGGAACGTTTATGCGTGGATATAGCAGACCGGAAGAATTCAAATCTCGTTATATCTACAAAGGAAGAGAAATTGCGATTAGTAGAAAAGCAGCATTAACNGAGTTGATGTCTACAATTTGTGACGATATTTATTCACGTACACCAGTTATTAATAATGAGGCCATGAATAGGAACGAGATAACTACTACTGCCAGCAATAGTAGAAATAAGATTGTGGCAGCATTACTTCGTAATGAATTAGAACCCAATCTGGGTCTTACCGGCTCCGGTCAGGCAGTTTCTATTATGAGAAGCACGCTTATTCGAACAGGAATATGGGAAGAAAATGGTGGGTATCCAAAACTGAATCTTAGACCGACTAATGTAGAGCATATGGATGAAATGCTTGCGGTAATAGAGGACTTCATAGTAGAAACAAGACAGAACGGTGCTATGTTGTTTGAAGAACTGTATCGCAGACTTACTTCTGCAGAATATCACATCGGATTAAGAAAAGGCTTGATACCAATATATCTTGCTGCGGTAATGCATGAATATAAGAGAGAGGTAATAATTTCAGATCAGTTTGGGCAGGTAATGTTGTCAGCTGAAACTCTATTACAAATCAACTCAAAACCAGATATGTTTACACTTGAATACTTGGATTGGAATCCGGAGAAGGAAGGTTTTGTGAGCAAACTGGCTGAGTGCTTTGCAGAATATATCGTAGATGCAGAAAGAGGAGCAAANTCATATGATTATGTTGTTTCCGCAATGCGTAGATGGTATATGGCATTACCAAAGTATACAAAAGAAAGTAAAAAANCTGTAGATGGAAAGACAATTCCTAAAGCTTATTTAGAACTGCTAAAGCTGTTAAAGCAAAATGTAAGTGGCAATGAACTCTTATTTGAAAAGATACCTAAAATATTTGCCATGAATGAAATACAAGAAACGTTGTCCGATAATGTGGAGGCTGTCAAGAAGTTTTACGACGAGTATTTGAAAAATATCAAGAAGAGTCTCGTTAAAGAAACTAAAGATGTATTTGCACTCCCGGGAGCGAAAGATAATGTGAGTAAAATGTCTCTATCTTCGGTGATAAAGGACTGGTGTGAATCATTAGACCAAACGGTTTTTGAACAGTTGTTTACGGATGGAACGGAAAAATGTCTTGGCCTATTTAGAAGTATTACCAACGATGATGATTTAACAATAACCAGACTAGCAAAACTTGCTACAGATTTAAGAATTGAGGACTGGGATGAAAAAGTTGCAGTTCTATATCTGGAGAGTATTTGCAGATATAGAAAAACTGCTGAAACACATCGCTCTGAAAAAGCGAGCGTTTCTGAACATCAAAATACTAGCACATATCAGATCTCTTTCCTTGATGAGAACGGTGTTGCAGTAACGAAGCGATTTGATAGTGTGGAAGGAACCGGTAAAGGAAAATTATTGCACAATCAAGTTACGGCTGCGCTTGAATCAATGGGAAGAGCAATATCTGACCAAGAGAAGAGGCAGATTCTTATGGAAATTTTGAAGGGTTTATGTTAGGAGGTCCGTGAATGGCATATTTTGACAATGCAGCAACTACATATCCAAAGCCTGAATGTGTGTATGCCTTCATGGATGAGTTCTATCGTAAGAGTGGTGGCAACGCTGGACGAGGAGAACACTCTATGTCAGTTTCCGCAGGGGAATTGATAGCAGATACCAGAAAGAAAATTCAGGAATTATTTCATTGTTCAGCTAAACAAGTGGTATTTACGCCAACTGCAACNATAGCCTTGAATATGATTATTCAGGGAATGATTCTTACCGGAGTTAAGAACGTTTATATTAGTCCTTTTGAACACAATGCGGTAACAAGGACGTTACATCACTATGATAATGGTAAAAAGATAAATGTTATTAAATTACCTGTGAATAAGAATTTGCAGTTTGATTTGGAGAAAATCCGGTATCAGTTTGATTCTGTAAAACCTGATTTAGTAATCATTAGCCATGCAAGTAATACTATCGGATTAGTTGCACCAGTGGAAGCTATTTTTTCTATGGCCAAGAAGCATGATGCTATTACGTTAGTAGACATGGCGCAAACTGCAGGCATAGTTGATTGTAATTTAGGCCTAAGTACTTTTGACTTTGCGGTCTTTGCTGGACATAAAACTTTATATGGTCCAACTGGNGTATCAGGATTTGTAATGAATCCAGGAGTAAGATTACCGGCAGTATTGTTTGGAGGAACTGGTTACGATTCGGCTAATCAAGATATGCCAGAAAGTATCCCCGAAAAATATGAGATGGGGACGTTAAATATAGCTGGTATAGCAGGGCTGAATGCTGCACTAACATGGATTCAAGAGATGACGGTGAACAAACTGAAAGAGGTTGAAGATGTTAATCGTCAAAGACTGATTAATCTATTAGAACAGTATGATTTTATTAGAATTGTCGGAAACAATTCAGAGTGTGAATATGTTGGCATAGTGTCTTGCCTCATAAACGATATCAGCAGTGATAGTGCTGGAAACATTTTTGCTCAACAGGGAATAGCGTTACGAACAGGATTACATTGTGCTCCATTAGCGCATCAGTTCTTAGGAACATATCCTGCAGGAACGATACGATTTAGTGTCAATTATTTCACAACAGAACAGGATTTCGAGGACTTGAGAAGGGCTTTAGATTATTTTGAGGAGAATTTATAGGAAAAGGAGGATACGGCCGGATGGCATTTAAAGATCACAAAGTAAAAAGTGAATACAGATCTTTGATAGATAATGTAGTACAAGATTTTTATATACCACTTTTAAGGGAATCGGTATCCTATAAAAGGGCTGTTGGCTTTTTCTCATCATCTTCGTTAGTAGAGATATCAAAGGGAATAGCAGAAATGGCGTCAGAAGGTGGGAAAATACAGATAGTCGCATCTCCTTATTTGTCAGATGAAGATATTGAAGCTATTAGAAAAGGATATGAAGATAGGAATCAAATCATTGAGAAGGCATTGTTAGCACAAATTGCCGAGGAGCCTACAGATTATTATTCTATGGAGAGACTAAATCTCTTGGCATNTCTGATAGCAGATGGAATTATGGATATTCAAATTGCCTATACCGAAGATCGTGGTGGCATTGGTATGTATCATGAGAAGATGGGTATTCTGGAAGATGCATTGGGGGACAGGATTGCATTTTCTGGCTCTAATAATGAGTCAGCTACAGCGATGTCGATAAATTATGAGACTATGGATGTGTTCAGAAGTTGGGGGGATCCGAGTGAAGTAGAGCGTGTAAGATTGAAAGAAAATGCTTTTTATTCCATTTGGCATGATACAGAACCCAATATTAAAGTACTTGAATTTCCAAACATTACAGAAGCATTGATAGAAAAATATAGAAGAAAGGCACCAAACTTTAATATTGATAATGACCAATTTGCAAAACGTATTTTATCTTACGCTACTAAGATTGGGGATGTGACAAGGGAACCGCAGGAACCTATTGGTGCCAGAGTGCCAGATGACATTACATTGAGAGATTATCAAGAGGACGCTATAGCTGCATGGGTAGGGGAGAATTATAGAGGTATTTTTGATATGGCTACTGGTACAGGAAAAACGCTTACCGGTCTTGGGGCTATTTCGAAAATATCAAAAGATATGAATGATGTATTGGCTGTTATTATTGTATGTCCGTATCAACATCTTGTAGAACAGTGGGTTGAAGATATTGTGCGATTTTATATAAAGCCAATTATTGGATATAGTAGTTCTCCGCAAAAAGATTGGAAGAAAAGGTTGTCTCGTGCAGTTAGAGATCAGAAACTTAGAAGGGAAAAAAGTTTTTTCTGTTTTGTATGTACAAATGCTACCTTTGCAAATTCAACAGTACAAGAAGAGATAAGTAAAATTCAGTCGCCCGTATTGCTTGTGGTTGATGAAGCACATAACTTTGGAGCAAGAAGTTATGCAAGATTGTTAGATGAAAGATTTACATATAGATTAGCTCTTTCAGCAACCCTAGATAGACATAGAGATGACGAGGGAACGGCTGCACTTTATGACTTTTTTGGGAAAAAGTGTATCGAGTATTCTTTGGAGCGTGCTATTGATCAGGATAAACTGACGAAATATAAGTATTTCCCTATTCCGGTATATTTAACGGATGAAGAACTCGAGAAGTATGAACAAAAGTCATATGAGATGTCAAAATGCTTTATAAAAGGAAAAGATGGAAAATATAAATTGAATAAACGTGGGGAAATTCTTGCTATGGAACGGGCAAGAATTGTTGCAGGAGCTAGTCAGAAACTTGAGGCATTAAGAGAATATATCGCTTCATATGCAAATGATAACAACATTTTAGTATATTGCGGTGCAACTAATGTGGTTGATGAAAAAGCAGATAGTTCTACTACTGATGAGGCAGATATTCGCCAAATAGAAGCAGTTACTAGAATCTTAGGAAATGAATTTCATATGGAAGTTGCTAAATTTACTTCCGAAGAAAATATGGAAACAAGGGGCACCATTAAGGAACAATTTCAAAAAGGTGATAGATTGCAGGCGATTGTAGCAATTAAGTGTCTTGATGAGGGTGTAAATATCCCGGGTATAAGAACTGCCTTCATTTTAGCAAGTACCACTAATCCGAAGGAGTATATCCAACGAAGAGGGCGTGTGCTCAGAAAAGCTTCAAATAAGCCGTATGCAGAAATATATGATTTTGTCACATTGCCGCGAGAATTGGATTCTGTTTCTGGACTAACATCAGAGCAGGCACAGAGGGATTTGTCGCTTGTAAAGAATGAGCTTGCCAGAATCAAAGAATTTGGCCGACTTGCTATGAATTCAATGGAAGCCAATGATTTGATTTGGGAAATACAAGATGCGTATCATATCACAGAAGAAGTTGAGGATGATTCAGAAAGGATAGGGCTTTGATTATGGAGGAAATTAAGATTGATGATAAAGCGATAGAAAGATTGAAACGCAAGATTATCATCCAGGAAAACATGAATTTGAAGACCAGAACAATGTCAGATCAGCAGATGGTTAGTTGGATTAAGAAGAAAATAGAGGAGGAAGCGCAGTGTTACTTCAATCGATAAAACTGGAAAACTTCCGCCAGTTTCGAAATGAATCAATTGATTTCGCTGACGGAAAGAATGGGAAGAATATAACTATTATTATCGGAGAGAATGGTACAGGAAAAACTACCTTTGCTCAGGCTTTTTTCTGGTGCTTGTATGGTGAGACGGAGTTCTCTGATAAAAATATACTGAATAAGATAGTGGCTACCGAGATGCGACCAGGACAGGAGTGCAAGGTCCAGGTTACTTTGAAACTACATCATGGCGAGGTGGATTATACTCTTATTAGAGAACAGATATATCGTAAAGATGTTTCGAATAGAATTAAAGCAGATAATACTACCTTTGATATTGCGGTAAAGGACTCTTCCGGAAACACGAATTATGTTAAAAAATCCCAGTGCGAAAGTGAAGTCAAGGGTATTTTGCCCAAAGAATTATCGCGTTATTTCTTCTTTGATGGAGAACGTATCGAAAAGATGAGTAAGGATATTGCCACTGGCAAAAAGGCAACAGACTTTGCTGATGCGGTAAAGGGTTTGCTCGGGTTGAATGCCATGTACAGTGCTATTCAGCACTTTAATCCGAGAATAAGAAGCAGTGTTATTAGTAGTTATGAATCAAGTTATAATGCACAAAGTAATACTAAGATTAAAGAATATACGGATACCATAGAGCGATGTAAAACAGAAATTGCGGCTATTGATGCGCGTATAGAGGAATTAGACAACGAAATTGAATCTGCACGAGCAAGAAAAGCAGAAAAAACAGAAGAGATTAAGCAATATGCTGAAGGTGAGGAATTACAAGAGAAGAAGGAAAAGCTTCTCGGAAAGATTAGAACTGCCGAAAGGTCGAAGACAAATGTATATAAGTTGATAAGTAAGGACTTTAATGGAAGCCTTAGTTCATTTTTCTCGATATCATTAATTCAGCGCGCATTGGAATTGCTTTCCGAAATGGATTTTGCAGGAAAAGATATTCCATATATGCATGCAAAGACTATAGAGTATTTATTAAAACAGAAAATATGTCTATGTGGTACCCATTTAGATGAGGGAACAATACCATATACCAAGGTTAAAGAGTTAATAGAGTATCTCCCACCTCAATCAATTAGTACGACGATAGGGGATTTTAAAAAGGAATCCAAAAGAAGAGCAAATGATCGTCGTGATATCTATGGACAAGTAAGTGATCATTTGGCTGTTATTAGTCAGCAGGATGATGATCTCACTGATTTAAGGGACGAGCTTGCGATTGTAGAAGGTAAACTTAGTGGGGGAGATGTACGAGCTAAAGTTCGTGCAATCAACAATGAAATTCAAATCTGCGATCAGACTATTCGCAAGGATAATGATGAGAGAGACCGTAAGATTGCTGAAAAAGGTAAGAAGGAGAGCGAGATGGAGCGTGCAGATACAGAACGCCGAAACCTTACTCTTTTAGATGACAGCAATAAGAAAATTGAGATTTATAAGGCTTATGCTGAAAGAATTTATCGAGAATTGCAAGAAGTATATGCAGCGAGTGAAGCTGAGATTCGTGAACGCTTGCAAACAACTATTAATGATATTTTCAAGCAGATTTATGAAGGTGGTTTGTATTTAACTATTGATGAAAAATATCATATATCTGTATATGCGACAGATTATGATGGGGATGTTGAAACATCAACGGCTCAAAGTATATCTGTAATATTTGCATTTATCACAGGTATTATTAAGATGGCACGCGACAATAGAAATGCTACTGATGAGGATGCGCAGCTTCTTTCCTCAGAACCTTATCCGTTAGTAATGGATGCACCTTTATCCGCATTTGATAAAAGGAGNATTAAGACAGTTTGTCANGCTCTTCCTGAAACGGCAGAGCAAGTTATTATCTTTATAAAAGATACAGATGGCGAACTTGCTGAGGAACACATGGGAGACAGAATTGGAAGTAGACATCAATTTGATAAGAAGAATGAATTTGAAACAATATTAGTATAGGAGGCACGCTATGTTTGATAAACAATATCGTTTTAAAGGTAGACATGCAGTGCGTGTCGATCAATTGACAAGCGCATTTGACGCTGAGAGTAAAGCTCAATTATTTGGCAGAAATATTGACGTATATACCAATGCTCCATTAATAGGATTTTTGTACGGAAGAACTACAGAACCAGATGATACAAAAAATCCAGAGACAAATCAAGTATATAATCAGAATGTAATGGGTGATAGAGTCATTTATTCACAGGAAGAATTAATGTTCAATTTTCGCCTTATCATGTTACTTGATAAGCAATATGAGCCTGATGAAGAAAAGAGAATCGATAAGGCCTTTCGGCATATGGGAGAAGATCCCAAGGATGAAGAACGGTTTGATAGTTATGTAAGAGGGGGAGTAGATGTCCTGTATGAAAAGCTTATAGAAGGAGCTTCTGACCCGGATGATTANATCAATAATCTATACGAATTTATCGAAGAGTTTCAAGACAGATTTAATACTGATATATCAAGTGATGACATTATGCAGCTTTGCATAAAGAAATAGTCTGAGGAACAAGAAATGGGAAGAGATTTAAGACAGGAGGCGCTTACATATCTGCTAGAAAAAGCTGATAAACAAGGATATGTCACATTTGACGATATAATGAATTGCGCTGATGCTAATTCTCTTCCTATTCAGGATTTTGATTGGTTATCGAGCTCAATTACTACGAGAGGCATACTTGTTTATGATGAAGCGCCGATAACGAGTAATAGAATTTCACAAGATAGCGAAGAAGATGACTATACCGACTATGCTCAAAGTGATTATGAGTATGTCTATGATAAGATTATAGAAATGGATGACACTTTGAGAGACTTTGTAAACGAGGTTAGGAATATTAAACCTCCACAATGGAAGGAGTTTTCTCAGCTTAAGTATCAGGTGACTGAGGGAAATTTCCATGCACGAGAGCGTATGATTGAGATGCATCTTCGAATTGCACTTCGCATAGCACTTCAGAGAACAGAGACTTATGATATGGATATACAGGATGCTATTGGAGAGGCTTGTATAGGCTTAGTGATGGCTGTTGACAAATATAATCCAGATACGAATGGTGCGTTTGGGTCATATGCTGCTATGTGGATATTGCAAAATATATCTAGGAGACAGCCTACACAGAGAGCTTTAATGTATTATCCAGTACACAAGAAGGACTCTTNTTTTTCCGCATATCCATTGCTGAAGCAGGAAGGATGTGCTGGTGATATTGAAGCGATAAATGATCAAGAAGTATATAGTCTGCTTATGGAAAGATTTGCTTTTACTATTGAACAAGCAGAAGATGTTATTCTTTCAACTATACCGTTTGAATCATATGAAGAGTTGTATGGTATGTATTTTGATACTTTTGATGGCTTTGAAGAGAGAGAAGAGCAGCAAACGAATGTGGATGTATATCCTAGAGAATTGTCTTGTGAAGATAACATCGAAGAGAAAGTTACTGATATTATGATGCATGAACATTTGTTAGAAGTATTAGGGACCTTGTCGGATCGGGAACAATTAGTATTAGAACTTCGTTATGGTTTGAAAGGTGACGCACCTAAGACTCTTGAAGAAGTTGGGATGGAGTTCAACATAACAAGAGAGCGTGTAAGACAGATAGAAGCAAAGGCATTAAGGAAATTGAGGCATCCGTCTAGGAGTCGTAAGTTACGGGACTATATTGATTATACTCCAACAGTAAAAGGTGAAGATGAATAGACTATAGTAGAAAAATGAGTAAAAATAGGAGAATGGAAATGGCATATTCATTATTAGCACATCTATATCCGTATATTAAAGGCTCGCAAGAAGATATTGCAACTTATTCACTTCAATATTTATTAAGTAACTCGGATGAGTTAAATCGTGCGTTTACAAAGTTACTTTCTACAAAAATGGAAGTTGAACTGGAAGAGAATTTGCAATATAGTTGCCAAGTGACTGGAAAAAGTGAGGAAAAAGAAAGACCGGATATGGCAGGATTTTCTTCTCAAAGCACTGAAAGCGTCTTATGCGAGATGAAGTTCTATGCTACATTAACAAGCAATCAGCCTGGGACATATTTAGATAGACTACGTAAGAATAATGGCAAAGGGTTGATGTTTGTATGTCCTTCTGCTAGGAGGACTAGTTTATGGNCAAAACTTCGTTCGTTATGTAACGATGAAATAATACTTGATATCAATCCTTATTGCATTGACGTTTCGGGAATTCGTATGTCAATCATGACATGGACTGAAATTATTGAGTTACTTAAGCAAGTAGCTGCTGCAACAGATGTGTTTTTGTTGCCGGATATAGCACAATTGGAAGGTTATTGTAATAAACTCGATAGTGATGCATTTGTACCATTTTCTGCAAGGGATTTATCGGCGAACGTTGCAAGAACAATTGATAGATATTATCAAGTTGTGGATGAAGTAATCGATCTTTTAGAAGCGGATATGACTTTGGAAACTTCTAGAAAAGGAACTAAGGCAACTGCGTATAGAAAAGGATATGCAAGAAGTTTAGCAATCAATCAATATANAATNACGCTAAACTTTGATTGGNAACTGTGGAATAATCCGGCACTCCTGGAAACACCATTTTGGATTNCCATTAAGAATGAAGAATGGAAGCAGCCTGAACAAATTCAAGAAGTGTTCAAAATGGTTTCTGAACATAAGCGAGTTCAANATTGGGGCGTATACTATATGGCATTGGAACCTATGCAAGATGCCACATTGTCAGAAGTTTGCGAAGATTTAAAAATACAGATTATGAAATATCTTGCCTTGTTATAAAGTGCGACTATCGCAAGACGGGTATTTTGAAATGGAATAAAGATATGTGATTAATTGGAGCGATGCTAAGCATCGCTCCTTCTTTGAACTAAGCATTAGGCATGGCTTCCGGTAACATGTTCCTATCATCAATATACCAATCGCATGTAATCTTCCGGCTGTTACTTCCATAGTATTCCACAATTTCTGGAAGGTTGTCGTTTACCGCGTCGAACTCCAAACCTTGATTGTTGCACCAATCAACAGCATTGGCGAGGGCTTCTCCAATTCTGCAGGTCCAGAGGATGAGTTTGTTGCCATCGGATTTCCATTTCTTTAGATAATTGATAAGTGGCTGGTTGGGTTCTCCGCAATCAGGCCATTTACTAAAACAAAGGGTGCCGTCAAAATCAACGGCGATGATTTCATAATTACGTTCCATGACGGACTCCTTTCATTCGTCATTCTTTTCATTCAGATCCGGGAAGAGAACCGTGAGAGCAACCTTAAAATAATTTGCCAACCGGTATGCCATTTGTACAGACGGGTCATGTGTACCATTCTCTATATTACCGATGGTTCGTCTGTTACAGTCTACAGCTTCGGCTAATTTGTCCTGAGAGATATTTGCCTGCTGACGATAGAGAAACAAATTATTAGGCAGGGTGGTACGTTCCGTCTGCGTTTTGCAATATCCGTTAGTTCTAATATTCAATCGAATCACTCCATTCACACAATACTTGCTGAGACACGGGGGCGTGTCAGTCCATGGTCTAATTCTAAATCAAGAACTGTCCAATTTACTGGACTTAATTTAGAACCCGACCGAAAACCTTAAAGCTGCTTTCGGCAGTAATACGGATGGGCTGATATTTGCTGTTCAGAGAGATAAGGAAGATACCGTCCTTGTCCTGTTTCAGCTGCTTGCAATATGTCATGCCATCGAGATAGAAGATTCCTATTTCTCCGTTGCTTAAAGTATCGGTTTGCTGAACCCACACAGCCTGCTTGTCATGGTATCGTGGTTCCATGCTATCACCGTTTAATGCTAATCCGAAGTCTGCCTCTTCCGGCACATTTTCTCCAACTTCAATTATTTCAAAATTCTCATCATCCAGAAATTCACCGGTACCGGCAGAAGATGCCAGCAGGGACCATTTGATTTTCCGGCGAAAAGGAATAATGGTAGCTTCCTTTTTCTGATATTGTTCTGAGAGCAGAAGGAGGCTAATGTATTCGAGAACCTTTTCTTTCCCTTCATCATTGAGCTTGGCCATCACATCATTAGGATTGAAGCCTATAAATTCATTATAGATGTCCGTTATTCCTAGAATCTTGCATAGTGCAAGGAACTGATTTGCATTTGGAACACTGGTGTCCTTTTCCCAAGCACTGATGGCAGCATTCGATACATTCACACCATAATGGGCTAGTTGATCTGCCAGATCATACTGTGAAATTTTCATTTCTTTTCTGTGAGAAGCTAAGATGCTTCCAAGTTTTTTGTCCATAGCGATTTTCCTCCAAGGCATATATGCCATAATCAAATGATAAACGATAAAATACTTTTTTTCAAGTGCAAATCAAAGGAAAATTGAAATGGTAAAAATGTTACCGTTGAAATCAAATGTTTCTTGATTTATATTTGTATATGCGAGGACGGTTCATACAGGACAGGAGCCGACAGTAGCATAGGAAGGTGGTGAATGAGATGAAGGACAGAACGATATTGCATTCAGATATCAATTGCTGTTATGCGGCAATTGAGCATCTGCATCATCCGGAGTTAGCCGGGAAGCCATTGGCAGTAGGAGGAGACCCCGAAGCAAGACATGGTATTGTTTTGACAGCTGACTACATTGCCAAGAAACACGGTGTGAAGACAGGCATGGCACTCTGGCAGGCAAAGCAGGTTTGTCCGGAAATCAATTTTATTTCCCCGAGAATGGACTTATACCTTCGGTTTTCCAAGATGGCGCATGAGATTTACGGAGAGTATACCGATTTACAGGAAGCCTATGGGATTGATGAAAGCTGGCTGGATGTAACAGACAGCGTGAATATCAAAGGAGATGGTTACAAAATCGCTCAGGAAATCAGTAATCGCATGAAGTCAGAGCTTGGAATCACGGT
>JGI24710J26742_10002030_pt1 | contig 18251 bp, 20 predicted proteins | sample BioPla2DNA2_FD_26742 | JGI IMG/M metagenome (IMG submission 26742) | reverse complement strand
ATTCTTTTATTCTTTCAATTACTCTTAATTTAGCGCTTCGAGCACGTTTGTTCATTTCTACTTCTTTTATATTAGGTGATACTTGACCAATTATTTTATATTTAGCTTGATATTCTTCTGGAATAATTGGTAATTTTAATAAATGTTTATCGACACTTGAATAATCTTTAAAAACTTTTTTACAAATTTTATCTTCTAATGAATGGAAAGTTATAACACATATTCTTCCGCCAACTTCTAATAAGTCTAAGGAATCAATTAAAGCTTTTTCAAAAACTTCTAATTCATTATTTACTTCAATTCTAATAGCTTGAAAAACTTTTCTAGCAGGATGCTTGTCCCTTTTATATTTTTCTGGTACGCTTGATTTTATGATTTCAACTAATTCATTAGTCGAATATATTTCTTTTTCAGATCTTACTTTAATTATCTTTTTCGCAATTGAACTAGCATACTTTTCTTCACCATATTTATAAAATATATCAACTAGTTGTTCATATGAGTAATTATTAACAACAACATGAGCTGATAATTTATTATTTTGATCCATTCGCATATCAAGCTTAGCATCGTTGTGAAAACTAAATCCTCGATCCCTTGTATCAAGTTGAGGACTAGATACCCCCAAATCAAATAAAATAGAGTTTACTTTTTCTATGCCTCGATCTGCTAGTTCCCTTTTTAAGTTTACAAAATTACTATTAATAATTTCATAATTATCTGAAATCTTACTTAATTTTAATTCACTAGCTTTGATAGCATCAGTGTCTTGGTCAAAGGCGAATAAATAACCCCTTTTTATTCTTTTAAGTATTTCTGAACTATGTCCTCCATAACCAAGTGTCATATCGACAACGATGCTATCATTTTTTAAATTTAAGTATTTAATGCTTTCTTCAAGCAATACACTTATATGCATGTTATCACCCTAAAAATTTAAATTGCTAGCAAATAAATTATCCGCTATATCTGATAAACTATCTTCATTTTTCGTAATAAAAGCATCCCAGTTGTTTTTGCTCCAAATTTCCAAACGATCATTAACACCAATAATGACACAATCTTTTTCCAAGTGAGCTGATGAAACAAGTGGAACGGGGATTTTAATACGACCTTGTTTATCAAATTCACATTCAGTGGCTCCTGATAAGAAGAATCTCATAAAATTTCGAGCATCTTTCGTATTTGGCAATTCTTTATATTTGGTTATGATATTATTCCATTCATCTCTAGGATATATAAATAAACAATTATCTAATCCACGAGTAATTATAAATTTTTCTCCTAATTCACTACGAATTTTAGAAGGAATAATTAATCGTCCTTTATCATCAATAGTATGATGATATTCTCCCATAAACATAGAATCACCCACTTTAAACCACTTACTACCACTGTGTACCACTATTTTACCCCTTAAATACCATTTTGTAAAGACCTTTTATTAAAAATTTAAAAAAAGAGGTATTTCCTCTTTTATTTAATAACATATTACAGAACCTAAAATAATTGCTAACAATATATATAGCACAATAATTACTATATAGCTGCAACTTTGTCGTGGTATAGGTTTACAAGTTTCTTGACAAGGCATTAAAAGCACCCCCAATCATATTAAATTTAAATATACGCCCCAAGTATGATAATTAGCAGAATAAATAATACTAAAACTATAGCAGCACCAGATACACCAGTATTATACATAAGTCATGCCTCCTTTTTCTCTTTTCACATTATTTTATGGGATTTTTACATTTATGTGAATACTTTCCCTAAATTATTGTTTTTTTAAGTTTTTTTTGATATCATTATAATTGTGAATGAAAGGAGTTAAAAACATGAAAAAGAAAATTTTAGGATTTACAATCGTAGCTAGTTTATTTATTTTAACTGGTTGTAATAAAATTCCTAAATTAGCCAATGGTCAAGAATTAGCAGCTAAAATTGATGGAAAGGAAATTACTGTTGAAGAGGTTTACACAAATCTAAGGAAACAATACGGAACAACAGCTGTAATTAATATAATTGATGAATTTATCGCTAATAAAGAAATTGAAACTGACGAAGATGCAACTGAAACTGCAGAATTCCAATTAGAACAAATTAAACTAAATTTCAAAAATAGTGGGCAGGATTTCAAATCATCTCTTGCTAGTTATGGTTATGAAAATGAACAAGATTTATTAGATGAAATAATTATCGAATATAAAAAAGGCAAAATGGTAGAAAATTATTATAAAGAATTATTAACAGATGAAGAAATTAACACTCATTATGAAGAAGAGGTTTTTGGTGAAATGGATGTTCGTCACATCTTAATCCAACCTGAGGAAAAAGATAATGAAGAAGAACAAGAAAAAGCTAATACTGCAGCTTTAAATAAAGCTAAAGATTTAATCAAAAAATTAGATGATGGTGCGAATTTTGAAGCATTAGTTAAAGAACANTCTGCTGACACTGGTAGTGCTGAAGAAGGTGGATTAATTAAAAANGTTAATAAAGATGAATACGTTTTAGAATTTTTTGAAGCTTCACTTGAATTAGAAAAAGGTAAATACACTAAAACACCTGTTAAAAGTCAATTTGGATATCACATTATTCTTAAAGTTGAACAAAAAAATAAACCAAGTTTAGAAAGTGCTAAAGATAAGATTATTGATACTTTAGTTGAAGAAAAAATTAATGATGGCACTGGCGTTGCAACTCAATTAGCTTGGTCAGAAATAAGAAAAAAATATAATATAGAATTTTTTGACAAAGACATTAAAAGAATTTATAATTCTAACATTACATCATTAAAAAATCAAGAATAAAAATTATATTAAATAACGAAAGAAACAATAATAATGTTTCTTTTTTTTTACAAAAAAAACATATAAATTAATTATATGCTATTATTCAAAATTACTATTTATTATTTCATTAATTTCATCACTTTGAAAACCTCTTTGATATAAATTTTGCCTAATTTTAAAATATAATTCATCCCCTTGATACTTTCTTTTTAATTTTTGATATGTTTTTTCATATTCTTTTTTTATTATATTATTATCCTCAACAAAATGTTCATCAAAAATATCATTAATCATATCTACCGAATATCCTAAAGTAATGAAATTATTTAATATTTTAGATTTCAATTGATATTTAGAATATTTATTGTTAGCCAAAATTTTTTTATTTATTAAACGGGACAACTTTTCATATATATCGCTATCATCAAGTTTGTCTATCAATTCCTCTATTACACTTTCCTCAATATTGTGTTTATATAATTCCTTTTTTATTTTATTAGGACCTGAACTACTCAAATTCATTTTATCAGCAATATAAGCTTTAGCAAATGTGTAGTCATTGACCAAACCATGACTTTTTAATTCACTAATTATTTTGTTTTTTTCTTTCTTATTTACTTTGTTTTTTTCTAAGTACAAAATAATTTCTTTTTCACTTCTTAATCTTCTCTTAATATAATTTATAGTTTTATTATAAACACTGTAATAATCAGTATCAGCATTTAATTTAAGTAATAACTCCTCATCAATTTCGGAGTTGTTTAATAAATTATTTTTTAATATAACTTCATCATAAGTAACTATATCATTATCACCATCAATAAGAAGTTTATATTTTCCATTTTTCATTTTTTTGATTTTATCAATACGCATTATATCACCAGAAACATTATACCAAACAAACGTTCCTTTTACAACAAAAAAAACATCTCAAAATGTTTTCTTAGTCTTCAGTTTTTTCGTATATATGTACCAAATTATTAGCAACTTCTTCTAAGGCTTTCCCTATTGTTTTTTTTGATTTTAAATCATTTTCAGACAATTGACAGTGTTCTGTTTCTCTAATCTCTTTAGCACGCTTTGCTACAACATTAACTAATAAATACTTTGATCCAATTTGATTCAATAATTTATCAATTGATGGATATAACATTTTTTTCACACTCCCTCTATATTATAAAATATATTTTAATTTTTTTCAAGATAACATTATATTTAATGAATACTTTCAATCAATTCATTATAACATTCATCTACTTTAACTCTTTTAATATCATTACTATTTAGTTCCTTTTTTAAGGCAAGATTGAAATTGCGCAAGAAAACAGTTTCAATATCTTTAATACCCTGAACTTGAACATTACAGTTATTATTAAATATAATATATTTTTTTGTTATATTTATACCAAATTTTTTAGTTAATTTTTTTCTCATCTTCTAATATCATTTTAAAAGGATTAGAAATATCCATATAGGAATATTCACTTCTTTTCAATGTTAATTTTTTATTATTCATAAATCCTTTCAGCGTTCCAGCTTGATTATAGTATAACACTAAATAAAGACCAGTTTCATCAATTATTAATAAATCCGAATAATAATTTATTAATTTTATAACTTTTCGATAACCACTTATTTCTTCAATACTATTTANAATTATGTCTCTTTGATAATTTGGGTTTTGGGCTTTTTTAAAATTAGGAAATAGTTTTGATTTATATTTACTATACTTATAAAGTATATTTATAGTCGTAATTATCATTACAAAAATTACAATTGGCAAAAATATTTTAATAACTATGTACAACACGGGAGAACTAAAAGCAAATAAATTTAAATAACAAATTAAATTATCATTTATCGTCATTTAAACACTTCATAAATAAGTGGCTTTTTATCTTCGTTGACAATATCTATGGAGAAACAATCTAAGATATCTTTAATTTTAACATCCTTATCTCCATAATAAACTTTTACTAATTCTTCATTCTCGAAAACGAAGTCGCCGACTTTTTTATTTAACACAATTCCAACACCATGATTAATTAAATCTTCCTTATTAGTTCGTCCACCACCCAATTGTTTTACTAAATTACCAATTTTTAACGAATCAATTTTATTAACATAACCATCTTTATTACTTTTAATTGAATGAACTTTAGAAGATATATGAATATCATCTATATTACCTTTTTGGTACTTAACCATTTCTAAAAACTTTTGATATGCTTCGCCATTTTTTAATTTTTCAATAACTTCCGCTAAAGCTTCTTTAATATTAATGTTCTTACCAATACTTACCATAATAGCAGCAAGTGAAGTCGTGAGAACATATAAATCTTCAGCTGATTCCCCTTTTAAAAAATTTATACTTTCCATTACCTCAACACCNTTACCGATTGCATACCCTAATGGTTCTTCCATATTGGTCAAAATACATATTGTTTCTTTATTATTTTGGTTACCAATTTTAACCATTAGTTTGGCGAGTCTTCTTGCATCTTCAATATTATTAATTAACGCTCCATTTCCAACTTTAACGTCAATTAATATTTTATCTGCTCCACTAGCTAACTTTTTACTCATGATACTTGACGCAATCAAGGGTATAGAAGAAGTCGTACCAGTGACATCTCTTAAAGCGTAGATTTTTTTATCAGCAGGTACTAAATTACCTTTTTGACTAATAAGAGCGACATTAATATCATTAACTTGTTTAACAAAATCATCATTAGGAATATCTACTTGAAAATTATTAATGGCTTCTAACTTATCAATTGTACCACCAGTGTGACCTAAGCCCCGCCCACTCATTTTAGCGATAGTTACTCCACAAGCCGAAACTAAAGGTGCTAAAACAAGAGTTGTTTTATCACCAACTCCTCCTGTTGAATGCTTATCCACAACTACACCATTAATTTCTGATAAATCAAGAATATCTCCACTATTAAGCATTATATTAGTTAAATTGATAGTTTCATCATCACTCATCCCATTAATGGTAATAGCCATTANTAGTGAACTCATCTGATAATCTTTTATTTGATTATTTAAATAACTGTTTACAACATATTCTAATTCTTCGTAAGATAACTCTTGGTTATTTCTTTTTTTATTAATGATATCAATTATGTTCATTCTATCACCTATTATAATTATATCACGGATATCAACATATATAAATGGTTAAAAGNGCTAATTTACACATCGNACTAATTCATATAAAAAAATTAAGACAACTCTTAATTTATTATTTTCCTACTTATTAACTCAATTGTTCTTTTGGGAGTAGTNATTATTTTATTATACAAAACAGGATGTTTTTTCAATTCCTTTATAAGTTCAATATCTTCTTTAGCCATGTTAATACTGTACATATCCTCACTATCTGAGACAACAGAAACTTCCCGACCTAATAAATAATTTGGATCCAAATCTAAAATGTCCATTATTTTAATTAAAGTATCTAAACTAGGAGTTCTTGTTCCTAACTCATAACCACATACAGATACTTTAGAAACACCTAATAACTTTCCAAAAGATTCTTGTGAGAATCCCATGTTAATACGAGCTTTTTTTATTCTATCACCAATAACCATATAACCCTCCTGTTATCTAAATGCTAATAATATTATAACAATATTCAATCACATTACAATAAAATTAACTGCAAGGTAACTTTTTTGCTTGAAATTACCTTGTAGTTAACTTATAATGATAATGGTGGTGATAATATGAACAGTTTAAAAAGGTGTAGAGAAAAAAATAATTTTACCTTTCAAGAAATGGCAGATTTACTAGAAATTAGTAAAACATATTATTGGCAACTAGAGAAAAAAAAGCGACGCTTATCGTATAATATGGCATTAAATATAGCTGCTATCTTTAATTTAAAACCAGATGATATATTCTACAAAGATTTTAAAAAAAGAAATAATAAAGGTTAATAATTATTGCTAAAGATTAGTTTTAAAATTATTAAAGACACAATACAAAGTATTGTGTCTTATAATTTTTATATTATTTTTTTTACATATTGAAGTTTTATTCTAAACTACTCCAATAAGAGTTCTTAATCATTGAATAAAATTAATATTACTAATAAATTCTTTTACATCATCTAACTTAAAATAATGATTATTTCCCATATTTATAAAGCTAAAAACATAATTTTCATTATTATTAAATAAATGTAGTTCATAATAACGATTATCATCCAGAACATATAAATAACCTTTATAATCACCATTTATAAGATGGATTGTAGATTCTGGCATTATAGTAGCAGAAAATGTCTTCATAAAATAATTCATTTTTATTTTACTGCTGCTAGAAAAAAAGTTAACTTTATCGTCGTTATGATTAATAATATATTCTATTATATCGTAATCATCATTAAGGTTATACTTTTTCAATAATTTTGGTCTATTTAAATTTTTCAATTTAAATCCATAGATAAAAATATCATCTGATGAAAAAATATCATGCAAACTATAAGTTGTACTACCAATTTTAAACATTGCACTGTAATTGTTTTTTTCAACTTTATTAATATAATATGTGTAATACATGTTATTTTCACTTTCCATAGATTTTTCTTTATCTAAGAATAAATCACCTTCTGGTTTATTATAAGTAATGTTTTTAAATTTAACACTTTTATCGTCATTAATTTCATTGTTTTTAGTTATATTAATTACATCACCAATTTCATGCAAATTTTCACCAATTTTTTCTGTATCTACCTTATAATTAAAAAACAATAACGTTTTATAACCTAAATAAGTCAGAATTAAAGTTAAAATCAAAAAAACTAATTTTGCATTATTTTTCTTCATACATCTACTTCTCCTTATCTTGTAATGATATTATACTATGTTTTTATTTTATAATCAATTAACTTTTGTTACGACAGTGTAAAACAGTTGGTTTTGGGCAAACAGATTAAAACTTAACTTTAATATAAGAAACCAATTAATTTTGATATAAAATTAAGGAAACACTCTTATCACATAAAAACAAGGATTACGTTTCCTTGTTTCTACTTGACAAAAAGGTTACCTTTTCTGCAATAACTTCTGTAACATACTTTTTAAAACTTTCTTCAGTTTGGAAATTGCGGGTTTGCAATCTTCCTTTTATACCGAGCAAATCACCCTTCTTTACATATTCAACAGTATTTTCAGCAATTCCCTTCCATAAAACACAAGAAATGAAATCCGTTTCATACTCACCGTCAACATTTTTATAACTACGAGGTACTGCTAAAGTAATATTAGTTACCTTTGTACCATTTTCAGTTTGCCTAAGTTCCGGTTCTTTTACTAATCTTCCGACAATTACTGTTTGATTAAGCATCTTACTCCTCCTTTCCGGTATCAATATACCCAATAAAAAAAGAGAAATCAAATAAGATTTTCTCTTTATTTTTTTCAATAATTAATCATAATAATTAATTTTGCTACTAATTTTTTATAATCTGTTTTTAAGTATATCATTTGAATTAAATTATATTATTTTTCACAATCCATTTCAAATTCAACTTCTTCAATTTCCCTAGTATCTTCATTTACAGTAAAAATAGCTTTACTAGTGTCCTTACAATTTTTTAATGTACTCAAATCATAATCTTTTCCACTTTCTTCGACAGCTATCTTAAGATTAGAAATTGGAACTTCAAAAGTTATCATCCCTTCAATTTTGACTCCCTTTTGGTATACCTCATAAAAATCGCGAGCATATTCTTCCAGTACCTCTTGATATTTTTCTTCTTTACTTTTGCCAAAACTACAACCTGTAATTAGAAAAACACTAATTAATAGTACTAAAAAGATTTTTTTCTTCATTATCATCCCACCTTACTATGAATATAATACCATAAAGTACTAAACAATTCAATGTTTTGGATTATAAAAAAATACCTCATGGTATTTTATTTAGATTCAATTATTAATTTAATGGCAGTGCGCTCATCACCATCAATAACAACATCAGTAAATGCTGGAATACATACCAAATTCTTACCACTCGGAGCCACAAAACCTCGCGTCACTCCTCAAAATTGGAAATAATTGGGATAGTGCTAGGTTTTTCCTATCTTCGTCACCAATGTCAAATTGGCAATGTAGTATAGTTTTTTTTGCACCTGCACTATCCTCTACTGTTTCAACAATTATCTTTTCAAATATAGTAGATACTAAAGATAAAACTGAATCGTCATTAATTTCGATTATTTTATTTAGTTTATTAAATAATTCTTCCGAAGAATTACTTGAATTACTAACAACTATTTCCCTTTTTGTAATTTCGTCATATGCATTTTTTAGTCCTTCGATTTTGCTGTTATATTTGTTTCTATAATCAGCAAATTCTTCTGCACTAATTTCATCTCTACTTCGCATATTAAATAAATTATCTTTTTGTTTTTCAATGTCTTTAATTTGATTTAAAATTTTTTTCTTATCATTTGAATAATCTGTTTTTCCTTTAGCTTCACTTAATGACTTTGAAATATCATCAAATAATAATTGTTTATTTTTTACTAAATCTCTTATTATTGGTTTAAAAGCTTTTGCAAGTTCTTCTTCATACAATAATTGAGAATTGCAACATTCAGATTTTGGTTTTCCTGTTTCTCTATAGCAAGTACAACCCCAAAATTGCCTTTTTCCTTCTTTTGTTTTCCAATTTCCTCTTGTATATGTACAATTATCATGAAAGCATACTAATTTTTTTGTTAGTGGAAATCTTTGAACATAGACTGATTTATCTGGATTAGAATGTTTTTGTCCTCTTGATTTTAATATTCTGTTTGCTTCATCCCATAATTCTTCGCTAACTATTGGTGGTACATTCTCATGATCCTCATACATTACCCAATTATCAGAATTTAAAACTTTTCTCTTTTTTGTTCTAAAGTCTAATGTAACACCTTTGTTAGCACAATAGTATCCTTTATATTTTGGATTTCTTATAATATCTCTTATATTAGCAGGATGTATAGGTTTACCTTTTGCATTTGTATATCCATATTTATTATACAAATCAAAACTTAATTTTGTTGTACCTACACCCTCATATACATATAATTCAAATATTTTTCTTACTATTTCAGCTTGTTCTTCATCAATAACTAGTTTTCCATTATCTTTCTTATATCCCAAGATATTACTACTTCCTGCAACAACACCTTTTTCTATACTTCTTTGATAACCAAATCTAACTCTATCAGATAATTTTCTTATTTCTTCTTGAGCTAAACTAGACATAATTGTAAGTCTTAGTTCTGCATCTGGATCACATGTATTAATATTATCACTTAAGAAATAAACACAAACTCCATAGTTAAGTAAATCTCTAGTATATTGAATACTATCTAATGTGTTTCTTGCAAATCTCGATACTTCCTTAGTTAAAATCAAATCAAATTTTCCAAATTTTGCATCTCTAATCATCCTTAAAAAACTATCTCTTTTATTAACAGACGCACCAGATATACCTTCATCAACATATCCTGGTATATAAGTCCAATTAGTTTGTTCTTTAATAAGATTTTCAAAATACATAACTTGACTATCTAAAGAATTTAATTGTTCCTCTCTTTCTGTCGAAACTCTTGCATAATAAGTTACTTTTAGGGGCATATCGTAAATACTTCGACCTGAGCTAAGCATATTTCTCATGGTTAAAATTTCCATACAATATACCTCCTAATAAGATGGTAGCACAAATTTGCTAAATTTCAAAATCATTAAATTATTTTTCATATCTTACCCCTATTCTTATATCATTATATCTATTCCTATTGCTTCATCCATTTTTGTTTTATTAAAAGATTCTAATTTTTTATTATATTTATTAAATACATAACTGTACTCTGCGTCTGATATTTTTTTATTTTTATATAGTTCTTTAATTATTCCTAATTGAATTCTTGTTATAAATTCACTTTCTTTAATTCCAGTCATGTTATCCTCCCTTTTAATTCTATTTATTTGATACTAAATTTATTACATAAAAAAATTAAGGTTATCCAAATTTTATGGATAACCTCTTATAACATTTTAGAATGAACTTCTAATTTCTTATTTTGTAAATCTAAATATACAACATATTTATCTTTAGGTATTTTCCCTTTTAATGTCATTAATTTTCCATTAGGAACTTCAGTAAATTTGATTTCAATATATAATTGATTATTTATACTTTTATATTCTAGTTCATAAACATTTTTAGAAAATAATTCATCTAGTATTTTAATAAATGATTCAAATTTTATTTTTTGCATTTCAGCTAATTCTTTAAAAAATTCTTCATTTTCTTCATTTTGTCTATTTCTATCTCTCATTCTTCCTCTACTAGTTTTATATTCATATTTTATATCTTCCACAGTAAAATAAGTATTGGTTAAATCTTTTAGATTATGTTTTTCCCTTTCAATTTCTCCATCTTTATAACAACTAAATTTATTATACATTACAGTATCTCTAAATATAGGATATCCTGTAATAGGAAAAATAATTGTTTTATAATGAAGTTGTTTAACTTCATCTGGTGTTAACAAATCTCTTGCCATTAATGAAGTTGATTTATTTCCATTATAGTCCATTAAACTAATAGATTGACTTATGCTACTTGATTCAATTGTTTTTTTACCTAATCTTTTTGAAATTGCTTCAGCTGTTTCTTGAGTATTTGTTTTTAGATATACCAAGCCACAGTTATCTAAAATAATTTGTGCTACATCTTTTCCATATACATTATCTAATTGAGCAAAAGATTGAATAAAAAATTGAAATCTCATACCTCTTGATCTAGCAACTGATACCATTGCTTCTATATCAGCAAGTGGTGGACAGTTTGCAAATTCATCCAACAACCAATCAATTTGTACTTTTAATCTTTTTTCTTTTCTTGAATTAGCAAGTTTTACTAATTCTTTGTATAGCAAACCTACGATTATTGTTACTAAAGTAAAATAAGTTTTATCTTCATCAGGAACTATTACATATAATGCTGTTTTTTCTTTTCCTAAGCAATCAAATTCAAAATTACTTTCACTTGTAACATTAGCAACATTTATGTCATCGAATAATGCCATTTTCTCTCCAAAAACTGCAGTAATAGATTTTAAAGTATTTTCTGAAGCACTTAGTATTGATGTTAAACTATCTTTAGATTTTGTTCCATATGGTTTAGTTTCAATATAACTTTTAAATTTTTTCGAATTTTCATCACCCATTGAACTATTTTGAAATTTTCTTATACTAGTCATTGTAATCTGTTCTTCTTTTATATTTCCTAATTTAAATTCTTCTAAAAAGAAACCGATTAATCCTTCTAATAATTGTCTTGCAGAATTATTCCAAAATGGATCTTTTTGTTGAACTTTTTCCTGAGTTATCATTTGTGATAATGAAGTAATTAATCTATTTGTTTCAGCATAATGCGATAAGGCTAAATTATTTAAATTAAACATTTTATTTTTATATTCATCAATTAAATTATTATTTTTTTCAATTTCATTATTATATGATTCTTTTTTTGTTTTTCTTGTTCTAGGTATATTGATTTTATTTTTTAACTCAATATTTAAGTTATTTAATTCATCTATTTTCTTTTCTAAATTTGTCTTATCATTATCATATTTTATATATTGTTTATATTCATTTATTATCGGTTGTAATATATTAAACTTATTAGATAATTCTGGATGTCTAAAATCAATCGTTATAATTTTATAACCTTTATCTTTAAACATTTTACTTGTTTTATTAAATATTTCACCTTTTGGATCCGTTATAAAAACACTTCTTTCTTCTTTTGCATTTGCAATAAAAGAACAAGTTGGTATAACTGCGGTTACAGATTTTCCTGAGCCAGTAGAACCAAGATAAACATAATGAGGTGTTTCTCTATCAAACCATATTGTTTTATAATCTTTACTATACCATATTGGAAAACCTGCTTTATTAATATTTGATATTGATTCCTTTTTAAAATCTCTTTTTATTTCTTTAAAATTAGCAAATCTTGCACTACCATGTTCATTATTATTTTTAATTTTATTTTTAGCTAACATTGGTTCTATATACAAAAAAAATAATAGAAATATTGCTATTATTATTAATATAATTATATAAGTTATTGGCATAATAATCTCCTACATTTCAATTTCTTCTTTTATTAAATCTCTACAATAATCATTTATCGAATCTAATCTATCATTACAACTTAAATGTTCAATGTAATTTTCTAAATCTAATAGTTTTTCCTCACTTAAATCAATTTCATTATTTCTTAAATAGTTATATGCATAATATTTTAAAATGTCATCTTGTACTTCATATAATTTTTCTTCATTATAATTACCTTGTGCTATTTTAATTTGTTGTACTATTCCACCACATACACCATATTCTTTTTGTACTTCATCTATATACCATGTATTATTTTTAGCCCAGTCAAATAAATCAGAAAAATAAATATCAACATTGGAATCAGCTATATCTGAAAAAACATCACATATAAATCCACTATCATAATTTGTTATTTGTTCACCATAAGAATCCAAAATGTTTCTTTCATAAATATTTAATTCATCACAATACATCATATTATTTCTCCAAATTATCATTTACTTTCAATAAATCCATTATATATTCATCTTCAAATTCTCTTAGAACAGATGGAAATTCTAAATAATTTTCTTTTTCAGAATCGCTATCATAATATTTTTCTTCATAGTCATCATAATCTTCGCCTAAACGTGCAAATCTATATGAATAATCATTTTCTTCTAAATGTTTTAAACCATAAACAATTGCATTAACGTCTTCATAATCTTCATAATCATACCATTTTATATCATTCCATCCTAAATATACTGTATCATTATTAACAGCTCTTACATCAAATTCGTTTAATAAGTTACCATAGCCCCAATTCTTTTCAAATAAATAATTATCTGTATATTTTTTTAATTCATCATAACCTTTTTTAGAAATCATAATTCTAACATCAGATCTATATCCCATTATTTTTCCTCCTTTTATAAACAAAACTCTTCATCTTTTTTTTCTTTAGGTAAAATTACTTCTATCATTTCATTTTCCATATATTCAAATGGTTTAAATTCACTTGGATTTATTCCATCAGCATAATAATAACTTAATGGAAAAAATTCATATTGAGAATCATTTGTTTCCTTGTATTCATTTGTATCTAAATCATAAGACATATATTCTTTTCCATCTGGTGATTCTAAATAACCAGAATCATCATTATATTTATGCCAATACCAACCTCTCCCTAACTTTTCTGCAGGTACTATTTTTTCATCAAATTCATAAAAATCTTCTCCTATTACTGTATTTTCTACTTCATTATAGATTTTATTTTTATTTTCTAAGTTCAAAATATCATCTCCTTTTTTAACCAATAAAAAAAGACCAACTTTTTGTTGATCAATTCGATAAATTGTAATTTGTTATTTTCTTTTAAATATTCCTTTTATAATAATTTCAGAACATTGATTATACAAATTATCTGCTTCTTCTTCTGTTATTTTTAGTTTTTCTTTAAAGTCTGCTATAATTTTTTCCTTGTTGTTTTTTCCTATAACAAAATGATTATTTAATGTTTCATCAATAATAACAATCTCCTCATCGCTTCTGTTTGTTAATTCTTTTAATTTTTCTTTAATATTATTCATTTTCTTGTCCTTCCTAATCTTTTATCAAAGAATACACTGATATTTTCTTTATTTTTTTTGATAATAATAACTCTATTAATATTGTACTTATAACTATTGCTACTCCTATTATTATAAAGATAATTGTTGGATAATCAAAACTTATTTTATATGCTCCAACTGCTTTGAATATCGTAAAGTATATATTTTTAATATACAATTTATTTAAAATAATTCCTAATATAACACTAAATATAACACTTGGTAAAAACCCTCCCATAAGTTGTGTTATTAACTGATTATTTTTATATCCCATTGATTTATATATACCTAATTCTTGTTTTCTTTTTAAAATAATTGAAGAAACAAGTATATATAAAACTAAATATATCAACATAATTGTAATAACTATTATAACTATACAAATTACACTTACTAACGAAACATACATTACACTTGCACTTTCCATTGATTCAGCATAATTTACAGTTTCGAGTATTTCATCTTTAAAATTTTCTTTTACTTTATTTATAAAATCATTTGATAATTTTTCATTATCTAAATATACATATAATATTTTAGGTTCATAGTCAGCTTTTATATTTTTATATCCATCAAGTGTAAGTTCAAAAACTTCTCCTGAATAATTAACAGACTGTATAAAACCAACTACTTTATATATATAAGTATTTTCTTCTTTTTTTATTTCAATATAATCTCCTATTTTTATATTATATTTTTCTTTAATTTTACTACCAACTGCAATTTCATTTGCTTCACTTGGATTTTTTCCTTCATAACATAAATCATTTTCTAAATCTTTATATGTTTCTGAAACAAAAGTTTTATATGAATTATTTTCATAGTTTATAGTTTGCATTTCATCATAATAGATAATATTTTTCACATCATTATATTTCTTTATTTGTTCTTTTATATCACTTTTTTGTGTTATTACAACAGAAGGATGTTCTTCGACTAAAGTGTTTATAAAATTGTCTGGATTTATATTTACATTATAATACAATATACCTGCAAAAGAACTTATTATTGTTATAAAAAATATTACAATACCTAATAAAATATTTTGGTTTCTACTATTTATAAAATTCTTCAAAGTCAAAACAAATCCAATATTTCCTATTGTTTTATCTATTTCAAAATAATTTTTAATATTTTTATTATTCTCAATTCCTCTAATAGCATTTATTGGATTCAATTTTTTTATCTTTCTAGCAGATAATAAAGTAAATATTAAAATTAATCCTATATTTATTATTAAAGTTATAAAACTAGATACTATATCAAATTTTGGAATCCATATAAACCCTGATTGCATTTCTATTACTTTTGCAAGAATAGGAGTAATATACATAGAAACTATAATTCCTATAATACTTACTATACTTCCCATAATCAAAAATGGCAATATTATTGCAGTTATAATTTCGTTACTTGTATATCCTAATGCTTTGAGTATACCCATATTAGTTATTTCTTCTTCAATAGATTGTGTTATCTTAAATTTACTAACTAACAAACTTACAATTAAAACTAATAATGAAAATGCAGAAACAATTAAAACTAATATATTAGCTATAGCTAGTCTTTGTGTTTTAGCTTGTTCGTCATAATTCTTACTTAACACATCTATATTTTCTCTACTTAAATATTTTGAAATCTCATTATAGGTATCATATGAATTATTACTTTTTACTGATATTGTAATAATTTCTTTTTCTTTATTATTTTCTAACATTTCTAAATAAGCATGATTAGTTAAATATTGAGCTATAACTGATGAATTATAATTTCCATATTGCATTTCTTCTATTATACCATTTATATTATATTCATATTTTTTGTTATTCAATTCAAACTTAAAATCATCTTCTAAACTTAATCCTGAATGTATATACGTATAATTAGCAAGATATATACCTTTATTACTAAAACTCGAGTTTTCTTGTACTAAATCAAATTTATTTATTTTTCTTTCATTTTCATATTTATAAAAAATAACATTTTGATCTTGTAAACTATCTTCCATCTGTACTGGTATTGTTACAAATATTCCTTCTTGAGTTTCTAACTCTTCTACACCTTTAATATTTTTTATATTTTCTGATAAACTATCATTATATTGAAATTTACTTATTATAAAAAAATTATTGGCTGTATCTAATCTTTGATGTTTTTTATTATATTCCTTATCTAAATTATTATTTATTACAAGGCTACTTGTTAAAAGTATTGTAGAAATAAATAATATAATTGAAAAAGATATAATATCTTTTAGATTCTTCTTGAAAAAATTTTTTTGAAGTTTTAAAACTCTATTCATTTTACCACCCCATATCTTTCAAGAATTTATCTAATTCACTTGTTCTTTCTGGTGATTCCTTTTCATATTTATCTAATTTCAATTCTCCATATATTTTTCCATCTTTTAAATATATAATTCTATTACCTCGAATTGCACTTTTTTTATCGTGGGTAACCATAATAATACTTTGTCCATCATTATTTAAATTTGTAAATACATCAAGCACTGCTTTTGAATTTTCAGAGTTTAAAGCACCCGTTGGTTCATCCGCAAAAAGACACACAGGTTTATTTATAGCTGCTCTTACTATACCTGCTCTTTGTGCTTCGCCTCCTGAAACTTGATTTACTGTTTTTCTTATTGTTGTTTCTGAAAGGTTTACTTTATTAAATAATTCTTTTGCTCTTTTTATTACTTCTTTTTTATTTTTATTTACTAATAGCCCAGACGTTAATGCATTATCTAATAAACTCATTTTATCTAACATATAAATTTGTTGAAATACAAATCCACAATTTTTTCTTCTAAATACGGCTAATTTATCAGCATTCATTTTAGTAATATCTTTACTGCAAAATTTAACACTTCCACTTGTTGGCATATCCATTCCTGATAGACAGTACATCAACGTTGATTTTCCTGCACCAGAAGACCCCATAATTATTGTAAAATCATTTTCATATATTTCTAAATCTAAATTATCAATTATCGTTTGTGTTACACCATTATTCGAAAAATTTTTTACTAAATTTTTAGCACTTATTATTGTTTTCATTTTGACCTCCTATTAACATTTTTATAAATTCTAAAGTACCTTCTTTTGCTCCTAACATTTTTTCAGCAGTATCTATAAATACTTCTATATTATTTAAGTTAAAATTATTATTATCAAATAATTCATTACTCATTATTAATAACATTCTTAATCTTTCTTTTATATGATTACATTTAAATATATTCTTTTCAATGCCTTCTATAATAACTTGTTCTAATAAAGGAATTGCCTCTTCTATAACACGGTTATTTATTTTTTCGTGCATAACAATATTTTCTTTTTTATTTAATGTATTTTGTATTTCTTCTTCATTCATTTTTGGTCTTAATGAAGTGATAATTCCAACTAATTTTTCAGGAATAGAAATAGGCATATTTAAAAAATTTTTAGCTATTTCAATTTCCTCATTAATCATCATATTAATTACTTCTTCTAAAGTAGCTTCTTTGCTTTCAAAATAATAATAATAAGTACCTTTTGCAATTTGAGCTTCATTTATAATGTCATCAATACTAGTATTATCATATCCTTTGGTTAAAAACATATTATAAGCAATCTTTAACAATTCTTGCTTTCTTTCATTTTTTTTCATAACTTTCCTCTCCTTTCGACTGAAAGTCGAATTTATTATAATATATTTTAAATTAGTTGTCAATAAAAAAC
>JGI24710J26742_10002029_pt1 | contig 18251 bp, 17 predicted proteins | sample BioPla2DNA2_FD_26742 | JGI IMG/M metagenome (IMG submission 26742) | reverse complement strand
ATGGTAAGAATATTATTGTTGCAAATAAATTGAAAATCGTATGAACTGCCGCGATTCCCATAGCGTTTATAGAATCATTTATAAAAGGAAACTTCAGTATTGCATTCAAAGAATAATAAACAACTAAAAATACTGTTGTTCCAATAATATTAAAATATAGATGTGCAACTGCAGCACGCTTTGCATTTTTGTTTGTACCGATAGATGAAATCATTGCAGTTACGCAAGTTCCAATATTTTGACCCATTATTATGGGAACTGCAGACGCATAAGTTATGCTTCCGGTAGCTGATAGTGCCTGCAATATACCAACTGCTGCAGATGAGCTTTGAATAATTCCAGTAACTAAAGCTCCTGTTAAGATGCCAATTATTGGATTTGAAAATAGGGTTAAAATGCTTGTAAACTCAGGAACATTTGCAAGCGGTTGAACTGCGTTGGACATTGTTTCCATTCCAAACATCAATACTGCAAATCCAAGCATAATTCCGCCAATATCTTGTTTCTTTGTGCTTTTTGAAAACATAGAAAGAACGATACCAATTGCCGCTAAAACCGGTGAAAAAGATGAAGGTTTCATCATTTGCAATAACAAATTGTCACCCTGAATTCCAGTAAGGCTGATAAGCCAAGCTGTTATTGTTGTTCCTACATTGGCACCCATTATTATGCTAATTGCTTGACTTAGTTGCATAACTCCAGAGTTTACAAAGCCTACAACCATAACTGTTGTTGCAGATGAGCTTTGAATAAGCGCTGTAACTCCTGCCCCGAGCAAAACGCCTTTTATTGGGTTTGATGTTAATCTTTCTAGCACTGATTTAAATCTTCCGCCAGAGTGTTTTTCAAGTCCCTTCCCCATTACATCCATACCATAAAGAAATAGAGCTAGTCCGCCAATAAATGTGAGTATTGAAAAAATATCCATACAATCGCCTCTGTTTTATTAAAAATAATATTTTACTAGGTATTTGCTTGTTTACATAATATATTTTTAAAGTAAAAACCATAGCAAGTTAATGTAAAATCTATGTAAATTTTAACAAAAAGTTATATACATCTATCTTTTGTTACATAAAAGCAATTAATCTTTACATTTTTTACCATATACAGTTAATTCTAAATAATAGTTAATTCTAAATAATAATTAAAAATAAAATATGCCTGTAGCTTTAATTTTATAAGCATACAGGCATTTAATTATTATTTCGACAAATCTCTTCCTTTAAGCACTCCCATAGCAGATGCCATCATAAGCCCTCTAGTCCAACCACTAGAGTCACCAAGACAACTAAGACCTTCTACGCTTGTGTTAAAATTCGCATCCATTTTTACGCGATTGCTATAAAATTTTAATTCTGGTGAATACAAAAGTGTTTCAATTGAAGCGAACCCTGGCACAACATTGTCTACAGCCTCTATAAAATTGATTATGTTTATCATCGCTCTATAGGGCATTGCCGCTGTTATATCTCCTGCTATGGCATCGGGTAGCGTTGGTTTTATATTTGACCTTGCAAGCTCTTTTTGCCAAGTTCTTTTACCGTCCAAAATATCTCCAAAGCGTTGAACAAGTATGTGCCCCGAGCCTAGCATATTAGTTAGCTCTCCAATTTTTTGCGCATATTCAATAGGTTGGTTAAAAGGCTCATTAAAGTTGTGAGAACATAGTATTGCCAGATTTGTGTTATCCGATTTTTTCCCTTTATACGAATGGCCATTAACAACGGCTAAATCGTTATCATAATTTTCTTGACTTACAAATCCACCTGGGTTTTGGCAAAATGTTCTAACTTTATTTTTAAAAGGTTTTGGATAACCAATAAGCTTTGATTCGTAAAGAACATTGTTTACTTTTTCCATAACTTCGTTTCTAACCTCTACACGAACACCTATATCAACTGTTCCCGGCTCGTGGGCTATATTATGCTCTTGGCAAATTTTTTCAAACCAATCCGCACCTCTTCGACCTGTTGCTATGACTGTATGCCTTGCCAATATTTCTAATGTTTCTTTATTATTTTTTATATTAACACCAAGGCATTTTTTATCCTTTAATATAATACTAGTGCATTCATATCCAAATAAAATTTCTACACCGTTTTCAATCAAATACTGCTCAATTGCATAATAAATATCTTGAGCTTTCTCTGTTCCTAAGTGTCTTATTGGGCAATCAACAAGCTTTAAGCCTGCCTGTATCGCACGCTTTCTTATCTCTTTTACTTCCTCATCATTATGTATTCCTTCTATATGCTCATCAGCACCAAAATCAAGATAGATTTGGTCAGTATAGTTAATCATTTCTTGAGCTAACTCTTCACCTATTAGCTGTGGCAAATCTCCTCCAACCTCGTGGCTTAAAGATAACTTTCCATCAGAAAATGCTCCCGCACCTGAAAATCCAGTTGTTATATGACAATACGGTTTGCAATTAACGCAATATTTTGTTTTGCTTTTTGGACAACTTCTTTTTTCAATAGACTGCCCTTTTTCAACAATCAAAATATTTTTATTACTACCGTTTCTAATCATTTCGAGTGCCGTAAAAATACCCGCAGGTCCTGCCCCTACTATTACTACATCTTTATTCATTTTAATACCCCCTGATATTTGGGCATAAAAAAAGCCACCTAATTTTAACTACAACAATCCCTTTAACTAAAAGATTGTTATAGTCAACTGTAAGGCAGTTGGTAGAAACATTCATCCAAATAATGAATTTATATAATCAATCGACAGATTAATTATTACATTATTTTTATTAAAATGTCAATGCTTATTTAAAATAATTAACAATCTATTGTTTAATTATAGGTTTAAAACTAAAATTACTAGACTAATTTATTTTAACATATATATACAAGCTACATAAAATATACTAAGGACTACTGCTCTAGTAGTTTTGAAGGGAGATATTTTATGTGGAATAAATTTTGCTTAGAAACTATGGATACAAATGTTACGAATTTTAATGATTGCTATAATTCTTATGGCTCTTATTGCTGTTGCAAATGCAGGTGCCATCATCGTCCCCCAAGACCACCCGTTCCTGTAATATATTGTAAAGACGGTAGGGATGGCAGAGATGGTAGAGACGGCCGTAATGGCCTGAATGGACGAAATGGTGAAAATGGGTTAAATGGTATTGACGGAGTAGATGGTAAAGACGGTATTGACGGTGTCGACGGTAAAGATGGTGTTGACGGTAAAGACGGTACACCTGGAAATGTGGTTGAGTGTGCTTGTATTTCCCAAATGACTAATTTAATCGAGCAAATAATAAATCTTTATCCAATTTCAAACATTGATGTTACTACTGCAAGCGGAGATGTTAATACCGGAGTTCCTAACGCATTAGTGCCAAACTCAGCAACTAATGCTGGATTGTTTGAATTAAAAACTGGAACAGGCGTTGTTACTGGCGCATTATCTATATGTAAAATTGCCGGAATACAAATCCCTGGAGTAACTTATAATGATAACATCACCTATTTGCCAGCACCTACCCCAAGCCCAGATGATTGCAGTGCTAATTGCCTCAATGCAATACAGGACTATCTACCAATTGGAACCGAAGATGTAACAATCGAAGTCGGTGGCGTTCAAATTGCAAACGGAGCAGTTATAAGGAACGAATATGGAGTAATTGTTATATTTGACGATGTTAATGACACTCTCAGTTTTGTTTCCGCCTGCAAAGCTGAAGTAATTCAAAAAGGATAACAGTTTATACAAATATCATTTTTTATTATAACGAGACTATATGAGATTCATAGTCTTGTTTTTATTTAACAAAATATACTTATAAAATTGCTAAATCTGTTAATACTATTTTTAAGTAATTTTAGGAGTGATTTTTATGGCTAAAGCTGGAATGAAACGACCAGACCCAAAACAACCACACGGCACAGAAAGCAACAAGAAAACTCACTTGTCAAAAAATAGTGTTCCACCCGTTCCCGAAATTCAAGGCAAAGCAAAAAGCGGAAAAGAAAAAGCAAATCCAATCTTTAAAAACAATGACCACAAGTAAAGTAGCCACGATAAAATTGTATCACGGCTACAAATTGTTATTTATTTTCGTTACTAATTATATGCTCTAAAAGTGCTTGACATCCCTCATAAACATCATTATAAGTTATGTCAAAATCACCTGTGTACCAAGGGTCAGCAATATCCCCTTTTCTTTTTGTAAAATCAAGTAGCATAAACACCTTGTTTTCTTTATCATTATCAAACAACTTGTTTAAATTTGTTATNTTTTTGTTGTCCATTCCAATTATNTAATCATATTTATCATAATCAGATTTTTTTATCTGAACCGAGATTTTTCCGTCTGTAGATATGTTAAACTCATTTAACTTATCCCTTGTTCCATAGTGAACTTTGCTTCCTATAGCATCTGTGCTAGTTGCAGATGATGCTATAAGAAACGAAGACTCTAGCCCTCTCTTTTTCACTATATCCTTAAACACAAATTCAGCCATTGGTGACCTGCAAATATTGCCGTGGCACACAAACATTACTTTAATCATCATAGCTCTCCTTTAATTTAATATAATATTTTTTATAATGAACAGTACAGATACATAGTTATATTTTAACATATTCTTTTATTATTTCAACATATATTTGTTTAAGATTTATATCGTTAAATTATTGACAATCATAAACTTATATACTATAATGTCATTGTAATCTTTTAAACGGGCATCTTTTTTAGATTGCAAAATTAAAAATTGGAGGAATTATAAATGGCAAGATTTACATTACCAAGAGATTTATATCACGGAAAAGGTTCAATCGACGCATTAAAAGATTTAATAGGTAAAAAGGCTTTTGTAGTCGTTGGTGGCGGAAGTATGAAAAAATTTGGTTTTCTTGACAAAGTTGTAGCAAACCTTGAAGAAGCAGGAATGCAAGTCGAGCTTTTTGAGGGAGTTGAACCAGACCCATCAGTTGAAACTGTAAAAAAAGGTGCAAAAGCAATGCAGCAATTTGAGCCTGACTGGATTGTATCTATTGGCGGTGGCTCACCTATTGACGCTGCAAAAGCAATGTGGGCATTTTATGAGTACCCAGACACAACTTTTGAAGACTTGTGTATACCATTTAACTTCCCAAGACTTCGCACAAAAGCACATTTCTGCGCAATTCCTTCAACATCTGGAACAGCAACAGAAGTTACTGCTTTCTCTGTTATAACTGATTATGAAAAGGGCATTAAATATCCGCTTGCAGACTTTAATATTACACCTGATGTTGCAATTGTTGACCCTGACCTTGCAGAAACAATGCCAAAAAAACTTACAGCACACACTGGTATGGATGCTATGACGCACGCAATAGAGGCTTATGTTTCCACCCTTAATTGTGATTACACAGACCCACTTGCCCTGCACGCAATTAAAATGGTTAGTGAATTTTTAATTGATTCTTACAACGGTGACAGCACCGCAAGAGAAAGAATGCACAACGCACAATGCCTTGCTGGAATGGCATTTTCTAACGCTTTGCTTGGTATTGTCCACTCAATGGCTCACAAAACTGGTGCAGCTTATAGTGGCGGGCATATTGTTCACGGTTGTGCAAACGCTATGTATTTACCAAAAGTTATAAAGTTTAATGCCGTTAATGAAACTGCAAATAAAAGATATTGTGATATTGCAAAATTCATTGGACTAGAACCAACAGTTGATGCTCTTATTTCTCATATAAACGAGCTTAACAAAAAGCTTGATATTCCGAGTTGTATTAAAGACTATGAGGGTGGAATAATCGACGAAAAAGAATTCCTTGATAAACTTCCAAATGTTGCAAAATTAGCAGTTGGTGACGCTTGCACTGGTTCAAACCCTAGAGAAATCACACCAGAGCAAATGGAAAAGCTCCTTACTTGTTGTTATTATGATACAGAAGTTAACTTTTAAATATATCTTAAAAAAGAACCATAGATATGGTTCTTTTTTTATACCATTATTCAGTTACAATATCATCATTTTCAACCAATGCTTTGAAAGATGTTGCAAGACCAGCAAAACCTTGAATTTCAGATGGAATAATAATTTTTGTAGCCTTTCCATCTGCCACTTTTGCAAATGCCTCAAGTGCCTTTAATCTAATAACATCATCATTAGGTGCAGCTTTATTCAAAAACTCAATCGAATCGGCCAACGCTTTTTGAACAGTTGTCAATGCCTCTGCCTCACCTTGCGCCTCTTTTATCTGTGACAAACGCTTTGCGTCTGCTCTAAGAACCATTGCCTCTTTTTCTCCTTGAGCTACTAAAATTGAGGATTGCTTTTTACCTTCAGCAACTAGAATCGATTCTCTTCTCTCTCGCTCAGCTTTCATTTGCTTTTCCATTGATTCTTGAATTTCTCGTGGTGGTATAATATTTTTAAGCTCAACCCTATTAACCTTAATTCCCCACGGGTCTGTCGCTTCATCTAATATTGTACGCATTTTGGTGTTAATAATATCCCTCGATGTAAGAGTTTGGTCTAGCTCTAAATCTCCTATAATGTTACGCAAAGTTGTTGCTGTTAAGTTCTCAATCGCAGACATAGGATTTTCGATTCCGTATGTATACAGCTTAGCGTCTGTGATTTGAAAATAAATAACCGTATCAATTTGCATTGTAACATTATCTGCAGTGATAACTGGCTGTGGCGGAAAATCTGCTACCTGCTCTTTTAATGAAACTTTTTTTGCAATCTTTTCAAAAAGAGGTATTTTAACATGTAAACCTGTTTCCCATGTTACTTTATACGCACCTAAACGCTCAATTGTATAAGCTTTTGCTTGTGGAACAATAACAATGTTCGTACCGATAAAAAATACAGCTAAAATAATTAGAAAAATTAACCAATGCATAATAAGACACTCTCCCTACAAAAATATTATTTATTACAAACTTGCACATCATTGCACAATTGTACAATCGCTTTTACCCCAGAAATAGAGCGAACAATAACCTCGCTCCCCTCCTCGATAATTTGGTTATCTAAACTTCTCGCAGACCAAAATTGCCCCATAAGTTTTACTTGACCTGTTTCCTTTGAATTGTCAATTGTTTCAATTACAATTGCTTTTTGGTCAATTATTCTATCCGCATTTGTACTTTGCTTTTTAACTTTTAAAACATTTTTTGTAAAGGGGCGAAGAACTACCAAAAGCAAAACAGAACTAAGAGCAAAAACTGCCCATTGAAGAGCAACAGAGCCACCTAAAGCACAAACAATAAGTGCAAACAAAGCTCCGGTTGCAAACCAAATTGTTGTTAAAGATACTGTTGTTGCCTCTAAAAAAATCATTGCAACTAGAACAATTATCCAAAAATAAATACCCGTAGAATTAATTAATTCAATCACAAATAACCCCTCCAAAAAAATTTCCCCTCAAATTAATTTATATTATAGCATAAATCCAAGAATAAGTATACAAAAACACCAAATTGGCAAATTGTTTTTTTCACCATTATAATGTATTATATTAATTAAATTATAAACATAACGAGGGAAAACTATGCAAAGCATTTTAGAAAAACTAAAAAGATATCAGAAATTAAACTTTACACCTATGCATATGCCGGGACATAAAAGAAATATAGATTGCGGTGACTATCTAGGCGAACTTTGCGCCAGTTTAGACATTACCGAAATTGATGGTTTTGACAATTTACACAAACCGCAAGGAATTTTAGCAGAGTCGATGAAAAAAGCATCTGAGCTGTGGGAAAGCCACGAGTCCTTCTTTTTAGTGGGTGGCAGCACTTGTGGAATTCTTGCATCTATTCGCAGTGCCGTTTGTAATGGTGACGAAATTATTGTTGCTCGAAATTGCCACAAATCTGTTTATAATGCAATAGAACTTCTGGAGCTAAACGCCCATTTTGTGCTACCAACAATTGATGAGGATTTTGGAATTTATGGTAGTATTGCTCCCGAACAAATAAATTTTGCTTTGAAAAAATTTCCAAATTCAAAACTTGTTATTTTAACTAGCCCAACATATGAAGGTATAATTAGTGACATAAAAGGCATTTGTAAAATTGCCCACAATTATGGTATTCCTGTTCTTGTTGACGAGGCACACGGCGCACACCTTAGCTTTTATAATTTTCCAAAAGGTGCTATAAAATCAGGTGCTGATATTGTTGTCCAAAGCTTGCACAAAACATTGCCAAGCCTTACACAAACTGCAATTGCACATTTAAATAGTGATTTGATATCTTGTGATAGTTTAGCAAATGAGCTTTCAATTTTTCAAACAAGTAGCCCATCGTATTTATTACTAGCCTCAATTGATGGTTGTGTAAATCTAATAAAAAAGCAAGGTGAAATTTTATTTAATCAATGGGAAATGGCTCTTAATCTTTTTTGTGAAACTGCAAAAGAACTAAAAAATTTATCTGTTTTAGGATACGGTTTTGATAATATTAAAAACCATAAATGTATATTTGATTTTGACAATAGCAAGATTGTAATTTCAACAATAAACACTAATTTATCAGGAACAAGTGTTGCAAAAATGCTTAGAGAAAATTATAAAATTGAAGTTGAAATGGCATCAGCTCAATATTTAATTGCAATGACAGGACTTGGCGACAAACCTGAAAATATTTTAAAGCTTGCAAGCGCAGTTTTAGAAATAGATAAAAGGTGTGAGCACAAAAAAGTAAAAGGCCCATCCCCTATTATTTCAACTTTACCAAAAATAAATTATAAGGCTAGCAAAGCCTTGAAATTGCCAAACCAAAACATCAGCATAGACAAAGCTTGCAATAAAACATCGGCAGAATATGTGTGGGCTTATCCCCCAGGAATTCCAATTATAGTGCCTGGTGAAAAAATAAATCAAGAAATTATCAACGATTTGCAAACCTTGAAAAATTGCGGTGTTGATATTTTTAAAACTAATGGATATGATGTAAATTCAATAAAAATTTTGCTATAAAACTACATAAAAACTGCATTTGCTATTTACAATATACATATTTTGTTGTATAGTATTACTCATTAATAATACATTTATAAAAGGAGATTTTTATAATGAAAAGAATAAATACTCTTAACACTCGCGACCTTGCTAAAAGCGTGAAAAATGGTGGCTGTGGCGAATGTCAAACTTCTTGCCAATCTGCTTGTAAAACTTCTTGCGGTGTTGCTAACCAACCTTGCGAAAACAAAAACAGCAAAGAACAGTAATTATTAGTCAAAAATTTGCCGCCTGTTTCACAAAAGTGTGAGCGAGCGGCAATTTCATTGCAGAAAAGGACGATTGTTTATGATTCACCAGTATAAAATGAATGGGTATAACATTGTTGTTGATACTTTTAGTGGTTCCATTCATTCAGTTGATGATGTTGCTTATGATATTATAGGTCTTTATGGAAATACAAAAAAAGAAGATATTGTATCTCATATTTTAGATAAATACAAAAACAACGCATCTATTAATAGAGAAGAAATTTTAGAATGTATTGAAGATATTGAATTTTTAAAAGATAATGGCAAATTATATTCTGAAGATATTTATTCAAATAAAGCTTTCGACCTTAAAAATCGAAACACAGATATAAAGGCGTTATGCCTCCATGTTGCTCATACTTGCAACTTAAATTGTGAGTATTGTTTTGCAAGACAAGGCAATTATAATGGTGAAAATTCCTTGATGAGTTTTGAAGTTGGAAAACAAGCTTTAGATTTTTTAATTGCAAATTCTGGTAATCGCGTTAACCTAGAAGTAGACTTTTTTGGCGGAGAACCACTGATGAACTGGGAAGTTGTAAAACAGCTAGTTGGATATGCTCGAAGCCAAGAAAAAAAATACAATAAAAAGTTTCGTTTTACGCTTACAACAAACGGAATGTTAATAAATGATGATGTTATAGATTTTTCGAATAAAGAAATGTATAATGTTGTTTTAAGTCTTGACGGACGAAAAGAAATTCACGATAAACTTAGAAAAAATCTTGCTGGCGACGGCAGTTATGATATTATTGTTCCTAAATTTAAAGAGTTTGTTGAAAAAAGAAATGGCAAAAACTATTATATGCGTGGAACTTTTACTCACAATAATGTTGAATTTACAAAAGATATTTTTCATATGGCCGATTTAGGGTTTTATGAGCTTAGTATGGAACCTGTTGTTTGCTCTCCGTCTGACCCATACGCTTTGACCAAGGAAGATTTGCCGATTTTGTTCGAGCAATATGAACTCCTTGCAAAAGAAATGATTAAACGAAAAAACAAGGAAAATGATTTTACCTTTTATCACTACACCATAGATTTAAATAACGGTCCTTGCATATACAAAAGGATTTCGGGTTGTGGCTCTGGCACTGAATATTTGGCTGTTACACCGCAAGGCGAGCTTTTTCCTTGTCATCAATTCGTTGACTCACCTAAATACAATATGGGTAATGTTTGGGACGGTGTCACTAAAACTAATATTAGGGACGAATTCAAACTATGCAATGTTTATTCTAGGTCTGAGTGTGACGACTGTTGGGCAAAACTTTATTGCTCTGGTGGCTGTGCTGCGAATGCCTATCATTCAACTGGAAATATATCGGGAACATATGAATATGGATGTGAGCTGTTTCGCAAGCGTATAGAGTGCGCAATTATGATTAAAGTAGCCGAGTTGGAAGATGATAAAAACTAAACATAAAAACTCGAGTATTATATAATGCTCGAGTTTTTTTATCGACTAATAATTTTTATAAATATCCAAAATACTGCAATTGTTTTTTTGTGCAATCTCTTTTGCCGATTCATATTCTATACAGGTTTTTTCAATATCGTTCCAATAAAATATATTTGCATCCACTTTGCCGTATTTTGTATCAATTTTTGTGCTTTCCCTTTTCATTATAACACGCTCCAAACTTTGCCTGCGAACTCCAACGGCAGTAGTTTGCTTGAATATTACCCCTATAACTTCACTTTCAATATTTGGATTGCACATAACAGATAGTTGCCACGCGGGACGATTTTTTTTCATATAAACAGGAGAAAAAAAAGCGTCGCTAACTCCGATTTCAAAAAGCTTTTCAAGGCAAAAAGCAAGCTGTTCTGGTGTACTATCATCAATGGCGGTTTGAATAAAAATTATGTTGTCTTTATCTTCTTGAACATCTTCAAAAATAAATGCTCGCAAAATATTTGGATGGGAAAACTCTTTTTTCCCTGCTCCAATTCCAGTTTTTTGAATTACAATATTCTTTGGGTTTTCAAATTTATCTGCAATTGCACCAACAATAGCAGCACCCGTCGGTGTAATCATTTCGCTATTATTTTCTGTGATTTTTATAGGGATTTTTTTCGCTTTTGCAATTTCAACCACTGCTGGAACAGGAATTGGAATTTTTCCGTGAGCGCAGTTTACAAAGCCAAATCCATCACTTATTGGCGAGCAAATAACCCTGCTTATTTTTAAATTATCAAGACAAAAAGCCACAGCACAAATATCAACAATAGAATCTAGAGCCCCGACCTCGTGAAAGTGAACCTCTTCACGACTTTTTTTATGCACTATCGCCTCTGCATCTGCAACAACATCAAATATTTTTTTTGCTATATTTTTTGCATTATCTGTTAAGGTTGACTTGTTTATAATTTCATAAATATCATTAATGCCTCTGCAACATTCATCCTTTTTTATAGTCTTAACATCAAAAAAACAGGAGGAAATGCCGTTCTTTTCAGATTTTCCTATATATAATTCGCAACCGAGGTTCATTAAATCTATAACACTTGCAAGCTCTTTTTGATTTGCCCCTAAATCAAGAAGTGCCGCAACAGTCATATCTCCACTTATTCCTGAAAGACATTCGAGGTATAATGTTTTCACTAAATTTGACCCCCTAATGAATTTATTTGAGCTGCTATATATCCTGCACCAAATCCATTATCAATGTTTACAACGCTAATGCCTGCTGAACAAGAATTTAGCATTGCAAGCAAAGCTGAAACCCCACCAAAATTTGCTCCATATCCAATACTTGTTGGCACAGCTATTACAGGAACTCTAACAAGTCCTGCAACTACGCTTGCAAGGGCACCCTCCATCCCCGCACAAGCAATAATTGCGTTTGCGTCTTGCAATTCATCAAGTCTGCTCATCAATCTATGAAGTCCCGCTACCCCAACATCATACATCTTTGTTACATTTGAGCCACACATCTGTGCAGTGATAGCAGCCTCTTGAGCAACCGGAATGTCTGTTGTACCACCTGTGCAAATTGCAATTTTTCCGCTTGTCTTTTCTGGCGAGCCTACTGTTATGCACTTTGATATTTCGCAATATTTTGCATCAGGCAACACTTTTAAAACACTGTCAAAATGCTCCTTTGAGGCTCTTGTGCCTAAAACTAAGCCATTCATATCATACAATCTTTCAAAAATATTAGCCGTTTGTTCTGGCACCTTACCTTGACAAAACACAACCTCTGGAAAGCCTGTCCTTATTTTTCTGTGATGGTCAAGACAAGCATACTCCATATTTTCAAACGGTAACTTTTTGAGTTTTTCATAAGCTGTTTGCGTATCTAAATCACCATTTGCAACTTCTTCTAAAAGAGTCTTTACATCCATTGCTATTCCTCTTTTCTTAAATTTAAATCCATACTTCCAGTTTTTAGACCTTCTAAATCTAAAGTTATATACAAAAACCCGAGGTGTTTAAGCTTGTTTATAATTTCGTCTTTATATTTAAAAAAGTTTTCAAATTCCGATTTTGGTATTTCTATTCTTGCTATTTCAAAGTGAACACGCAACCTACAGTCTTCAAAGCCATATGATTTGAGTATATTTTCTCCATCCTGTGTCTTTAAAATTAAATTATTTGTAATCCTTGTGTTATATGGAAATCTAGTAAGAATACACGGTGATGACGGTTTTGTTGCAACACTAAGCGATAGCTCTTTTGCAATATTTCTCACATCATTTTTAGATAAGTTGCACTGCGCAAGTGGGCTATGTATTTTGTTTTCAGATTTAGCTCTAAGCCCTGGCCTATACTCTTTTAAATCATCAAAATTAGTACCATCGCAGACTGCTAAAAAATCATTTTTATATGCCGTTTCTTTAATTTTAGAAAACATTTTGTCTTTACAATAATAGCAACGAAGCTCACTGTTGCTTGAAATCCTCTCATCATTTAACATATTAATATCAATCGTTTTATAAACCGCATTCATAGATTCTGCTATTATTTTTGCTTTTTCAATATCTGATTTGTTCGCGGTGAGCTGTGTATTCACAGTTATTGCCAAAACATCAAGCCCTGCAATTGTTGCAACTTTTAACAACACGGTTGAATCAACACCGTTTGAAAAGGCAATGCAAAGCTTATTGTCTATTGCTATTTTTTTAAGTTCTGTTATCAGCTTTTTCAGATTATCGCTCATACAAACCTCTTAACTGCATTTTAAAAACACTAATTCAATGAAGAAATATCAAGACTTTCATATTTTTGAAGAATATTTTTTATCTTCTCTTTTATTTTATCTACCCCACCACTAACATTACTTTCAATATTAAGCGGCAAAATTGGGTCGTGAACACTAAGTCTTAACAAAAACCAGCCATCATATTTATCAATTGATGCACGCACTCCTTCATAGCTATCTTGCGCTTTTTCAAATATTTCACTGCTATCCATCAACTGTTCTATTTCACTTATAACTTTATTTCCATATTCTTTAAAATTTGATGCTAAAATTTTAATACGCATTTCCTGTGCCTCTAAAGGCTCTACTAAATCTTCTATTAAGCTTTCAAGGGTTTTACCCTCTTTTGCAAGCTGTGCCATTTTAATTATTATTCTTGTAATCAGATAAGCCCCATCGTCGAGGAAATAATTCTCACGCATTGCAGCGTGCCCTGATGTTTCAATAGCTAGTGGAGCATTAATGCAACACTCTCTATTCAATCTTAGCGCCTCATTTATTACATTCTTGTATCCACGTTTAAATCTATGGTGCTTTGCCCCCAATGTTGTTTCTAAAAAATCTTTGAGTCCACTTGATGTGACTGAATCTGTAACAATCGTTGCGCCCTCATTATTTTCAAGTGCAATACAAGATGCCAGAGCTATTAGTGCGTTTCGATTTATTTCTTTTCCGCTCTTGCCCACACAAGCTGCCCTGTCAACATCCGTATCAAAAATAACGCCTAAGTCTGCCCCGTTTGCAACTGTTGCTTTTGCAATAAAGTCCATAGCTTGAGCATTTTCTGGGTTTGGCGTATGGTTTGGAAAAAGTCCGTCTGGTTCTAAAAACTGGCTCCCTGTGATGTCTGCTCCAAGTGGCTCTAATACTTTTTGTGCATAAAAACCGCCAGCACCATTGCCAGCATCAACAACTATCTTAAATCCACGAAGTGGCCGAGCGTAATCATCTGCATCAACCTCTTTGCAAATAAGTTCACGCAAATTTTCAGAATAAATATTCATATACAAAGCTTCCTCGACTATCCCTGCCTGTGAAGCTTTATAATTTAAATCCTCTTGAGCGTATTGCAAAATTCTTTCTATATCTTCTGTTTCAAGTCCGCCTTTTCGTGTAAAAAACTTAAATCCGTTTTTGTTAAAAGGATGATGACTTGCCGTAATTTCTACAGAGGCATCGCAACCGAAATCAACAGTTGTCATAAACATTGCCGGCGTGGATGATAACCCACAATCTTTAACTGAAATTCCAGCTGTAACCAAGCTGTCTATGAAAACCTCTTTTAGCCTTTTTGCAGAAATTCGAGAATCGTGACCAATAGCAACCTTTAAATCTTCGCTTTGACCAAATTCATCAAACAACCATTGGGCAAACCCCTGTGCTATTTTATATATTACCTCATCTGTGAGGGTCAGTGGCTCATTTTCAACGCCTTCAACGGCAACCCCTCTTATATCTGTCCCACTTTTTAAACAACTATAAAAATCATCTAACATAAATTTACCCCAACTTTTAATTTTTTAAAAATTTTGCCCTGTACTTTTAACACTTCTTGTGCTGCAAACATTATAGCAGATTTTGCACTATGGAAGTTTAAACCACCCTGTAACCATACTGCAAATGGTTCTCTTATAGGTGCATCCGCTGAGAGTTCAATGGATGAACCTAATGTAAACGCACCTGCAGACATTATTACCTTACTGTCATAACCTGGCATTTCCCACGCTTCTGGAACAACAAACGAATCAATAGGCGCACCACTTTGCAAACCCCTGCAAAATGCTGTTATTAACTCTTCACTACCAAGCTTTATAGATTGAATTATATCGTAGCGTATATCGTTTGGTTTTGGGCTTACATCAAACCCCATAATCTCAAACAATGCGGACGCAAAAACCGCAGATTTCAATGCCTCACCGGTAACATGGGGTGCATTAAAAAGTCCCATATACATATCTCTTGTTTCTCCGAGCGACGCACCTACTTCTCGCCCGATTCCTGCTGTTGTCATTCTGTAAGAACAAAGCTCAACCAAATCTTCCCTGCCGGCAATGTACCCACCTGTTTTTGCAATGCCGCCACCTGGATTTTTGATGAGTGATCCTGCTATTATATCTGCCCCAACTTGTGTTGGCTCGAGTGTTTGAACAAACTCACCATAACAGTTGTCTACCATTATTATTACATTTTTTCTCTCTTTTATTTTTTGTGCAACGCTTTGTATCTCTTCAACCGAAAAAGTATCACGAAGACTATATCCTCTTGAACGCTGAATATAAACAAGCTTTATACTGTCATCATCTAGTGACTCAACTGCTAACTGTTCGTTGATTTTTCCGTTTTTATCAAGGTCGATTTGCTTGTATCTAATTCCAAAATCGACAAGCGACCCTTGTCCGTTTGCACCGTTTAAACCAATCACAGAATGGATTGTATCATATGGAGTGCCTGTAATGCATAGCATTGTATCATTTGGGCGCAACATTCCAAAAAGGGCAACACCCAAGGTGTGAGTTCCACTCATAAAACTATGCCGAACTAGCGCATCTTGAGCGCCAAGAGATTTTGCAAAAACCTTGTCTAGCGTATCTCTTCCCCTATCATCATAACCGTATCCAGTTGATGGTGCAAAATGCGAATCACTTACTCTGTTTTCTATAAAAGCTGAAAGAACTTTTTGCTGATTATATTCTGTAGTTTTATCAATATACTCAAAGCTATTTTTACATTTTTCTAACGCCTTTTGTGAAAGTAAAATTATTTCTTTATCAAACTCAAAAAAAGTACCTGCCATTAAAAGTAAACCTCCGCCGTTAAACCGTGCTTTTCAAATCCAATTTTTTTATAAAATCCTATTTTATCATCTTCGCAAAATAAAAATATATTTTTCCCTTCGTTTCTTCTGATTATTTCATATATACAGTTTTTAGCAAAACCTCGTTTTCTATACTTATCTAAAGTTGCAATCCCGCCTATTAATATATCCGTTCCCGTGGTTGCAAGTGCAATAGCGCACGAAACAATTTTGCCATCCTTGTGTACTGCTACCGCATCAGAATACCCGTGCCTAATTCTATGAGATAAGTCTGTAATCCACCCCTCAAAATTACGCATATTTTTTGGGTTTTCGTGACAAACAGATATTATATCATAAACCTGTTTTAAATCTACCTCATTAGAAAAGTCCTCAAAATTATGTTCGCTCCTTGTAATACCCGCATACTTATATTTCATTATTGTCTTACAATTGATTTTACATTCATCGTATAACTTTTTTGCAAGCGAATAGGGCAAGCTAATATTGTTAATCTCAATAACTTTTAAAAACTCGCCAAGCTCTTCAACATCTGCATTTTTCTCATACACTGTAACAGAACCGCCAAATTTTGAGATAACAGTGGTTAGAGTTCCCTCATCATCCCTTTGCTCCCAAAAAAGAGCAAATGCGTGCTGTGCACCATATGCATCAAGCTGTGACACAATTCTAGCCCCTAGCGGACTGCCTTTGCAAAAAACCTCGTATTCTTCTTTAAAACTTGTAATAATAGTAATCATATTAATTTACCCTTAAACCTATTATATTATAAATGCTGTTAATATTAGTAACATTTTATCATAAAAAGACAAAAAGCTCAACGAATTTATTCGATGAGCTTTTCTAACCTTTTTGCTTTATGAATAGTATGCTATTCTATGGAAATTTGGATACTCATTAAACAAGTGTTGTAAATTTGTACGACTAGCCGTTCCAGGGTCATTTACTGTAAAGTCAGACGCTTTTAATGTAGAGCCACCAACATATCCTGTTACAACAACCCAGTGCGCCCCACCACTTGAATTTTTTGCGCCAATGATTACTGGCACCCCTTTTTGAAGTTGTGCATAGATTGTGCTCAGATACCCTGCACTTGTGCTTGTTAGATAGGTATTTGGCCAATAAAGAGAGCCACTTGAAGAATAACTAAGCCTTTGTGTCATCTGATTTGGATAAATTGTTGTGCCTGTTCTATAACTTTCTGTCATAGCTAAGCAAGTTGTTGTGCACCCAATTCTGCCTATTGTTTGTCCAGAACTGCCAACAAGTGTATTTGACCAACGAGAGTCAGTTTGGCTATATCTTGGAACGCTAAGAGATACTGGTTTGTAGCTTGTGGAACTATTGGTTAGCAAATACAAATTGCTTACATAACCTAACTTTGTGCCGTCATAAATAATCTTGCTCCAATCCCCTGATTTTGACAAAACCACTATTCCGGTACCTTTTGCAAGCTTTGATTGTATGGAATATGATGTGCTAGGTCCGCTTCTAACATTTAGATTACCTGATGAAACATTAACAGTGGCTACATAACTTTCTTTAATTTCCTGTATGTATTCACCGCTACAGTATCCATACTTTCCTGTTGAATATTCTACCTTCCACCAACCATTTGATTTTGAAATAAGCGTTATCACACTACCTTTTTGTAGTTTTGATACAATGCTTGATGAAGTAGATGCACTTGCTCTTACATTAAGCGCTGTTGAAGCCGTTACAACTTGTCCTGCCTTTGAGTCGCTTGTCAAAGCAAAAGAGCTAAAGCTAAAAATTGAAACAGCAATCACGGCAATAATAAATGTAGAAACAATTCTCTTAATACTTTTCATTTTCTTGCCTCCGTCTTATTTTTTAACGAATAAATTCGCTGTAAATTCATTTTAACATAGCAGGTTTTATTTTTCCTTATAAAAAAATGTAAAAAATGTGTAAATATCCCTTAGTTGCTCATATACTGTATAGAATGAACTT
>JGI24710J26742_10002028_pt1 | contig 18262 bp, 23 predicted proteins | sample BioPla2DNA2_FD_26742 | JGI IMG/M metagenome (IMG submission 26742) | reverse complement strand
CACGACGAGAACCTCGTCGACAACAAGGCATACAACGTGACCCTCGCGAAGAGTGATGCCTACACGGTCATCCTGGAGAATGCCGGCGGCGATACAGTATCCTTCACCTCCAGCGAGATCATGAGAAACAGGGGCTACCTCGTAGTAAACCAGGCGGACAACCGGGCCTTCGAGATTGAGAGTGAGATCTGGCCCCTCGCGCTGCGTGGAGAGGCGGTCCCCGCAGAGAAGGCGATCGATGGCATCACGGCACTGACCCTTGTATATGGCGCAGCCTCCTCCGGCAGCGCAAAGCCTGCCCCATTCCCGTGGGCAGCAGTGCTTGCCGGAGTAGCGCTTGCAGGGTATGCCCTGCGCAGACGCTCTGCATGAGATATCGATACCGGGTCACAGCAAAAGGCGGCATCACATAATTCAGGCAGAGGAGCCCTGCGGCGGCGGGGCTCCTGATCCGAATTTTTTGAAAAATGCGAGGGGAGCGATTTGAACGCTCGAACTCCTGCGAGACAGGGCCCTCAACCCTGCGCCTTTGACCGGGCTTGGCAACCCTCGCGCCCGCTCCTATATACAACGCACTTCGAGATAAAATATCTTGCTCCCGGCAAGCACCGCCGCCTTCGGTGTATATTTATGCGGCCGGCAACAATTATTCCCGTATGTGGGCCGACATCTCACGCGAGTTTGCTGATTCACCCTCACAGGCGCGGATATTGCGCTTCCTGCTCGAGAACGGACTTGGCGTCAACGAAGAGGGCCGCATCACCTGCAACAGCATCGAGATCCCGGCCACGCACATCGGCAGAGCAACCGGGACCGACCGCCGGGTCGTCGATGCCACGGCCCGCCGCATACTCGCAAACCCCGGACTGCGGGAGATCTTCACCCGCATGCGAGCGGCCCCCGACCTCTCGCTGGTCGCAGAAGCCCTCGGCCTCTCGGTCATAACCCTCCTCCCGAAAGACGCCCAGGAGAAGGGCATCGTCGGCGCCGCGGTCAAGGTCCTCGTCGACCACGACCTCTCCATCCGCCAGATCTTCGTCACCGACCCCTACCTCGCGGAGGAGCCAAAACTCGTGCTGATCGTCGATGAAGACCTGGTCCCGGCATCGGTCTACAAAGACCTGAAAGCCCTCCCCCAGGTAAAACAGTTGATCATCTGAAGAGTTCAACCTCGAGCGCGAGCCGGTAGATCCGCATCCGCTGCTTCCTCGGGAGGTCGATCAGGCGTGCCAGACGCTCCTCGAGCGTGATGACCCGGCCCCCCTTCACCAGGTTATCGGCGTGGGCGACGATCTTCTCCTCGATCGTCCGGGGGACACAATCCCGTGGCGCAAGACCGAGGAGAGAGCACTCGTCGGCCGTCAGTCCGGCCCCGATATGCCGCTCGACGATCGAGGCGACCGCCTCATCGAGGCCCAGTGAGCGGCATATCTCGCCGCCCACCTGGGCGTGGTGGAGGTCGTGCGTCACCCCCCGGCCGATATCGTGGAGGAGGGCGCCGACCTCGACCAGATCGCGGTCGACGATCGGATCACTGGTAAAGTCGAGCGCGAGATCGCGCACGGCCCGGCAGTGAGCGATGACCCCCTCAGAGCAGCCTGCGCGCCGGAGGAGGGCGATACAGTCCTGCTCACGCACTCCCGATGCTCTCCTTTATCCGGTCAACCCTTCTCCGGAGAGCGGCAGCGATGAGCTCGTTATCGAAGTGTTCAAGCATCTCCTCACAGTTCGGGCACTCGAAGTTCCACTCCGCTGCATCCGCGAACGTGTAGATGATGCCGCAGTCCTTGCAGATATAAAAGTCGTTCTTCTCCTCGTAGGCGAGCCGGGCATCGAGATGCTCAAGCGCATCCCTGATGTCCTCCTCGATCACAGAGTGGAGACGGTCCATGCGGAGGTGCCAGAGGTAGGTCAGCCATCCGGTCTCGGTGTTCTTCAGCCGCCGGTACTCAGCGAGTCGCTTCTCATAGAGCGTGTAGAGCGTGTGGCGGACAGTATTTAAGTTGATCTCGGTCAGCTCGGCGAGTTCCTCATCGCTACGTTCCTCCCCCTCCGGGAACCGCCTGAGAAGCTCAAGTCCTTCCTCCCCGACCATGCGGAACAGGTAGGCGCTGATCGCCTGATCGGCCAGCAATTCAGTGATAGATACCATAACTCAGATCTCCCCCATAGTGCATGATAGACGCGCAAGAGTCGTATAATAGATGCGCAAGGATCAATACCCACCACATATGGGCTCTCGATCCTTAATTCTCTTCCCCTACAACTGGCCCGGGATACCGATCGCTCTCCGGACGGTCGCGACGTTCTTCTCCAGGTCAGCGCACGCCGCCGTCTCGGTCGCCCCGCATCCGTAGACGCTCACGATGGCACCCCCCTCCTCAAACTCAGTCCCGGGCCAGGGTATATCAGCGACCCGGGGGGCAAGCGGCGCCAGATCCACGGAGAGCCGCATATCCCGCTCAGCAAAGAGGATCCGCCGGACCGCTACCTGTCGCGCCAGAGGCCGCGCCGCCGGGAGAATGCCGCGACAGGCATCCACGTGCATNGCAAAGANGCTCTCCCCGATCGCCATCTCCACCGTATCCAGGGTGGCCTGGAACCGGGGNTTGATCTCGATNGCCCAGGGTCGCGTCCCGGCCATGAAATCAANCCCGATCGAGCCCACGCACCCGCACGCAGCAGATATCCGCTCGGCGCACGCGATCATCTCGCCGGCAAGAGGATGGGAGAAGGGGGTGACGGACCCCGCAAACCCGTGCGCCCTCTCCCCCTCCCCCCGGAGGATCTGCCGGTTGACCGCTATCGCCCGCGCGCGGTGGCCGTCCGCGACGCAGGAGACGCTTGAGGGTATCCCCTCGACGAGTTCCTGGGCGATGTAGGGCAGATCCGGCCAGGTCTCCACCCAGTGACGGAGTTCCTCCTCCGCCCGCGCAACCACATTCCGCCATCCTCCCGCCCCCCGGCGCGGCTTGATCATCACCGGGTAGCGATCCGTGAGCGGCGGGACCGACACATCCAGCCCCTCGAAGAACCGCTGGATCTCGAGTTTATCGAGGAACCGCTCCACCTTCGCGGGCGGGGTGCCGTAGAGCGGGATCGTCGTCCCGATATCCTCGGCGCCTGATGTGACGATCAGGGCGTCCACCGGGTGGCAAGAAGCGAGATCAGCGATCTTCTCCGGGAGGTCGGCGACCTCGTCGAACGAGGCGCAGGCCTCTGTATACCAGGCGAGGTCCTGATCGCAGAAGTGGTCTATGGCGTAGACCGTATACCCGGCCCGGTGCGCCGACTGCGCCACATGCCGCGTGGCAAACCCGGCGACGAGCACCCGGCCTCTCACGACTCCACCGTTTTTTTGCCCGCACCCGAGGGTTCGATCCGTATCTTCGCGTCCGGGTACTCCCGGTTGAGCTCACTCCCCTCGAAGAGGTGATCGAGGAAGAGGGCGAGGCTTGCGATCTCAGAGTGGGGCTGGGTGGTCACCGAGACGTTGTAATCGGCAAGACCGTAGATATCCCCCGGCACCTTCTCGGCCCCCACCACGACGAGCACCCGGTCCTGGTTCCGTATATCGTCTATGACATCAGTCATACGGAGCCCGTACATCGTGAGGTGGACGACCCTGCCGCCGCCGGCCTTCCAGTCCCCGATGCACCGGCGCCACATCACGTTATTCTCTACAAAAAAGTCTCCACCCCAGCGGGCGACAACATCCTCGATACTCTTGATGACGCCGGGATCATCCGCAGCGAGGTACATACCCCGGGCCCCGAGCGCCCGCGCCGCAAGCCCGACATGGGTCGTCACCCGCTGATCGCGTTCGGGCCGGTGGCCTATCCGGAGCACCGCGACGGTGGGCATCTCCTCACTCCTCGCTCCGTTTTGCCTTTATGACACCGTTCTCGATGACAAACGGCAGATCCGGGGTATACCGGCACTGGCACTCGATCAGTGACTCCTGGACGGTCAGGAGCCTGACCGTCTCCCCCGACCGCCGGATCAGGAGGTAGTGCTCAAGGCGCTCAAGGGATGCGCTGATCAGGGCACATTCAAGCCCGGTGGCCTCCGCCAGGTCATCAGTCGTAACGCCGCCGTTTTCGGGAATATGGTGGTATATGGCCCAGTCCAGATCTTCCTCACGCACATTTATTCCTTTTTCGGGAAGACCGATATAGTTATTCATGCTTCCATCGCACCATTCCGGTAATACAGGCCGCCCGGGGGCGCGGAGAGATGTACAATGGTAGACTACGATGAACTGGCAGACATTGCCGACAGACTCTTTGAGGAGAGTGACGACGATGACGAACTACTTGCGGATGCGCTGGATACGCTCGATGAAGAGACCAGGGATGCGCTCCTCAGATCCGACCTCCTCAACGCCTACCAGGTCTTTTACTACTATTTCCGCGAGAGGCCGAGCAGAATGGCGATGGAGAGGCTCCAGCTCAGCGCGGCATCTGACCTCGCCCACGGGATCATCATCGATGAGATCGATATCTACGAGGTCGTCTTCTACCAGAAAGAGAGTGACCCGGGCATTCTTCTCACCGACGGAGAGGCCGTGCAGGCCAGGTTCAGCGGGCGGGGGGCATACCGGGAGATGACCGGGTACCTGGACGAGTGGTTCTAGACCGGCCGCCTCCCGGCCGTGATCAACCGCTCATCCACCCGCGCCGGCACGATGCGGGGAAGATCCCCCCGGCGGATCACCATATCATCGATGAGGGCGAGGACGCCCCGGACCTCTGTTCCGGCGATCTCGTCGAGGACCGATCTATCGTCCCGCGTTATCCGATTGCATATCGCCGTCGCCCAGGCGTCCGCGAGGGCGACATCGGGGGAGAAGACCGTCACCGCATCCGCGACGCCGAGGCTGATCGACGGCCCCACCGTCGCCGATGATGTGCATATACCGAGGATCTCATCTGCCGGCGGTAGCAGAAACGCGGCACGCCCGCTCAGGGGCGATCCCCCTGCATAGATCCCTATCCGGATATCGCGGTCACTCACGAGGGCTATATCACCCCCGTTATCGACGAGGCCGAACGCCGCCCCGGCCTCAACCATCGCCTCCACACCCGCCCGGGCGATAGCACCCGCCACCGCCGCCATAGGCCCTACACCGGCCGAGGAGGCCGCCCGGACCATGCGGTCAGGGGTCCGGCCTGTAGTCTCCGGGAAGTACGGCTCAAACGTCGCAGAAAAATAGGGATCGGCGGCGATCTGCCGCTCGACTTCCTTCCGGGCGAGCATCATGCCGGCCTTTGCCGCCTCCACGTGCCGGGGATCGTCGGCGAGTATGGTGGCGATCGTCTGCCGGAACTCGAAGTGCTCCCGGATCATCCCAGTTGTGAGAGGGCGGAGTGCGGGCAGGCGAGTATGCACCTGCCGCAGAGGACGCACCGCGCGGCGTTCACCTGGAGGCGCCACTCATCATCGAAGGAGAAGACCTCCTGGGGGCATATGCTGATGCAGGCCCCGCAATCGATACACTCGGCCTCATCGAGGACGATGGCGTTCTCCATGACGCGGACGGTGACGCCCATATCTACGAGGTGCTTCCTGACGAGGTCCGCGTCGCTATCGGGTATATCGATCAGCACCTCGCCCGCCGTGGAGTCGATGTTTGCCTTCTCCACGTTGATGAGGACGCCGGTCTCCTTAACCACCCGGGCGATCACCGGTTCGCGCCCGGAGTCTTTCTGGCCTCTCCGGGAGAACGTCAGCAGGAGTTTCACTGCCGCCACCCCCCGCCGAAGAGCTTCCCGAGATCGATCGCCGAGAGGATACCGACCACCCGGTTGGCCGAGTCCACCACCGGGAGCGCGCTGATGTTGTTCTGCTTCAGCTTCCGGGCGGCGACATCCACCGGTTCATCGGGCGTCGTCTTGACCACCTTCCGGGTCATGATATCCTTCACCTGCCGGAGCCTCCCGTCGGTAACAACGGCCTTTGAGACGTCGAAGGTGGTGATGATCCCGACGAGGAGACCGTCGCCATCCAGGACAGGGAGGTGGTTCGTCTCGTCCTTGAGGAGCCTCTTTGCCGCCACCCGTATCTCCTCATCCTCCGTTATGCTGATCACCTGTCGGTTCATGATCTCGCGGACACGGGGGGTGATCGCCGTCTCCCGCATGGGCTTTACACGCTTCGCTGAGTCGATCCGCCGGGTGGGAAGCGCAAGCTCCATCCTACCCGCCTCTATCCAGCCCTTCAGTTCCAGCGCCACCGCCCGGGCCCGCCGGTAACTGGAGAGCGACGATGTCCGGACCTCCTCCCCGCAGAGCTCGATCGACCCGCTCCTCAGGTCGGCGTAGCTGACCCGGGCAAGTGATGGCCGGTCCCGCCGGGGGATACCGTAATCGATGACGTCGGTGAAGAGATCCTCATCCCGCACCGCCGTGTTCCGGACGATGCCGGTATCGAGCACCGGTATCGGGACGCCGACACCGACATAGATCGTCACCCCGTAGCCGTTCATCACCGCCGCACGCAGGAAGTCCTGCCGCATCCCCCTCATATCCCCGGTCACCATGAGCGTCCCGAACCCGCCGCCGGCAGAGCTCTGGGTTCCTTCACCGACAACCATCCCCTCGCCGCCGGCGAGGAAGATCGGGACACCGCCCCCGATGACCCGGAAGCCGGGATCGTTTGCGAGCGGCGAGAGGGTTCCGGCGCCTGAGTAGGAGACGTTCCCGCACCGGGGGAGGAGGCTCCCCATATAGGTATAGAGCGTCCGATCGGTGCTGTTCGACGCCGCATCATAGCACTGGTAGGAGTTTCTGGGGTTCAGCATGATCGCCTGGTTCATATCCTCAAGCAGCAGCTCCGTCGTGATGCTCCTGCGCGGGTAGCAGTCGGTCCCGTGGGAGGTCGCCCGGAGCTCCACGGTATTTCCAGCGATGAGGTCTTCGAGGACGTGGGCGCCGCCGTAGACCCGGCCCGGGGAGTCGGCCTCCTGGGTCGCACCGAGGTAGGCATCGACCGCTGCCAGGCCGGCGTATGCCTCCACGTCGTTGAGCCAGACGCGCTCCATCCGGATCGGGGGGTCGGCGTGCCCGAAGTTGAAGAACGCCCCGGAGGAGCACATCGCTCCGAACGTCCCGGTCGTGACGACATCGACCTCCTCCAGCGCTCCTTCCTCTCCGAGTTCGTCGACAATAGCCGGCATCTCTTCGGCGGTAACAACCCGGGCGTTACCGTCGCGTATCCGGGTATTGATGAGGTCGAGGGACTTTTCCATGAAGGAGTATCCATTCTTGAATATTTATAGGTGTTGATTATTACCTAAAGTAATATTTGCGGCCCGGGTGGCCATGCGGGATCGGTCTCATTCCGGACACAATTTTATCCGGGAGCCCGCATGAAGTACTACCTATGGATATCCACGAGTTCATCACCGCTATGGAAGAGATCGCCCCACCTGAACTGGCCGAGGACTACGATGCAGGAAGGATCGGGCTCGTCGTCGAAGGGAAGAGAGAGATCCGGACCATCTGCTGCGCGCTCGACGCCACGCAGAATGTGGTGGAGGCTGCCGCCGCCATGAAAGCCGCCATGCTTGTCGTCCACCACACCCCCCTCTGGACTCCGATCACGGCGGTCAGGGGCCCGACGTCGCACCTGCTCCGGGTACTCCTCGCCACCGGCATGAACCTCTACGTCATGCACACGAACTTCGACCATGCCGGGGGCGGCGTCAACGATATCCTGGCCTCAATACTCGACCTCCAGCAGACCGAACGGATGGCCGCCGGCCTCGTCGGCGACTGTACGCTCACCCCTGAAGAGATCTCACGCCGTCTCCCGGGCGGGGGGATCCGGGTCTACGGAGAGATTGACACGATCCGGCGCCTCGCGGTCGTGGGGGGGAGCGGATTTGAGATCGACCTGATCCAGGAGGCCGCCGACCTCGGGGCGGATGCCTTCCTCTCGGCGGAGCTGAAGCACAGCGTGGCCCGGGCATCGCCCATCCCCTGCCTGGAGGCCACCCACTACGCGCTCGAGGCGCCGGCCATGGAGGTTCTTGCATCCCGCATGGGGTGGCATTATATCCCTGACCCGCCACACGTAGTGATAATTCCATGAGGGGGGTCTGGGAGAAGATCGCGGAGTACCAGGCGCTGACGGAGGAGCTCCGCACCTCTATCGAGGGAACCTACAAGGACCGGGGGCGAAAAGCGCTCGCCGCTGTCGATGAGCGACGGGTGAAGCGCTATCTGGACTTCTACGTCGTTGTAGGACACAACGACGAGTATATCGTCGAAGAGGACTTCTGCACCTGCAACGACTTCCTCTTCCGGGGGCGCGAATGCTGGCATATCCTTGCGGTACGCATCGCAGAACGGACGGGGAAATACGAGGCCTACGATCTCTGGTACCAGGACGTATGGAAACTTTGATACCCTCACAAAGAACTATATCGAATCCAAGCATACCAAACTGTACTACGTGATTTTCAATGCTCGAAGAAGAGTATACGCTCGATTATTTTAGATCTCAAGGATTTGAGCGGAAGGTCTGCAAGAGTTGCGGGGCGGCCTTCTGGACACGGGACCCCGAACAGGAGGTCTGCGGTGATGCCCCCTGTGTGACGTATAACTTCATCGGCAATCCGGTCTTTAAACCCCATACCGTCGACGAGATGCGAGAAGCATTCCTCTCGTTCTTCGAGAGACACGGTCATACACGCCTTGAACGATACCCCGTGGCCGCCCGGTGGAGAGATGACATCTACCTCACCATAGCATCCATCGCCGACTTCCAGCCTTTCGTCACGAGCGGCGTCGTCCCGCCGCCGGCAAACCCGCTCACCATCTCCCAGCCCTGCATACGCTTAAACGACCTCGACTCGGTCGGGAGATCGGGCCGCCACCTGACGCTCTTTGAGATGATGGCGCACCACGCCTTCAACACCCCCGAAGGGCAGATCTACTGGAAGGACGAGACGGTGGCCCTCTGCGACGAGTTCATCGCATCGATCGGCGGGGACCTCGATAAGGTCAGCTACAAGGAGAACCCCTGGTTCGGCGGCGGGAACGCCGGGCCGTCCGTCGAGGTGCTCATCGGAGGGCTTGAGGTCGCGACACTGGTCTTCATGAACCTCAGCCGGCAGAAGACCGACCAGCCACCCGTCGATATCAACGGGGAACCCTACTACCCGATGCGGCTGAATATCGTCGATACCGGTTACGGTCTTGAGAGGTTCGTCTGGGCATCGAAGGGGTCACCGACGATATACGATGCGGTCTTCCCGGAGATGGTGAGCCGCCTCATGAACTCGGCACACCTCGCGCACGTCCTCGACAACCCGGAGTTTACGAAGATCATGGGTCTCAGCGCCCGGTTCGCCGGCGTCATGGACATCTCCGGGACAAACCTCTACAACCTCAGGAGGAAGGTCTCAGAAGCGATCGATGTGCCTCTGGAGAAACTTGAGCGGATCGTCATACCGATCGAGAAGGTCTACTCGATCGCCGACCACACACGCTGCCTCGCCTATATGCTCGGCGACTGCATCGTCCCCTCAAACGTCCGCGAGGGCTACCTCACCCGTCTCGTCCTGCGAAGAACGCTCCGGATGATGAACGATCTCTCGATGGATGAGGATCTGGCCGACCTGATCGAGGCCCAGATGCAGGCCGTAGGTCTCGATAACTTCGAGCAGGACGTCGGCGTGGTCCGGGAGATCGTGGGAAGCGAGGTGAGCCGGTACGCGACAACGCTTGAGCGGGGATCGAGGATCGTCCAGAAGATCGCCAGGAACTATAAGGCGAAGAGCACGCGGGTCCCCCTCAAAGAGGTGATCACCCTCTACGACTCGCACGGCATCCCGCCCGAGATGGTGAAGGAGGTCGCGGCCGGTGAAGGCGCTGTCGTGGAGATCCCGGACGACTTCTACTCGCTGATCGCCGAGAGCCACTCGGCAGCGCAGAAAGAGGCGGAGGCAGCGGATCCCCTTGCCGCCTACCGCGAGCGTGCNGAGACCCTGCCGCCGACGAAGAAGCTCTACTACGAACAGCCNTGCGAGATCGAGTTTGATGCGATCGTGCTCGACTGCTTCGACGGGTTTGCGGTGCTCGACCAGACGCTCTTCTACCCCGAGGGAGGGGGTCAGCCGTCCGATACCGGCACCCTGGTGACCTCGGAGAATATGGTCCGGGTGGAGGATGTCACGAAACTCGGGGAGGTGATCCTCCACCGGATCACGGGAGGCACCCTGAAGCGCGGTGACCGCGTGAAGGGTATGCTGGATGAGGAGCGCCGGCTCTCCCTGATGCGGCACCATACAGCGACCCATGTCCTCCTGCATGCTGCGACAAAGGTGCTCGGCGCTCACGTGCACCAGGCCGGCGCCCAGAAGGGGAGCGATGCGTCGCGCCTGGATATCAGGCACTATAAACACATCACGCCCCGGGAGCTCCGGACGATCGAGATCGAGGCAAACCGGATGGTCATGGCCGATATGCCGGTCTACATCAAGATCGAGGAGCGGACGAAGGCGGAACAGAAGTACGGGTTCTGCCTCTATCAGGGGGGTGTCCCTCCAGGCCGCGAGATCAGGACGGTGCAGGTCGGCGGCGACGTGCAGGCGTGTGCCGGGACACATGTCCGGACGACCGGCGAGATCGGGCTTATCAGGGTCATCGGCGTTGAACATATCCAGGACGGCGTGGAGCGGCTTATATTCTCGGCCGGGCTTGCGGCGGTATACTCCATGCAGCATATGGATGACCTCCTCCAGGAGGCTGCCGGCGTGGTGAGCGTCCAGCCCGAGAACCTGCCGGCGACGGTATCCCGGTTCTTCACGGAGTGGAAGGAACAGAAGAAGGAGATCGAGCGCCTCCAGAAGAAGATGGTGGATCTCCAGATGGAGCACCTCGATGGCGAGGTGGTCGATGGGGTCAGGGTCGTCGTCAGAAGGGTGGATGCGAACCCGAAGGAGCTCGTCGCTCTCGCCACCACCATCGCCGACGAAGGCGGGGTCGCTCTCTTCGTATCGGGAGATGGGAGCGCGAAGGTTGTGGCGACGTCAGGCATACCGGCGGTGAACGCCGCCGATATCGTGAGAGAGGTCTGCGGCATCCTCGGCGGGAAGGGGGGCGGGAAGCCGAACCTCGCACAGGGCGCAGGGCCGGACGTCTCCCGGCTCGAAGAGGCGCTCAAGGACGGGCGCGACAGGATCCTTGAAAGACTCCATGGCTGAGAACGTTGTAGTTGTCCAGCCGGGCGATGAGCGGGCACAGAAGATCGCCCGGGCGATGGCGAGCCAGACGGCGAACGCGGTCATCCAGGCGTTCGGCGGCGGACCACTGACGTCGTCGGAGGTCGCAAGAGCGATGGGGATCCCGATCACCACCGCCTCCTACCACATAGAGAACCTCCTCGATGCGGGGGTTCTTGAGGTCATGGAGACCCGCTGGAGCGAGAAGGGGCGTGAGGTGAAGGTCTACGGCCTTGCGAACCAGGTTCTCATCATAGCGCCGCCGGCAAGTGACCTTGAGTCGGTTTTGAAGAAGTACGCGATGTACTTCGGCATCGTCGCCCTCGCAAGCATCGGGCTCTGGGGGGTGCTTCCCGCGCTCCTCCCGGTCACGCAGGATAGCGTGCCGCCGGAGCCGAGGCTTGCCAGCGGCGCGGGAGGGGAGGAGATTTCCACGTTTGGAGTTCCTCTGGATGGTGCCGCCGGCGCCCCGCCGGTCCACGACCTCGTTATGAGTTTCTTCCTCGGGGCCTGTGCGGTGTTAATCGCGCTGATGGCCTACGAGATCTACTACTGGTGGCGGACGTCGCCGCGTGGAAAGGAGGAGCGGGAGTAAGGGGATCTGGAACCTTTCCGCTCCAGGATTCGGTTTTTGGCCGGGATTCCGGGCTATTCACCAATGGAGTGCGCCCGGACGATCATATACACTTGAGTATTTGCCGTGGTCCGGGATCAAAGAACGCGAGCACGGTGTGCTTGCTCATCCGGGGGGTTTTTTAGATGTCGCTTTTGCATCCGCGGGCCGGCGATGATCGCGAGGATAAGGCTTCGAATAAACAGGAGGCGTGAGACCACTTCAGGCAGACCTCTATGGCGCTTTATCCGTTTCTTCAAAACGGACGTGGGAACGTGTTTAACGATCGCGATTTGTTCACGCCCGGTCATGGATGACCTATCGTAGCCTTTCTTATCTTAAGTATAATTATTTGATGAGGCAGATAGATATGTTTATTGTGTATGTCGGTGCTACTACTCTTATAGAGTGGTGCAGTGCAAAAAGCGCCTACATCTGTTCACAGTGTATGGATGAACCTTTGAAAGGAGCCCCCGGTTACGGCCCCAACATAAATTACTGAGGAGAGTGGCGAAGTGGTAGGCAGTTCAATCCAGCTCGATCTGGAGATACTTAATAAATTTCAAGATGGGGGGTACGTGTCGGAGAGAGATTTACCCCGGGTTGAAGAACTCGCGAGTATCGGGTTACTGAAAATGGGTTTAAGTTTAAAAAAAATGGTTCCAACAGCAAAAACGACGTCATTGGGTAAGAAATATCTATAAATCCCATTATTTTTCTGATCTCTGGAGGCGAGAAAATACACTGTTTTGGCTGGATCCCAAATCTATCGGGAGATATATTCTTAAAATACCCCTTTAAAGATAAAAACCTTGATCTTCAACACAAAAAAGATTTCCAGGATAAATTACCGCCAGACCTGCAAAATGTTGTATCAACTTACCCAACGATCTGTGTTAACGAGAAAGCATTAAGCGATTCACTTGAGGATCCTGAACCGATTTATTTCCTGTATCTCCTGGATCCAGAAGTTAAACATCCAGAAAGAATCTTTCTTTTACAGAATAATACGCAGGATTCACTGGAGATAGATAATGAGAAATATACATGTTTGATCGGAGTAAAAATACTCACATTCCATCATTGTGGGCTAATTCACCTGGAATCACAGAAATTTGAGAATCTTGATTCAAACCTTGAGAAGAGGTTGCTGGATCAGATCTTTTGCGAACTAAAGGCGCTCTATCATGAGCATACTCATCATGACGGAAATGCAGAGTCTGCTGCCGATATGCTAACGCTATTGCACATCAGCGATTCTAAGGAAGATGCTATCTCCAAAATCCGGTAGTGTCCTAAATTAGCATACTTTATGTTGGATCACATCATAGCATTTCTTGTGAGTTCAATGGCCAGACCACGTGGACGCATTGATGTTGTTTGTCAAAACCCGGCCTGTCAATATTATCGCCTGGAAGAAGGGAAAGACATTGTCAAACGAGGGAAAGATGCAAGAACCTCCCGGCAACGCTACTACTGCAAGCATTGCAAGAAGTTCTTTATGGAAACGAAAGGCACTATCCTCTTCAAAAGACATCTTTCGGAGACTGAGATTATCACGATTTGTAAGCACTTTGTTGAAAAAAATGGCATTCGGAGTATTGAGCGGATTACCGGGCATCATAGAGATACCATTGGGAACCTTCTGACCGCTGTTGCAGAACATGCCACCGAAATGAATGACATCCTTATCCAGGAGTTAGGGTTGACCCCGATTGAATGTGATGAGTTCTGGACGTTTGTAAAAAAAAAGAAAAACACGTTGTCAACGACGGCTCAGAACCAGATTTCGCAGGCGATGCATGGGTCTACACGAGTATAAAGCGAGGTACCTATTTCCTCATTGCCTATGCGGTCGGGAAGCGCACGCAGGAGACCTGTGATCGTATGATGAATCAGCTCTATGAACGGATCACGCTACCATACCCCGATGAGAAACTCGTTATTTACTCAGATGGGAACGATCAATATGAAAAGGCTTTAAACGACCTTTACGCTCCTCCGTGCGTGAATTATGGCCAAATTGTAAAGATTCGGAAAAAGGGTAAAGTCGTTGAAAAGTTGAAACGTGCAGTTATCGGATCGCCGGATCTCTCCGATATCGAAACAACTGACATCGAAAACTCAAACGGCATCTTCCGAGAACGGGTCGGCCGCCTTGTTCGAAAAACAAAATGTTTCTCTAAACTGAAATGCCGGTTAGAAGAAGCATTAGCAGTATTTCAGTTTTATTGGAATTTCATGAATGAAATAGATGGAAAATCAACACCCGGGATGATTGAGGGCCTCATCGATCAGAAGATCACGTGGAGTATGTTTCTTCATACAATCATTAAGTATGGGTAACTAGGACACTACCCAAAATCCTCCAATGGTATCAGAACAAAATCAACACCTATCACTATAAAATAAGAGATCTGATCAAGGTAGATAAAAAGAGCCAAAACATAGAGGCCTCCATAGAGATCATACGGCAGGCAAAAGGTGAGTTTATCTACGGACTTAGTTTCATCAACTATTATGGTCAAGAAGACATGAAGCTAAACAGATACTACGCATCCCTATTTGAGCATGCGATCCAATCGATAGATACGTTCTACAATGAAATCGAGATGAAATACTGCTACTCGTCAACAGAACATAACTTAAATCTGACCAAAAACGCCAACCGGTTAGCAGAGAGCGCTAACTACATAGCTGAAGATATGCGGCTTCTTAGTGTCATAATGGCAATACTTACAATCATTATTGGAGTGATGACCTATGCCAGCCAATTATAGTATGTAGCAATACCTTTTGGAACCCCTGCCCACACCGGTGGTTGGCCGGCAGAACGCAATCTCAGGGTATTACACACCCCATCCTTCTTAAACGGGTGGGAGGCCACGCTCTTGGATCCAGAGCATGCTTCAAAGCAGCTACGAAAAAGCTATATTCAGCCTGACCAGAAGATCTCTGTATAGCGACATACGCGGATCTGAGGCAGCGCCGCCTGCGGGATGCGAAAGAGAGGAAGCTTTCCACGTATCACTCAATCTCATCGATCGTTTCCGTCCCTCATAGCGGCACTGCCTCTTCGAGGATCCTCTTTTTGTATCGCTCCTTGAGCGCCGTCTCCGTCACCACATCCACCCGGCACCCGAGGGCGTTCTCCAGATCCTGGATAAGCGCGATGTGATCGAGGAGGCTCCTGCCCGGCTCCATCTCCACGAGGAGGTCGAGGTCGCTCTCCGGACCCGTCTCGCCGCGGGCGACCGAGCCGAAGATCCGCAGGTTCCTGGCGCCGTGTCGCCCGGCTATTTCGAGGATACTGGACCGTTTTTTCCGGATTAGATCCTGTGTGGCAGGCATGACTGTTTACCAGGTTCTATCAGAAGCCGGAGATATGAATTTGTCCCCCGGCGGTCGCCGCCTATCAATCGTCCTGGAATACCATTCCCTACCCTAATACCCCGTCGCATAATAGTAGCCACCGGCCTCCACCACATGCACCGGGACCGCGAAGAGCCCGCCGATGGCCTCATCGGTCAGGATCTCCGGCTTCGGGCCGTCCCGCCAGATGGTCCCGTCCCGCATCAGGATGACCCGGGAGATCTCGGGGATGATGTCGTGGAGGTTATGGGTCACGAGGATGATGCCGGTCCCAGAGCGTGCGATCTTTCTGAGGGTCTTACGGAGGATGTGGAGCGCGTGCAGGTCGAGGCTTGCCGCGGGCTCATCGAGGAGGAGAGTCTCCGGGTCGTGGACGAGCGCCCTCCCGATCAGGAGGCGGCGCGCCTCACCGGAGGAGATCGCGGTCATGGGACGGTCCGCGAGATGGGTTATCCCGAGGAATGCGAGGATCCTGTCAGCCCTCTCCTCCATATCCGGCGTCACGGCGTGGGTGAAGAGCCCGATACTTGCGAAGAACCCCGAGAGGACGACCTCGCGGCCCGATATAGGGCGGGTAAACGTCTGCTGGAGGTCGCCGGAGACGATGCCGATGTGGGAGCGCAGATCGAATGCATCCCACCGATCCCGCCCCCGGAACCGGAAGATGGTCTCCGGGCCCGGGGAGGAGGGGTAGTACTCACGCATGATCGCCCTGACAAGCGACGTCTTGCCGGCACCGTTCGGCCCGAGGATGGCGGCATGCTCCCCCTCGCGGATCGTGAGCGATACCGCGTCGAGGAGTCTTCTCCCGTCCCGGGCGACGGTGACGTTCTGAAACTCGATCAGTGGGCTGGACATCTGGCCGTCTCCGTGGGTTGATGTACCCTGTTCGCCGGCTCAGGAGATGGTTCTTTCCTGCGAGAGGTGGCAGGCGGGATTCAGCCGGAGCGCCCCTCCAGCGCCCGGGCTATCCGTTCGGGGGCATCGGTATAGATAACAGCGATCCTCTTCTTCATGGTCGTTATCGCCAGGGCCCGGGGGTAGCGGGACCGAAGATACGTGCGGTAGATGAGCACCGGAAAGAGGATCACGGCGGCAACGCTGGATATAAACCTCATCGAGGTCGGGTTTTCAAACCCGATGGATATCTGGAGCAACACCGCAACGAGAAACGCTCCCAGCGCAACCACGAGGAGCCGGGAGAAGGCAGGAAGGTTGTTCTCCTGCACCTCAACCTCCACGATGGTATCCTTCGGGATTGTGATCGGCGGGAAGGGGGGACGCCTGATGCTGATGGTGTCATGGGTGATCTCGATCCGGGATCGCACGAAGAGCCTGTATACCTCCAGGGCCGAGAAGATCAGCGCGGCTGCCAGCAGGAGCAGGTTTCCCGGGGGATACAGGAGAAAGAGGCACCCGAAAAAGAGGGCGCCGGCAACGAGCAGGATGGAGTATGTCGCCAGGGTGCCGGTCAGGCCGTGGTCCACCAGCGCCCCCTGTGCGACCTCCCGGGTGCCCCCCGTCGTTGCATCGACCCCGGATTCATCGACCGGCAGAGTATATCGATGGCCGGCGGTGGCCGCGTTCGGGCACCAGCCCATCCATCGCTGTACCGTCTCCGAGAACTTCGCTATCACACAGACCCCTCTTCACCCTGCATCGCCGTATCCAGGGCGTACATCGACCCTTTCTTTGCGATCAGGATTTTCTGGTGCCGGCGCTCCCAGCGGATTGTAAGCCCGTAGTGCGCCCAGAAACCGATCCCGAGGGCCAGCATGAGTGCGGGAATCCGGTCGAGCAGTCCCTCGCGGATACAATACGCCACGACGACGACAAAGAGGATGATCGCCACCGGCAGGCTCAGGGTCCGCGTGATGCGCAACCGCCGGCTCATGTTGGCCCGGATGAACTCGCCGGCGACGACCTGCGCGTACTGCTTCCCTGAACTGATCAGGAAGCCGATGGTCAGCCCGACCCCGATGCCGACCCCGAGGAAGATAGCTGGATACCATGAGGCGGTATCCCCGACCAGGAGAAAGGTCGCCACAGTGGCCACCGATGCGGCGAGCGCTGCGATCAGCAACTGGTTATGGTAGCGGTTCCNCCNCCCGTGCTCAGGGATGATCCCATCCCGCCCGGCCGGCGCCGCGACCGTCCCGGGCTGTGCCAGGGGAGCCGGCCGCACCTGCCCCTCCATCGGGCACCACCCGAGGTAGGCCTGGAGTGTCTTCAGGAGGGAGATCAGACCATCTCCCGGAGTTTTGCGAAGAGTTCATCAGCCAGCCGGGTCGGGTCATCGGTCTTTGTGAGCGTGATGCCCAGCTCATCCGCGTAGCCCCAGAGGAGCTCGATGCACAGGGCATACCGGGGGCAGGAGCCGCAGTCTCCCTCGTGCTCATACCAGACCTGCACACCGTGATCCGCCGAGATGAAGACGATGGCATTCGCATCGAACGGGATGGAGCGCCCGAAGAGAACACCCATCTCAGCGTTCAGGCGTTCGACATCGATCTGGTTGGCGTGAGCCATTGAGAGAAGCGTCTCCTCGACCTTCCGGTCCATACCGATGAGCGCCTTTGAGACCGCCTGGCGGGATATACGGAACCGGTCCGCGATCTGGATGTTCGGGAGGCCGCCACGCCGGAGCTTCCAGAATGCAAACTGCCGGTCGTTCAGGGGGAGTTGCATACGTCAACGTATGGAGGTTGACTATATGAGTATTGTGATCTTGTTTTGGGGGTGTGGGCGCCGAAGGCGCGGGTGGGAGGAATGGTGTCCGGGCTCATCTTCGCCGGTTGCGCCCCACCCCCGGGCGATTGCCCCACGGTACGGCGCATGGGAGGGTGTGATCGGGGCCGGCCTTTCCGGGGATATCACCTGCACTGCCCCCGCCCCGGGGTGGGGGATAAGAGAGCGGTGTACGAACCGGCGAAACGGACAATCGGGGACGTCTAACCGGTTGCGCCCTTTATGGGATCTCACCACGAGAACTCCCGCTCCTGCGCGGGAGCCCTGTGGGAGGGCCAGCATGGTTCTCTTTGCCGGGG